>JADHED010000462.1_pt1 | contig 48825 bp, 88 predicted proteins | sample 8952041 | NCBI WGS metagenome assembly JADHED01 (sample SAMN16124423, study PRJNA663239) | bioreactor sludge metagenome | isolation source: sludge (control) | place: India:Bengaluru | collected 2018-09-08 | reverse complement strand
CGCCTACGCCGACGCCGCCGCCTACGCCGACGCCGACGCCGACGCCTACGCCGACGCCGACGCCTACGCCGACGCCGACGCCTACGCCGACGCCGCCGCCGAATTTCACAGGAGACTCATCATGAAGCCTGGCCTCTACGCAGTGTCACTCTCTCAAGCGGGCCGCACTGTCCTGCGCGTCGGTTGGTTCCGAGTGGAGCGGCCTGGAGACGACGAGTATGAATGCGTGTGGGTGACGCCGTATCGCGGCGAGTACCAGACGCGTCTTGCTGAAGTCTGGAAGAATGGCCCGAAGCACGGAGGCGCTAGCGCGTGGACGTGGGGCCCTCCTGTGCCCAGCGTCGCGCATCGGATTCACTTTCAGCCGCTCGCGCTTCTCGATCCGAAACTCTGGGCAGAGATCTGCCCGAAGCCGGAAGGCTGGGACTGACATGGCGCTCACCAACGAGCAACTCGCCTTCCGTCGCACCGGCATCACCGCAACCGACATCGCGGCGCTGTTGGGTCTCGACGAGTACCGGACGGCATGGCAAGTCCAGCAAGAGAAGCGCGGAGAAGGCACCTTCAAGGGCAACCTCTTCACGCGCGCCGGCGCGGCGCTCGAGCCCGTCATCGCGGAGCAGTACGCCGAGGACAACGCCGGCGTGGTGCTCCATGCCGGAGCGACCGTCTCTCATCCCGAGCATCCGCGGTTGATCGCCACGCCTGACTACCTGGTGCTGGACGCACAGACGTCGCTGCTGTTGCGCGCGCTGGAGATTAAGTGCGTTTTCAATTGGGCGACGGCGCAGGAATGGGGCCCCGCTGAGACGGACGAGGTGCCGATGAAGCACTTTCTCCAAGTCCAGTGGCAACTCGGCGTCCTTCGTACCGAGCGCGCCGATGTCGCGCGCTTCTATGGCGGAGAGGTGCGCTACTGGCGGATCTCATTCGACGCGGGGATCTTCGCCGACATGCGCGATCTCGCTTTGCGATGGTGGCAGCGCCACATCGTCGAAGGCATCGAGTGCCAGCCTGGCGCGGAGGATCTGGAGGCGGTGAAGCGCCTGCCGCTGAGGAGCGCGCCGGACGCCGATGTCGAGCTCGCCACCGCCGAAGAGGCGGAGTTGATGCGGATGTGGCGCGAGCGGCACAAGGCGCTGCAGGAGGCCACGAAGGCCGCCGAAGACGCCGAGGCGAAGGTGTTGGCGGCCATCGGCCCACGCACCGGCATCCAGACGAAAGACGGAGCGCTGAAAGTACGTTTCGGGCTCGCGAAGTCGCCACAGCGGACGGACTGGCCGAAGCTGGCGACGAAGCTGGGCGCGACGCCGGAAGACGTCCACGCCTTCACTTCGCGCGGCCCGGAGTACCGCCGGCCGTACTGCTCCTGGTGGCATGAGCGGAAGTCAAAGAAGGACAAGGCGTGAGCGGCAAGGCGGGCGTGAAGCACCACGCGAAGATCCAGGTAGAGACTCGGGAGCGCGTCGGGCACTTCGTCGCCGCCGTGACGTGTGGTGGCGCGGTGTCGGAGGTGGCGCACCCGGAACGACTGGTGGCGATCGGCCTCGCGCTCGAGAAGGCCGGACGGACGTTGATCAACGAGGCGCTACAGGCGGCGCTGGATGTCACACCCACGAAGTAGAAGCACCCAACGGAGGAAGAGATGGCGACCAAGAAGAAGACGCAGAAGCCGAAGCGGAAGGGCCCGGAAGTCCACATCCGCATCAGCGGGCCGCAGGGCACTCGGAAGTCAGGAGTCGCGAGGGCGATCGCGGAGATCATTGGCGCGGAGGTCGATGGCGCGTACGTTCCGGCGAGCGAAAGGCTCGGCACGGTGGCCGCCCTTGCGCTCTGTGACGAGTTGTTCGCCATGACGAAGCGACTGCCGTACCAGACGCAGCGGACGCGCATCGTCATCACCACCACCAACGAGGGAGGAGAGGAATGAGCACCACCAACGCAACGCCCGGCGCCATCGTCGTCGCCAGCAGCATGAAGGAAGTCGAGTCGCTCGCCACGCGGATCGCCAAGTCCGATCTCGTGCCGCTCGCCTACCGCAACAAACCGGATGACATCTTCGTCGCCATGCTGATGGGCAACGAGATCGGCATCGGCCCGATGCAGGCCATCCAGAACATCGACGTCATCGAGGGCCGTCCGCAGGCCCGAGCGCGGCTCAAGAAGGTGCTCTCGCTCCGAAACCCCAACTGCGAATATTTCCGGTGCGTCGAGACGAGCACCACGAAGGCGACTTTCGAGACGAAGCGGCGGAACGATCCCGAGCCGACGCGCCTCACGTACACCATCGAGGAGGCCAACGCCGCGGGCCTCACGCGAAAGGCCAACTGGATCAAGAATCCCGCCGCCATGTTGCGCGCGCGGTGCGAAGGTGCCCTGGCTGACATCGTGTACTCCGATTCGACGCTGGGCGTCCCCGCCGAGGAGTACGACGAGGATCCGCCGACCTCGCGCGTCGAGCTCCGCGACGTCACCGACACGCCGGCCGTGAAGGACGTCTCGGCACCCACGCCCAACGTCACGAAGCGCGCCGACGAGGTGAAGGCGATCCTCGAGCAGAAGAAGAGCGAGATCCAGGACGCGGATTTCAAGTCCGACGCGCCGACGGCGAAGGAAGAGCCGAAGGCGACGGAGAAGCCGCGGCGGAAGTCGAACATCATCGACGCCGACGCCAACGGCAACCCGCTGCCGCCGGCCGGCGAGAAGCCGCCGCCGCCTGTCGGCGATCAGACGCCTCCGCGCGTCGATCCGCCCGCGGTGAGCGGCGAAGGGCGCGTGCAACCCGAGAAGCCGAAGGATCCGGCCGGGCCGCCTGTGCCGTCGCAGCCGGATCATCCTTTCGCCTACGAGAAGTGTCTGGCGCTCGGGAAGCTGCGCGGCATCAAACCCGACGAGTTGAAGGCCGCGTTGAAGGCTCTCGGTGCGGCCGGGCCGAAGACCGTCACCGAGGAGCACTACAAGGCGCTCGCGAAGAAGTACCCCGCCGAGCCCGGCAGTGATGAGGGTGAGCCGGCCGCGCCGAAGGAAGGGGATCTGTTTTGATCGCCCGCGTGCTGGAGATCGTCGCGAAGCACAGCGCCGAGCATCAGCCGAATCCGCTCCCTGATGCGTGGGTGCTGACGCCCACCAGCATCTGCATGGGCGACGTGCGCGAGCTCGCGGCGGAGGTGAAGCGTCTTCAGGCGGTGCTGGAGGATCGCCGGCGGGCGGAACTCATCGAGGTCGCCTCTCGCCTGTGCGGCGATGCTGGCGTGGTGGATGCCGTGGCGCGAGCGGCGGCGCTCATCGATAACTGCGATGACGAACTCTCGAATCCTGGCGTCTCGCAACGGCGCGCTGAGGAGATCCGGGATCGCCGCTTGCGTGAAGCTCGAGAGCGTCACAACGGACGCGGCGCGTGACGCTCTCGCACCGCAGCACCACGTCGAGCCGAAAGCCCGGTGTCGCCATTGAGGGCACCGTGGCGATCCGTCAGGCGCGGTGCGTGCAGTGCGAGAAGTGCGGTGGGATGCGTCTCGTGACGAACGATCCGCACTCGCCGCACGCACCGAGGTACATCATGAAGGACGGCGCGAAGGTGAAGATCGACTGTGCCGGTGAAGAAGTCTTCTGACGGAGGGAATCCATGCAAAACAACGACGTACTTCTGATCGATCGTCTCATCCTTGTTTTGGGGCTTGGCCTTGTGCTGATCGTCGCCGCGATGATCGGCACCTTGCCGAAGCGAGAAGAGCGGAAGAGTTGCGTCGAACTCTGCGCGCTCTCGGGCAAGGTGATGGCCCGAGAGACGCTCGATCCTCGAGGCTCGAGGCTCGATGTAATCGTGTACCTGTCGCCTGGCCGGTGACGCTGAGAAGCGGGAGGAACGATGAGTGACGAGTTTGATCCGAAGGTGAATCGCGGTGTGCTTCCGAAGGACTGGCACCGCTGCGAGGTGTGCGGCACGACTCGAGCCGAGCGACACCTCAACAACGTCGCGGGCGAGTGGAAGTGCATCAACGAAGAGTCTTGTCGGGAATTCTTTGGCGACAGAATCTTCGGCGATCTCACGGAAGAGGCGAAGGCCGTGGACGTCTCGCCGCACCGCTGGTTCTACTGTGTGACGTGCATGAGTTTCGTTGTGCTCTGTGCGAATTGCGGCAACAACTGTTGCAACGGCGGCAGTGGGTCGGGATGCGCCGACACCTGCGAAGACGCCTACCGAAAGCAGGAAACCGCGCTGCGTGCGATCGCTGCGATGGAAGAACGTCGAGAGCAACGCCGTGCGGAGTGCAAGGCAGAGCGCGAAGCGGCGGAGGCGACCCGTGGCTGAGCGTCCGATTCTCTTCAGCGGCGCGATGGTGCGCGCGATTCTCGCCGGGCGGAAGACGCAGACCAGGCGAGTCGTGAAGCCGCAGCCGCTCGTCGGAGATGGTGGGTGCTGGTTCCCGGAGCCGCCCCAAAAGCCGACTTCGCGGGCGAGGCACTACGCGAATGAGGCTCACATGCGGCGCGGGTTGCCTCTCGATTTCCAGTCGTACGGCGCGCCCGGCGATCGGCTGTGGGTCAAGGAAACGTGGCAGCCTCGAGCGTCGGCGCGGGCGGTCGGCTGGGAGGTCACCTACGCGGCTGATGGCTCTGTGTTCTTCCATGACGTTGATCGCGTCCCCGGTTCCTGGAAGTTTCCGAAGGCGGCGGCGATCGGCTGGGTGACTCCGCTCTTCATGCCCCGCTGGGCCTCCCGCCTCACGTTGGAAGTGACGGGCGTGCGCGTCGAGCGGCTCAACGACATCAGCGAGGCGGACGCAAAGGCGGAGGGCGTTGAGATGTCGGGCCGATATGAGGGCCGCTGGCGCAATTACGTACGCGAGCAAGAGATCGGCGGCATCGGCGCAACGGTTGGCGATTCGCGAGGTTCGTTTTGCTCACTCTGGGAGGGCATCAACGGCGAAGACTCGTGGAAGGCGAACCCGTGGGTGTGGGTCGTCGAGTTTCGGAGGGTCGAGAAGTGAGGCTCCGCACGTACCAGGAAGAGACGATCTCCAACACGCGCGAGCAACTGCGCGAAGGTCGCCACAGCGTTCTGATTGTCTGTCCGACGGGGGGCGGGAAAACCGTCATCGGCTCGGAGATCATCCGCGGCGCCGTGCTGCGCGACACGCGGACTCTCTTCCTCGCCCACCGGCGCGAACTCATCGATCAGACCTCCGAGAAGTTGGGCCGCTTCGGCGTGCCCCATGGCGTGATCATGGGCGCGAAACGGATGGCGCTTCAACAGCCGGTACAGGTGGCGAGCGTCCAGACGGTGATCAACCGCGTCGCGGTGCTTCCGCGCTTCAAGTTGATCATGGTGGACGAGGCGCACCACGTCACCGAGGGCAACACCTACGCGAAGCTACTCAAGGCGTGGCCGGAAGCGCGCATCATCGGACTCACCGCGACGCCGTGGCGACTCGACGGCATCGGGCTCGGCGACGTCTTCGACGGCCACATTCTGGTGAGGACGCCGAAACAACTGCGCGATGAAGGCTACCTCGTGCCGGTGTGCGGCTCGGAGTACGAAGCGCCGAAGACGAGCGGCGTGGCGGTGCGCGGTGGCGACTTCCAGGCGAGCGATCTCGACGCCGCGGTGCGCTCGAAAACGCTCTACGGCAACATCGTGAAGGAATGGATGGCCGACGCGGGCAACGTCCGCACCATCGTCTTTTGCGTCTCCGTGGCGCACGCAAAAGAGCTCGCGCAAGCCTTCGTCGATGCCGGCGTGCGCGCCGAGTCGGTGGACGCGAAGACGCCGAAGGAAGCACGCGCGGCGACGCTGGCGCGACTTCGCAGCGGAGACACGCGCGTCGTCTGCAACGTCGCGGTGTTGACGGAAGGCTTCGACTGCCCGTCCGTTTCGTGCGTGGTGCTGGCGCGGCCGACGCTCTCCACGTCGCTCTACCTTCAGATGGTTGGCCGCGCGCTTCGTCCGGTGTGCCTCAACTGCGACGAGGCGGTGCAATGGACGGTGAGTCACTGCCCGAAGTGCGGAAGCGCCAACATCAAACGCTCGGCGCGCATTCACGATCACGCCGGGTGCAGCAAGGCGCACGGCCACCCGTACAGCGATCGCGACTTCTCGCCTGGCGCTTCGCTTGAGCAAGTGCGCTCGATGACGGCGCGGCAGATCACCGACTCGTGGGGCAACGCCGATCCAAAGACGGCGGGCCAGTCGCCATTGACGCCGCTGCTGGTGAAGATGGTGGAGGACGTGAAGAAGACGGCGATCGGCGGAGACGGCCGCCCGATGACGCAGGCGCAGAAGACCGACGAGTTGAAGCGGCAGCGCGAGTGGCGCGCGAAGTCGTGGACGGACAAGCAGGCGATCTGGGAGCGCCTGTGCCTGAAGCACGGCAGCGCGCGCGCGAAAGGCGTCTTCCGCTTCATGAGCGGCTTCACCGACTTTGTGCCGCAAGGATGGTTGAGGGCGGCGCAGCAACGTGAGAAAACGGGGCTCGCGACGACGGCGGCACCGACGGAACCTGAAGGCGAAGTCATCTGACGGAGGGAGCAACGATGATCCGAATTTCCGAGCAACATCACTGGTGGTTCGTGCTCCGAGAAGAACCAGGAGCGAGACAGGTCGTCGCAGTCGTCACGTCGAGAGAAGCGGCCGATGCGGTGAAGCGGTTGATGACGCAGCAATTCTTCGACTTCTGGGCGGATCAACCGCGCGCGGTGCTTGAGTTGGAGATCGAGCGCAAGGAGAACGTGATCCGACGTCTTCAGGAGCAGAACGACTGCCTGATGCGTGAGTTGCGAAACGAGCGCGAGGCCCATGCGCGCGATCTTGTACTCTTGCCGCTGGTGCGGACGTGAAGCGCGCGACGCTGGGTGATGAGTTGCGCGCCATGGCGATGCGCGTCTGTGACGATATCGAGCAACGGGAGGCCATCGCGGAACGCTTATCGATGGAAGGTCTCGACGCCTCCGAGAAGTTGGCGACTGCCGCGAAAACCATCGCCCGCCAGCGCGCGGAGAATCGCCGGTTGCGCGCCTTCGCTCGAGAGATGACCTCGTACGCCTGCGCGTGCGGCGACGGTGACGTGTGTGTGGGGTGTCAGGCCCGCGCGGCACTCAGGAGGCGCGGCGCTTGAGTCACGCAGTCTCAATTGACGAACTCATGCGCTCTTTCGGGCGCGAGTCGTTTCTCTCGCTCGCCGCCGCGTCGGGCCTGAAGGTCGATCGCGCCGGCCGCATCCAGTGCCCTTTCGACGGCTGCAAGGGCCACCGCGAGGATCGCCCCACCAACGTCACCATCACGCTCGGGAAGGACGGCTGTTTTCACCTGCGCTGCTGGCGGTGCGACGCGACGGGCCGCTACGTCGATCTCTACATGGCGCTGAAGGGCATCACGCTCGAGGAGGCCCTGGGACAACTCCGCGGCCTCGCGCCGAGCTCGCCCATGACGCCGCGCCTGCGCGTGGTGCCGCCTCCGCCTTCCGACGAAGGGAAGCTGAAGCCGGCGGAGATCTCCCGGTACTGGCAGGCGTGCGCCGAGGGCGACGAGAGCGGAGAGATGTACCTCGCGAAGCGCGGCCTCGATGGCGCCGCGCCGGCGGGCCTCGTGCGCTTCGTCACCGAGAAGCACCCGGACGCGCAGTTGAAGAAGGGCGCGAAGGAAGGGCGTCGCATCGCGATGCTCCTCAAAGACGTCGTGGGGCAGCCGCGCGGGATGCAGATCCGACTGGCGCGCGAGCAACTCCAGACGGATCGTTCCAAGGTGCTGACGCTGAAGGGCAGCATCATGGCGGGCACCTTCTTCGGCTCGCCTGAGTTGATCGAAGCGTCCGGCATCGTGTGCGTCACCGAAGGCATGGCCGACACCCTGGCCGTCTCGTTGTGGACGCTGGGCCGCAAAGGCACGGCTGTCGTCGGAGCTCCCGGCAAAAACAACATCCCGCGACTCGCCGAGGAGTTGGAGAAGTCGGGGATCTCCGTCGAAGGCCGCATCTTCGTCCTCTTCCCTCAAAACGATCGGCCCACCAACGCGAGCCGCCGCGAGTTCGATCGCCTCGCGAAGTTGCTGGCCGCCGCCAAGGCCAACGTCGTTTGGTTCTCCACGCCCGACGAATTCAAGGACGTCGCGAAGTGGATGGAGGAGTCTTTCGACGCGCCGACGTGGCCGCCGCTGCAGGTGGCGCGCGCGATGGGGCTCGCGCCGGAAGAGGAGTCGCGCGAAGAAGCGCGGTTGATCACTCCGATGCTTTCGGTGGTGCCGGTGCCGGCGCGCTTCGTGGTGGAACGCCACGCGCAAGACTTCTCGACGCTGGTGGCGATCCTCGACGATCCGGCGCTCCGTTACGGCATCCTTCACCGTCAAGGCACATGGGAATGGAACGAGATGACGCAGCGCCCGTCATTCGCGCGGATCGACATCTCCGCCACCGACTGGACCGCGCTGCGCGTCGGGCTCGAGGCTGTGGGCCGCGACACCACCAACAATAAGCCGCTGCGCTGGGCGATCGACGACATCCAGGCGGCGGTGATGATGTTGTCTCGCCGGGAGTCGTTTCATCCCGTGCGCGAGTGGCTCAATAAGCTGAAGTGGGACGGCGTGGCGCGCCTCGAGACGGAGTTGCCGCGCGCACTCCACGTCGAGGAGTACGGTTTCGAGGCGCGGCTCCTGAAGCAGTGGGCGGTGTCGTGCGTCGCGCGGGCGATGAAGCCGGGCTGCAAGGTGGACACCGTACTTGTGCTGGTGGGAGCGCAAGGAACGATGAAGTCAAGTTTTTTCTCGGTGATGGGTGGGCAGTGGTTCACCGATCAGTCTATTGACATTCACGACAAAGACGGCCGCATGGTGATCCACTCCGCGTGGATCGTCGAGTGGGCCGAGCTCGACGCCATGCGGCGCTCGAAAGATCAGGAGGCCACCAAGGCTTTCATCACGCAGCGCGTGGACAAGTTTCGCCCGCCGTACGCGCGCGATCTGATCGAAGCTCCGCGGTCGTGCGTCATCGTCGGCACCACCAACCACGCTGACTTCCTCTCCGACGCGACGGGCAACCGCCGATACTGGCCGGTGACGATCCCCAAGCGCATCGAGCTCGGGCGCGTCGGCGAGATGCGTGACGCCCTGTGGGCCGAAGCGATGGCCTGCTACGTCGCCGGCGAGGAGTGGCACCTCGATGCCTCTCTTGAGGAGGCCGCCGCCCAGCACTCTCGCGGCTTCCTCGAGCACGACGCCTGGGAGCCCGCGATCAAGGACTGGTTGGGCGATCAGACGCTCCGCGACTACGTGCGGACCTCCGACGCCCTTCAGGAAGCCATCGGAAAACCCATCGGCCAGTGGACGCGCACCGACGAGATGCGCGTGGGTCGCATCCTCACCGGGTTGAAGTGGACTCGGAAGAAACAGCGGGTGGACGGGGTGCCGACGTGGGTTTTCGTTCCCGTACCTGCCACCGGAGAGTTGTTCCCAACCTCCGAAAACACCTAGCGGAACGTCGTAACCTCACGAAACGCCGTTCCTTTCGTCCTTTGTTCCTTCTGTTCCTTCTTAATCTTAATAGAGAATAAAAGAAGAGGAGGGAGGGGAAGGGTACGGGGAGCTTATAGGAGAAATTCGAGGGAACATAAAGGAACGGAGACTAAAGCCTATGATTTGGTTGTGCATTTGGCGTTGACGTGTCGCTAGGAACGCAGCAGGAACGACTAGGAACGACGGAACGGAGGGTGTACGGCATGGAAAATGAATCGAAGACGATGGCTCCCGGTGTGCTGACTGGCGTGGTGGTGGACCGAAACTTGCTGCTCGACGTGGAGGCGGCGCTCCATGCGGTGACGGAGCGCGCCGGCTTCCGCGTCTTCCTGCATGACTGCCGCGAGCTCGTGACGGCCGCCCTGGCTGACGTGCGCCACGCGCGCCTGGCCGAGCAGCGCGAATGGATCGACGCGCGAAGCGTTGGCGCCGCGCAGGTGCGGACGCTTCAAGAGGCGCTGGCGACGGCGCGGAGCGAGTTGGAGACGGCTCGGCGCGACCTCGCCGCCTGCGAGTTGTCGATCAAACCCACCGAGCACCGCGCCGCGAAGGCTGAGATGCTTCTGGAGGAAGCGCGTCGCGTGGCGAAGAACACCGTGGAGGAAAGCAACCGACAGATCAACGCCGAGCGTCGGCTCAACGAAGAGGCCAACGCCGAGGCCAACCGCCTCCGCAACCAGTTGCGGATGGTGCGCGAAGTCGTGGTGGCGCTGACGAAGGGGACGCCGTGAAGGCGACGGCACTCGACGTGCTGGAAGGCCGCGCGGTGTGGTCGCTCGAGAAGGGCGATTTTTTCAAGTCCGCGCTCATCACCGACGCGATGGGTGCGCCCGGCGCGGTGGATCACGTCATCACCGATCCGCCGTACGAGATCGAAGCGCACACGATGGGTCGTCGCATTCGCGGCAAGATTAATGATGCATTTCCGGGCGGCCGTGAAGTTCTGCAGAAGCCGCTTTCCTTCGGAGCAATCTCAGAAGCGGATCGCGAGGCGTGCGGTGTCATCTTCGCGAACCTCGCCGCGCGGTGGTGCCTTGTCTTCTGTCAGGTCGAAGGCGCGATGAAGTGGCAGGACGCGCTGACGAAGTGGGAAGGCTCGCCACACCAGCGCCGCCGCATCGGCATCTGGGTGAAGCCGGACGGAATGCCGCAACTCACCGGCGATCGCCCCGGCATGGGGTACGAGTCGATCGTGATGACGCACGCCATCGGCGCGAGTCGGTGGAATGGCGGCGGACGACTCGGCGTCTTCACGCACAACAAAAACACGCCCGGCGGCAAGCACGATCACGAGACGCAGAAGTCGCTGCCGCTGATGCTCGAGCTCGTCGAACTCTTCACGGATCCAGGCGACGTGGTACTCGATCCCTTCGCTGGCAGCGGCACGACGGGCGTTGCGTGCCTTCGTCTGGGGCGGCGCTTCATCGGCTACGAGAAGGACGCGAAGTACGCGCGCGTGGCGCAAGATCGACTCGCCGCCGAGATGCGCGGCCTTTCGTTGCGCGACGTGCGCGCTGGGCAGACCTCGATTTTCGACGTACTGGAGGAAACGTGAGCGACATGGTGGATCGACTTGAGGCGCTGCAAACCATCCGCGTTGGGCTCGAGGAGACGTGCGCGCATCTGACGACGCAGTTGTTTGCGGCGGAGCGTCGGCTGAAGGAAACCGAAGCCGCGGGCGCGGCGTTGATCGATCCGCTCTTCGCGCTCGGCGTCGAACTCCAGCGACTGCGGGAGCGAGTCGCGGAGTTGGAAGAGCACGTCCGCAAGGGCGACCGATTCATCGGCGCGGTCGAACGCGCGGAGAAGGCCGAATCTGAGCGAGACGCCGCGCGGGCGGAGATCAGGCAATTGAAGAGCACCGGCGACGGCAACGAGGCGAACCGGGCGTGGTATGAATTCGGCGTCAAGGACGGGACAGAGTTTACGCTCGTCGAGCGAGACACGGCGCGTGTCGAGCGTAACGCCGCGCAGAACAACCTCAAGTTGATGGCGGAAGGCCACGACATCGAGATGGCCGAGATGCGTGCCGAGCGTGACGCGGCGCTGGCGCAGGTCGCGACGCTGCGCGAGGCGCTGCGCGGACTGCTCGATGCGCTCGGCGGCGAGTTCGCTTCCGAAGACGAGATCAGCATCCATGACTTCGACAGCAGCGCCGACTACACGCGGGCTCTCATCGAGGTGCGCGCCGTCCACAAGGCCCTCGCCGCCCTCGCCTCCACGCCCGCGCCGACGCATGACTACTCCGGGCTGTGCGCCGCGCCGTCGTGCGAGGGGCACTGCGGCTACGTCCACGCGCGAGGGTGCGAGGCCGTGCGTGAGTACCTCGCGGACCACGGTGGTGAGCCGTACCGCGCGCCGAGCCCGCCCGACATCCTGCGGCGCGTCGCGGAGCGGGCGCGGGAGCGCATCGCTGCGCTCGCGTACGACGCAGGACGGCCGGATCTCTGCGCTCGCGTGCGCGCCATAGACCTCAATGTGTTGCTGGATGGTGGCGAGTGATCTCGAGCGAGGTGACGCCCAAATGGGCCGCAGGGCTGTATCGCCGCTGGGACGCAAGCATTGAAGGGAAGGCGTCGCGACTGCGCATCACCATCGATGCGGACGGTAGCGCCGTGGTGGAGGTGGACGACGCCGAGCACCTGAGCCGCTCCGACGTGCGTCAGTGGATGGAAACCATCATCAAGGAGGCGACCCGTGGTTGACTTAGGGGCGGTGTTATTTTGCGGCTTGAGTTTCGGAGTCGGCGCGGTGATGGGCGCGCTGCTGACTGACGAGGCGTGGCGGTACAGGAAGGCCGCGCGCGAGTTGGCGCACAAAGAGAAGATGGCGCTGATCGAGCAACGCGCGAAGATGCTGGAGGACAGGTGAGAGAAGATCGAATTGAAGAGCCGAAGGTGATCTGGTTCCGGGCCGTCAACACGCATCACGCCTTCGTCGTCTTTCCTGACGGCAGCGTTGATGCCGAGAGTTGCTGCGGGAAGAGCCTCAATGACGAGTGGGCCGACGAGCCCGCGCGCGAGTTGAGCGAGTTCGACACCGCGCCGGCGTGTGCCCCGTGCCTGGCCGTCGCTGAATTGAAAGTGCCAGCGATCGCCTGAGTTGCTAGGTTCCGAGGGTGCAGAAATTTCAAGAGTCACTCTCGGCGATGGCCATGAAGCGAAAGCGGTGTCACGCGATTTGTGCAGCAGATCCGACCGTCACTGTCGAGCAACTCACCGAGCGCCTCGCCGTCGATGAGCGCAGCGTTCTCCGCTGGCGCGCGGAGTTTCGCGCCCAGCACTCGCGGGCCCGGCCGCAACGCCTGCCGCTTCGGCCGAAGCGGTTGCCATAAGGCCAGTCGCGGGGTAGTTCTCGCGCCAGCATGGCGAAAGGCATCAACACTTCGTTCCGCGATGCACTCCTGGTGAGGGTGCAGGCGTACGCCGATGCGGGTGGGATGTCGCTTCAAGACGCGGTGCGCGAGCTCACGGAGTTGGGGCTCTCGATGGCGAGCGTTGAAGACACGGTGCTACAGAACGCCCGCCAGCGCGCCTACGACGACATGCGGCGATGGGTGATGCAGAAGTTTGCCGAGAAGATCACCGAGTTGTCGAAGGAAGTGGAAGCAGCAGCCGGCCTCGAGATCTGGGGCGAGAAAAAACCGAGGCACGGATGAGCGACGAGAAGCGTAGGCCGTTGATGTCGATCGGTGAGCAGATCTCCGTCAACACGTCGGAGGTCGATTCGATTGGCGGAGCGAAACCGGAGCCCGAGGAGCGGCCCGCCTTCGTGACGACGTTCCTCGATCCGACGACGGGAGATCTCGCCTCCGCGGCGCAGGAAGGCGTTGCGGCCATCGCGCCGACGGCGCCGCGCGTGACGAAGGAATACACCGTTGCCGAGCTCGCGAAGATCCTCGGCAAGCGGTGCGGCCGGTGCAGGCACTTCAACCACAAGTTGGGCCAGGCACTGATCGAAGAAGAGATGCAGTCGCCAGACGCCGAGGTGCGCGATCAGTGGCGCAACGTCGTTGCCGAGTTCGCGATCGCGAACCCTGCGCTGGCCGGCGAAGAGTTCGTCTCGGATCCGTTCGCGCCGCTGCCCGCCGAGAAGGAGATCCTTCGCATGGGCCTCTGTCACGTCCTGTCGAGCGTCGATCGCACCTTCGTCCACCCGGACACGGAATGTCGCTCTGAGGAGATCGTCGGGAGCGAGCTTTTCGAGCCGCGCACAAAGGAGATCGCGCTGCAGATCGAAACGATGCGTGACTCTCTCTTCGGGACGGCCAACGTGTCGTGGTGGCGCGCGATGGGGAAGAAGTTGGGCCTGGTGAAGTGATGCGAACGATCTACTTCTTCACGAGCCCGAGTTGCGCCGCGTGCGAGGAGTGGAAGCCGACGATCGACGACTTCATCAAGCGGAACCTCGGGAAGATCATCGTCATTCGGTGCAACCCGAACCTCCGCGAGTACACCTTCGGCAAGTGGCGGGTGCGCTACACGCCGAGCGCGGCCGTGACGGAAGGCGGCGCGCTGCTTCGCAAGGCCGAAGGGTTGTTGATGTCGCTCGATGAGCTCGGAAGTTTCGCCTTCGACGAAGTGACGGCGGAGCGCGAAGAAGAACCCGAAGAAGACGAGGACGAAGAAGAATGACGGAATTCACGAAGAAGCGTTTTTCGGTGAGCGCACCTCTCACGGAGGCGTACGCCGATAACTACGAGCGCACCTTCGGCAAGAAGGAAGGCGGCACGCCGCGCGGCCCGGAGTTGAACCAGGAGGTGCTGGCCCACGCCGCGCCTGTCGCGCCGGTGTCGCGCGCGGAGTACGCGAAGTGGCTCAAGGCGCTCGAGGACTACCGCGGCCTCTCCGCGTCTCGCCTCATGTTCCCCACCGACGTTCGGCAACTCGACATGGTGATCGAGTCGCTGAAGTTGGTCCTCTACGCCTGCGATCAGGAGAAGCCGTGAGCAACGACGACAAGCGCGAGCAGTTGAAGGCCGGAATCGACACGCTCTTCAACGTGATCGACTCCGTGGGCATGGGCGTCGAAGAGGAAGCCGTCGCCGAGATGATCTCTGCGACGATCAGCAGCGAAGTGAAGTCGTTTCTCGACGTGAGCGATCGCGCGGAAGCGAAGAAGACCGCCGAGGATCCCGACAGCGCCATCTCGGCGGTGAAGCGCCTCCTCGAGAGCGATCGCGCGATCAACTTCGCGCGCCTCGTGTTGAAGAAGACCATCGCGAAGATCGAGGAAGACATCTGATGCTCACGTTCAACTTCTCGCTGGTGCTGTACTACCTCGCCGCCTTCGGGCTCGCGTACATCGTCGGGCACTCCGTCATCTCGGAGCCGCTCCGCACCTTCGTCGGCGGGACGATCGATCGCCCGCGGCCTTTCTTCGGGTGGATCGTCTCCCTCATCGAGTGTCCCGCGTGCTTCGGTACCTGGATCGGCGCGCTGGCTGGCGCGCTTGAGCCATCGCTCTTCCTGCAAGGCTCCGTGCTGATGGGCGCTGGCGTGGGTGCCCTGACGACGTGCGCGATCAATCTCTTGCTCGGGAAGCGGGCAGGGTTGATGCCGAGCGAGCCAGACCCGACGAGAGAGCGCCTCGCCGCGCTGATGGAGTTCGCCGCGCGCCAGATGCTCGCCCAACCTTCGCCGGCGGAACATCGCCAGGTGTTGAGCACCATGGATCGTGATCTGAAGTTCCGCGCTGGTGCCGATGGTTTCGTGACGTTCGACAGTAAGCCGCCCAACATGTCGGAAGAAGAGTACGAGGAGATTCTCGAGAAGGCGTTGTTTCGAGAAGAAGCGCGTCGCGAGATGGTCGAGCGCGGGATGTTGCCCGACGAGATGAGCATCGGCGTACCGATCGATTCCGACATCTCCGCCGAAGACGAGGCGCGCTTCTGGGATGAGATCGAGAAGTCGGGCGTCCTTCGCGATGACATGGACGATCTCGCCCGCGATCGTGCGCTCGCCGAAGTCGAGAAGAACGAAACGGAGGGGCTCGCGTGAGTCTCCAGATCAGCAACGACGAGACGTACAAGGTGCTGCAGGAACTCGTCACCGATCCCAACTTCGGCGACAACTTCCGCGTCAAGGTGGTGTTCCGGCCTTCACCTAGCGCCCTGCCGGTCACCTTCGCGACGTTCCGCAACGTCACTTTCGAGCAGATCATCAGCCCGGAGCCGTGGCTCGAGCAGTTGTCCGGCGGCACCCGCGGCGTGTTCGATCTCTCCGTCTCGCACGAAGCCGCGACGTCGAAGAAGTTGGGCGGCGATCTCCGCGTCGCCTTCCACAGCGGCAAGGCAGATCTCGCCTTCAACTGGCCCGCGCTCGAGGATGCCGACTACCGCGGCCCGGCCGAAGTGATGTTCCCCACACGCACCGCCGCAACCGCAGCGCCCGCCGCCGCGGCCTCACCCGTCGCACTTCCGAAGAAGTCCGACGGCAGCGCCGAGGCCCTGGCCGGCGTCATCCAGACGTTGGTGACGCAGCGCCCCGCCGCCGCGCCCGCTCCGGGCCCGGATCCCTTCGCGCGCCTGATGGAGTTGCAACTCGCCGCGCAGGCGCAAGAGGAGAAGCGCCGCGCCGAGGATCGTCTGCGCGAAGAGAAGCGCGAGGAGGATCGCCGCAATCGCGAAGAGGAGCGCCAGCGCCGCGAAGACGAGCGCCGCCGCGAAGAGAAGAAGGAAGAGCGCGAGCGCGAAGAGAGGCGCGCCCAGCAGGAGCGCGAGCACCAGCGTTGGATGGAAGAGCGCGCGGCGAAGCAACAGGAGATGATGATCCAGTTGCTCACGAAGAGCGATCCGATCCGTGACGCCATGCTTCAGAAGGCGGTCAACGGCGGCGACGAAGCAGGCCAGAAGGCCGCGGCCCTCATCGCGCAGATGGGCGGCTTCATGTCCCAGATGACGGGCATGACGGTCCAGTTGCTCCACACGCAGGCCGAGCTCAACCAGGGCCCGGTGGAGTCGCCGATCTGGAACATCGCCGGGAAGTTGATCGACGGCTACTTCTCGACCGTCTCCGAGCAGAACGAAGAGCTCACCGAGGCCCTCACGGAGACGGTCGCCGAGGAGACGAAGAAGCTGCCAGCGGCCTCAACGTCGGCCGAAGGCGCGGAGCCGGCTTCGCTCGATGGCCTCGACGACACCGAGGCGGAAGAAGAAGGCGAAGAGGACACGGAGAGCGAGGAAGCGCCCAGCACCGAGACGCCGCTGGCGCGCTTCGATCGAGCGATCTTCGAGATGGCGCCGCCGCGCGAGCTCGCCGACGCCCTGTGTCTGGCGCTGGTGACGCCCGACTTCCAGCAGCTTTTCGCCGGCGCGAAAGGCGATCTCCGCAAGTTGATCACCGATCGCTACGGCAAGTGGGTGAGCGCGCCTGAAGTGAAGGACGAGGCGGCACGGAAGCGCACGGCGGCGAAGCGCCTGGCCTACCTCGCGTCACAGTTGCCCGCGGCGTGGAAGGTGGCGCAGCAGCGGGGGATCATCCGCCCGCCGCCGAAGAAGGACGCGCCGCACAACCGCGCCCAGCCGAAGCCGGCGAAGAAACCGGCCGCGAAGAAGGAAGAGCCGAAGGCGGAAGATCCCGCGCCGGCCGCCGAGGAGAAGAAGTGAGCACGCGAGTCACGATCGCTTCACACGGCGAGTTTCGCGGAGAGCCTGGCGAATGGCATCTCTACGAGGACTGCGCGACCGAGCGAGCGATCGAAGGCTTGCACCTTGACATCGTTCCGAACGCTGTCGGGCACTCGCAATACGGAGAGTTCTCGATCGAGGCGATGAGTGGAGGAGGGTGGCAAGTTCACTTGCGCTTGCCGCCTTCCCTCTGTGACGCGATCGCACTGGCGCAGACGGAGCTTTCCGGCCGCGCCGCATCTGCCATGGAGGGCGTGCTCACCGCCGCATTCAATCGCGACGACTCGACACTGGGCGGCGTGGCGCTCGATCAGTATGAGGTGGCCTCGATCTCTAGGCTCATCGAACTCCTGCGCGGAAAGACCAGGCCATGAAGCCGATCGACATCGAAGAGATCCGCCGCATGGTGCCCGTGGCCGGGATGCTGCGCGCGCCCGACGCGAGCCCGGAGAAGCCGTCTCCGGTACTCGATGCGGCCGAAGTTCGCGCGGCGCTGTTGGAGCGCATCGATGGCTTGCCAACTGGCAGAGTCGCGTCGCGAGTGTCGAATTTTCTCGTCAACTGGCTCGACGGTGCCGGACTTGCTTTGAATGAGAGCATGCAAGTCGTTGCTCTCATCAACATGCTCCGCAAGAGAGGAGAAGAGCCGTGAGCGCGATCGACGACGGAGTGACGAAGATCGGGCGAGATTTGATCCGCGATTGGGCGAGTGCCAAAGAGCGAGTGGAGCGCCTGCGCGAACAGATCAACAGAGCAGAGGCGGAGGCGGCGAATGCGGAGATCGTTCTCGCGCGCTGGATGTTGCCGCCGGACGCGACGAAAGGAGAGGTGATCTCGATCTGGTTCGGTGACTCGCTTCTTCAAGTCACTGCCGATGAGTCATGCTCCAACAGCCATCGGCCCGGATCTATCAGGTGGCGCTCGTGCGGCCCGAAGTTGAGCGAGTACATGCGATGAAGGCGATCCGCCTGAAGTTGCTTCGCGCCGTCTGGCTCTTCTGGTGGTTCATCTCGCACGCCTTCGACGGAATGCTGGGTTTCTTTGCCGTTGCGGGCGACTTCGTGCTGGGGCAACTCCAGGCCACAACAGCAGAGATGGAGGATGAGCGCGGCCCGGAGTTGCTGCCCGAGGCGAAGATCATCCTGAAGGACCTGCAGCGCCAGCGTGGGGAGATTCACGAGCAGATTCGCGCGTGCGTCAACATGCTCAACGAAATCGAACGGCAGTACGAAAACGTCCGGCGTGCCGGGCTCGTCAAGAGGAAGCCATGAGCAACACCATCTCGATGGAGAAGCACCGCGTTCGCGCGGCCCACGTCGCGCAGACGCAGGTGATCAACGTCTGCCTCGCGGCCTACGAGGCTTTTCGACGGTTCGGCTTCAAGCCTGAAGAGATCTTCTTCACCTACTTCACCGATCGCATCGCGATGGTACTCCGCACGCAGGGCAAGGAGTTCATCGCGAATTGCGGAGCTCGCGACGAGCGACTGACCGATCAGGACATCCTCAACATCTGGAACGAGCGCGCCGAGAAGTGGAACGGCGGCATGTCGCAACTCGAGCGGATGCAGATCTGGAACGGCGGGATGCCGGTCGAGGCGCTGATCTCGATGACGCTGGCGATCAAGAACCTGGGGATCACGATCCCGAACGAGGCGATCGAGAACCTCTTTCCGAAGCCGCCGGCGGCGTCATGATCTCCGATGGTCCACGCCGCGCGCCGTTGACCATCGGGAAGTTGAAGGAGTGGATTCGGAACTACGAAGAGCATCGAGGCGAAGGCACTCTCGACGATCTTCCCATTCACCTGATGGTGATGGACGACGAGTCCAGCGACAACGCCGATTCACGCTTCAGATTCGCAACGCACGTCGAGACTGATCGCTTCGACGATGAAGGCGGCGATTGCGTCTCGATCGTGGTTTGGAACTCGAAACCTTAGGCGCTTTTGCGCTTCCGGTACACGCGCGCCGCCGTCGCGATGCCGAGCGCCAACAGGCCGAAGAAGACGAAGCCACCACCGCGCGACTCTCCGTGTGGTGCGATGATGCGCTGACCCGCCGCGCCGCCTCGAATGATCAGCGTCGGCTGAAGAGCGCGCGTGATGGGCGAGCTCGGGCCTGACACCGCGTCGCGCACGTTGATCTCGAGGTCCGGCGTGATGTTGGTGCGGATCGTCACCGTCTCCATGAGTGACGTCGCGAGCAGCCCCGCGTCGATGTCGCCGGCGTCGGTGATCGACTCGCGAGCGATGCCTTGAGCGGCCAGGGCCTCCCTGACGAGAGGGATCGACCAAACGGGGATTCCGTCGAGGGAGAGCATTAGTTGTCAGTGTCGGCTGTGCGCGCGACAGTTGCAAACGATGCCGCCTCCCATCACCCGACATCTCGACGCCGGCACGCAGCGCGCCGCGCTTCGCAAGTTGGCCGACATGACTGCGCGATCGATCGTCGAAGCGCGTGTGCGTGAGGCGGCGATCGCCATCACCAACCAGTGCCGCCCGCCGGCGGGCCAGTCGCCGGACGCCCAGACGGCGCTGTGCGAGTTGCAGGCGATCTACGAGGCAGTCAAGACGGGTACACCGCGCGTGAAGGGGCTCGAGTTCGGCGTTCGCTACGTGCCGGATCCGATCATTCGCGACTACTTCGTGGCACCGCATCGGTTGCTCGAATGGTGCGAGGATGGCGCGTGCGGCGAGGACTGCGACAGCCAGGCGGCGCTCGTCGTGGCGCTCTGTGCAGCGGTCGGTTTTGAGGCCGGCTTGACGGCGTGGGGAAAGCCCGGCGCCGCGCATTACCAGCACGTCTTCGCCAGCGTCGTCTTTCCGAAGCGCGGGATGAAGGGTCAACGCAGCGTCGTCGCGCTCGATACCACCGTGCCCTCCGCGTCAGTCGGCTGGCGGCCGCCGCGTGGGCGCACCGTCACCGCCTGGATTCACCGCGCGGATCTTTCCGTCGAAGAGGAGTGAAAATGCGTCAACGTCGCCGCCCCGCCTATGGACAGGATCTCTTCCGCACCACCGCGCGCGTCAATCGAGGTGCGCTCGATGGCTTCGGAACTCCGTCGATCGTCTCGCCGGGCGCTGACTGTCCGGTGCCCGAGGTGCCGCCGGGCCTCTTCGGCGTTCCGATTCTCTACCAGGACGAGGTGAAGAGGTCGGGCTCAGTGACGCGCCGCTGGTGCGCGTGCGTCTTCGGCTCCACGTCGCAGTTGTTCAGCGAATGCGTGGATCCCGCCAAGTTCACCTACCCGTGGACGGGCATGGGGAAGCTGGAGCGCGGATGGAATTGGGAATTCTCGGACTTCCTGCCCGGTGGCTCGCAGTACGTGCCGCCGGAACAGCAGCCGCCCGGCGGCGGAAGCGCGAGCGGTGGCGGCACCGCGCCCGCCGGCGGCAGCAATACGGCTTTGATCGGCGGAGGGCTCTTGCTCGCCGCGCTTCTCCTGAAGTGAGGCCAGCATGAGTTACGCGATCACGATGCTCGAGGGGTATGGGACTCCTCGATTCACCAGCAGTAAGAAAACGGAGTCACAGATGAAACTCGGAACCGCCGCCCGTCAGTGCAAGGGCAAGAAGAAGGGCGCATTTCGCAAGTGCGTCGCCGCGAAGATGCGGAAGGGCCACAGCAAGCGGAAGCACCGCCGCAGCCGTCGCTGATCGCTGAGTCTGTCGGGCACTTCTCAGTGTCGGTCGGGCCCGACAGACTCTCTTCATTCACGGGCAGCACGCGCGCCCATCAACGCAGTCACTTCCGAAGAAAGAGAGCAACACGATGTCGAAGATGATTTCGCTCGATGGCCTGACCGACGGCCTCACCAAGAGCTTCAAGGAGTCGGTCGATCCGATGGACGTCATCGTCGGCGCTGGCGTGCAGCGCGTGCTGGGCCCGACGGTCCACAACAAGCTCGAGGAGTTCCTCTACTCCAAGATCGACGCGCTGTCGGCGTACCCGGTCGCCAAGAAGTTCCTCTCGGCGTTCGTCACCGCGTCGGCGCTGTACCTCGCGCAGAAGGGCTCCAAGCGCGCCCGCGGCCACGTCGTCGGCGTCCTCGGCATCGAGGCGATCGACTACCTGGGCGAGAAGGTCCGCGAGATGCTGCCCGACTCGCTGAAGGGCCTCGTGGAGTTCAACGGCGCCACGTCGTACGGCGTGCTGACGCAGGACGCGGCGTACGGCGTGCTGACGGCCGACTCGGCGTACGGCGAGCCGTCGGCGTACGACATGGCCCGGTTCCAGGCGCAGACCGAGCACATGACCGAAGTTGAGCCCGAAGCCGAGTACGCCTGATCGGCGCTCTCGTCTGAAGGCCCGGTGACGTGTCGTCTCTGGCGGCACGTCACCGGAAGTCGGAGCAGGAATTGGCTCCGCACTACGCAGTACCGCAACACCAACGGGCAGCACGCGCGCCCATCACCCTCGTAACACCTCTGGGTCGCTCGCCCTCACAGAGCAAGGACAAAAACATGACTTCGCGTACCCTCCTCCCCGCCGGTCCCCGCAGCGCCACCGCCGCGAGCGGCATCTCCGACATCCGCGACGAGAACCTCTACTCGGCGGTCGTGCTCGCCGATGGCGGCGCGGGCCCGATCAGCTTCTTCACCGTGCCGAAGGGCCAGCAGATCCCCGAACTCAAGGGCTCGGGCGTGACGGCCACCACCAACGGGTGGCAGCAGACGCACGGCGATCACACCACCAACTTCGAGAAGGCCGGCGAGCTCGGCGACGGCATCGGCGACGCCGGCATCCGCGGCATCACCCTGCACCTCGAGGCGGCGTCCTTCAAGCAGGTGGATGCGAACGTGCCGACCGTGACGGCGTACGGCGCGACCAACCTGGAGATCGCCGAACTCCAGCGCAAGACGTCGTTCGAGCTCAAGGTGTCGAAGAAGCCGATGTTCAAGAGCCCGTTCTTCGCCTTCCCCACCGTGGGCGGCGTGGTGGGCGCGCTGGCGAGCAACGGCACCGCGGCCTCGACGGTGATCAACGACATCAGCACCAACGGCAACCCCGGCTCGATCCGCCGCCTGGTGCGCGCGATCATGGCCTCGCGCCGTGACACCCTCGAGGGCGTGCTGACGGTGGCCGGCGGCGCCACCCTGGCCTTCCGCTCGAGCGCGACGACCGGCACGCCCTGCCTGTGCTGGTGCGTGCTGCCCGCGAACATCCGCGGCGACGTGCGCTAAGGCGCGGCGAGGGGCGGCGGCTCAATGTCGCCCCTCGCGTTGTACCTGCGGCGCTTCGGTGTCGCAGTTGTTGCGAGGTGGAGAAGTGGCAACTCGCCAGACTCATACTCTGGAGAACGCTGGTTCGATCCCAGCCCTCGCTATTTGACGCTTCACCGGGCAGCAGCCCCGCGCCCACGGAGACTCGATGTCGCACCAACTGGAAGGCGTCTTCTGTCGAGCCGTCGAGGTGCCCTTGGCGGAGATCAAGGCGCTGCTGGACTCCGATGCCGGCCGCCGCAACGCCACCGCGCCCGAAGTCGTCACCGCCGCGGCCGTCTACGAGGACTTGAGCGGCTACGTTCTCTATGTGCCTTTCATCGGCACGGACTGCGATCGCCACACGAAGGAAGCCTGGGCGACGGCGAACGCGCTGCGCGCCTTCCTGTCGAGCGTCGCCGCTGACGTGCCACCGCCGCTGCGGCCGGACGCAGATCAGACCGCACCGAACTACGGCGCCGGCGGCCTCGGCGCACTCATCGGCCTCGGACTCGGCGCGTACATCATCAGCAAGATCTCGCCGCTCTTTCGGCGTAAGGAGAAGAAGTGATGCGAACCGGCGGAAAGAACATCCTTCGTCACCACGCGCTGGGCCAGCGTTTCGATCCGCTGATCCTCCGCGCTGAGACGCTCGTGGAGGCTGGCTCCAACGGAGCGCCCAACAACAACGCGCTGATCAACCCGTCGGGCGAACCGTGGGAGATCCACGAGATCAAATTCGGCGTGCGCCGGGAGTCGAATCTTCTTGCGGCTCGGGCTTCCGGTGCGTCGCTCGACGTTTCTCTTTCGTGGTGCGGGAAGCCGATCACCGACGGTTTCGTGCCGGTGTGGAGTACCTGTCCCATTCAGGCCGTCGAGGAGTTTCGCGGTGGCGATGACGTTTCGTCGGCCAACACCGGCGAGTTGTGGCTGCAACTCGACAGCTTCTATCACTGGCGGCTCGAGCACCCGCTCTTCATGCCGCCTCGCACGGCGATCGCGGTCGAGTTCCGCAACAACGGGATCGTCAACAACAACATCCGCGCCAGCATCTCGCTCATCGGTCGCGTGATGCCGCGCAGCGCCCGACCGATCAAAGTGAAGGTGCCTTACGTGTCGGCGTGGAAGTCCTCAACCTGGTACATCGGCACGACGGGCGAAGAGACGTCGCCGGAGACGGTGCTCTTCAACCAGTTCGGCGTGCCGCTGACGGTCGAGCGTTTCGTCGGGCGCGTCGCGCAGCGAATCCAGACGCTCGAGAGCGGCGTCACGCACGTCTACGTCGATCAAGATGTGCGCCTCGGTTGGCGCGGCAATCAGTTCGACGTGAAGCACCGCATGACGGACGGCAACTTCGTCGCGAAGAATTGGGTGAAGTTCGGCGACATCTACGGGTGGCGAAACTTCAAGTGGAACATGCGCCACACGCTCGATGCCGGTGTCGGTCACGTCATCGATCTCCGCAAAAACGACATCGACGGTCCCACGGCGAACGCGGAGATCGTCGAGGCAACTGCACAAGCCGCCATCAGCATGATCGGTTGGCGTGAGGAGAACGTTCCGTGAGTGACTCACCCATCTGTCTCAACGCCACCGTGAGCCTTGCCCGCGGCAACGGCGGCCTCGACGTCGATCTCTCGTCGATGCAGAGCTCTTCGCGCAACTGGCTTCGCATCGACGAACTCCGCGTCTTCATCGATCCTCAAACGTCGGTCGAAACGGGCGTGGATGCGGCGGTGAAGACGGAGCTCTTCCTCGATCTCGGCTTCATGGTGGATGTCGCGATCTCCGTCGGGAACGAGGATCTCACCACCGGCTTCATCGGCACGCCGAGCCACCCGACGGGCGAGCGGATCGCGTACATCCCCGCCTTCCTGCTGGGTCCGCGCATCTACCGGCGATTCGCCACGATCCTCAACTACAACACCGACTTCAACAACCTGCCGCTGGCGAACAAAAGCGCCTACGCCTGGACGCTGCCGCGGCCGATGTACGTCCCGCCGAACACGCCGATCAAGTTCAAGGTGCGCCGCACGGGGACGGTGGACGACTTGGACACCGCGGCGTTCTTCACGGAACCCTTCAAGGTCGAAGTGGCGGCCGTGGGGATGCGACTGGATCGGCGACCGATCACCGGAACCCGGACCCTGCCGCACATGCACGGCTGGAGCCCGCGCAACGCCAGCGCCGCGCGCGTCGAGTCGAGCGAGGCGTTCCGCAACCTGCACCGCGAAACGCTGTGCCTGACGAGGCTGCTTGGTGGCACGGCGACACGCTACAGCGAACTCGATGCCGGCGGATCGAGCGTCGATGGGACGATGAGGATCGGCGGGTCGGCCGTGCTCGATCCCACGCAACTTCAGTTGTACGACGCCAACAACCAGGACGTGCTGGTTCCCGTGCCCAGCGCCACGCCGATCTCCCCCGGAGGTCCGGCTCCGCAGTTGCCGGTGACCGGCCTGTTGCTCGCGAAGACGAACAGCGTGCGACTGACAGATCGGTTGCTGCCGAACCAGACCTACCGCGCGATCGTCTCGCCGGTGATCTCTCTGCCCGACTTCCGGGCGAACCAGACCCTGCTCATGCCCATGATCGGCATCGAGTCGTACCGCGAGGTGAGGTAACAGATGAGCAATGAGAGCCCTCTTCTGATCGAGCAGGCGGCCGTCGTCGGCCAGAACGTCTCCGTGTCGATGAATTTCCTCGACAACCTGGCGCGCGAGAACCTCGAGGTGCGCGAGGTGCGGATCGTCGCAACGCCCGTCGATGCGAACGGCGCTCCTGTGCTCCCGAAGGATCCCGATGGCGTCCCGACGATCGCGCTCGACGCGGCGAAGATTCTCGGGCTCGCCGCGATGCTCGACTTCGGCCTTCGTCTTCAGAGCACGTACCTCACCGTGCCGCGCCGCGTGCCAGCGGAGATGCTGCGCTCACCTTTCTTCGATTCGCTGTCGGAACCCGAAGACTCGACGACGCTCACCACCACCGAGGGCCTCCAGACGATCCCGCAGCGGGCGATCATCTGGACGTTCCCCGAGCCGCTCTTCGTCCCGGCCGGCGCGAAGATGTACGCCGAGCTTTTCTACAACGCCGGCGAGGCGGCCAATTCCTTCATGTGGGATCGGTTGCTGGTGCAGGTGACGCTGGTGGCGCAGCGGGTGGGCAACAAGGCGATGCCCGAGAAGTCGCGAATCCCCTACGCGACGACGTTCCGCACGCCCAAGCAGCAAGTCGATTCGCTGCCTCAGGAATTCGTCGGGCAGGACTTCCAGTTGAAGAATCACTGCAAGGAACCGCTGTGCGTGCAGCGGTTGACGGCGTACAACACGGGCGCCGATCGCATTCCGACGAGCGTGCGCTATTCGACATCGCAGGGGCGCTTCATTAATCGCCAACTGGCACCGATCCTGGAGTTGCACAGCAACGGCGCGCTCAACCTCAACACGATCCTCGAGCCCAACGAGTTCATCGCCGTGGAGGGCGTGCTCGAGGGCGAGCCGGCCGCGGCTGGCGTTCTCGCGAGCTACGAGCAGCAGGCGATCTTTGGCCTCGTCGGTTACCGCGAGGTCGATACGGCCGTGCTGTGGAGCGATGCCCTGCGCGACGTGACACCCGGCCAGCCGATCAGCCCGGTCGCGCCGCCCGTGCTTCCGTACGTCGTGGATCTCCCGCCCGTGAAGTCGCGGCTCCCGGAACTCCCGCTGCCGCGCACGCCACAGCCGCCGTACACGCCCTGGAAGAAGTGGTAAGAGATCGTCATGGCCCTTCCCATTCACGAAGTCGTCAACGCCCACAGCCGAGATCTCACCGACGCCCGGAAGCGCATCAAGGCGCTCGAGGAGAGGCTCGCGATGTTGGAGCGTCGCCTCGAGTCCGAGCCGCAGCAGGTGCCGGTGACGTCTTTCCCGCCGGCAATCGATCCGCTTCTCACCGTCGAGTCGGACGGTGAATTCGAGGAGGAATGATGGGTGCCAATGACTTCTTCAAGTCGCTCCGACAGGCCATCAAGGATCAGCGCGGAGGTGGTGGAACTCCGCGCCAAGCCGTTGTGCCGGCGGCCACCGGCGTCCGAGGTGGTGGAGGGCGTCGTGCTGGCGGAGTCGCCGGCGGCGGTGGACGTCGCCCCGCCAGCGGTGGCGGTTGCGCCTGTAGCGGCGCGCGGAAGTAGGAAAGGCAAGACGCGACCGTGCAAGACGTGCGGTCGCGAGACGAAGGGTTTTCTCGCAGCGTTCGGTCTTCTGCGAGTCTTCATCTGCAGCAAGTGCGTCAAGACCGGCGCGAAACTCGCCAAGTTGGCGATGAAGTGAGGCACTCGATGAGCGTCATTCCGTACAGGCCGTCATTGAACGAAGGTGCGGCCGTGCCGTCGAGCGGCCCGCAGCAGATCACCAAGATCTTCCCCTTTCAGTCGTACTTCGATGCGTCCTTTGAGACGCTGACGCCAAAACCCGGCAGTGCGTTGCTGTCGCAGGTCACCAACGCCGGCATCATCCAGTCCACGCTGCAGGACAAGCAGCAAACCGAGGCGTACGCCATCGGCCTTGCGCCGTGGAGTGAGGCGCCGATCGCCGTGAGGATGCAGGGCAAGGATCAGGGCGGCCTCTCGACGCCGATCATTCTTCGCCCTGGGGAGATCATCGCACCGCAGGGCCTCGCTCGCGGCGAGGGCTTCCGCACGTTCCGCGGCCTCGAGTGGGGTCTGCCGTTCGGTTGGCTCGGCGGCGGGCTCGTGTCGCTCTTCTTCTTCAAGTCGCCCGATTCGCTGCCGGCGTGGACGTACGGCGCGAAAGAGGTGTGCTTCCACAAGTTCCAGACGAAGATCATCGCCGCGAACGCGGTGCCTCCGTCGCCGATGTACACCAACTGGCCCACGCAGTTTCCGTGGAGCAAGGCTTATCGCGGGAGCGGTACCTCGGCGCTCGATCAGACCGGGACGCCCAACATCGCCGTCAAGCCGACGAAGACGCTCATTCGTCTCAACGGCGCGCTCGACGCGGCGGAGTCGTGCCGCATCGTCTTCTGGGGGAGCGACACCTTCGATCAGACCTCCGCCGGCATTCCGCCGACCGGACAGCCGACGATCACCGAGAGCGGCTATTGGGAATTCACGTGGCCCGCGACGACGGCCGGCGGGTGGCCCGGTCATCAGCCGATCCTCTCGCTCCCTGACGAAGTGTCGGCGATCGCCGCCAACGCCTGGGGCGTCACTTTCGAGGCGCTGGCCGGGAGCCAACTCCTCACCTCCGAGTTGAGCGTCAACGTCGCGCGGTACGGGCTGATCTGATGCTCGGCGCGGATCCAACGCTCGAGGAGCAGGCACTCGACACCGCGAAGAAGAGCGGCGATGGCTTCCTCCTCGCCGTCGCCCTCGCCGTCGTCGCGTACCGCGTCGGGCGAGCTCGCGGAGCACAGGAGCATCTGCCCGCGCCGTCGGTGTCGTCGATGTTTGCCGGCTACGTCGGACTCCGCGCCTTCGACGCTCTTTTCGGAAAAATCGGTCGCTGAAAGGACATCATGAAAAAGCACATCGCAGCGTTTCTCGTTTCCTTCTGTTTCTTCGCCGCGCTCGCCTTCGCGGGCACTCCCGTCGATCAAGGCTCGCCCGGCAAGCAGGGACCCTGGCCGGTGACGATCCCCGCGCCGACGTGGCCTTCCGACGGCGGCACCGTCACCAATGCCACCAACGTCGGGACGTACCCCTACCCGTGCGCGGCCACGTCGCCAATGCGGAAGGTGTGGATGGATGGCGGCGTGCAGACGATGGGCACCACGAATCACGCGCGCCTGTACATGGTGGTGACGAACGTGGACAACGATCAAGGCGGCACCGGCACCGGCTACGTGAAGTGTCGCACCGACGCCGCGCCGAGCCTCACGGCCGGTACGCCGGGAACCGTGCTCCTCACCAACTACTCGGTGGTCTACACCAATCCCGAGGCGTCGCGGGTGCGTTGCATCGGCGCTTCGCAGTGGGTCGGCACCTACGAGTGCGAGCCGTAACGTGCTGGCACTGCTTGCGTTGAGCCTGCTGGGACAGGCGCCCGGAATTCAATGCGGCGTTTCGGGCGTCCCGTTTTCACAGGGCAGCAGTGGGACTGGTACGACGACCGGGGCAGGGTTGTACGTCAAACTGGCTGCCTACTACAGCATGACTTACGACGGCGGTTTGGGCGTTGGCGTGATCCCGGATCAACAGGGCGCAAACAACCCGACGATCTCCGGTACGGTTTCCGTCACCCCCGACGCGGGGATCATCGGACAAGGTTTCGGATGCCTCGATACCAACAATTCGCTGAACACCGCGTTTCAAACTCAGCTTCCGATCGGGCCCGAGTTTTCGGTTTCGATGTGGATCCGCCCCGTGGATCCACTCCCCACGCCTTATGGTGCGCTCCTCGCCGAGTCGTCTTTTCTCGGGATCTTCATCACGTCTGGTGGCGTCGGACTCGGCAAGATCGATGTCTACTTCGCTGCCGATCATTTCAGTGGCACATTCCCACTCGGGACTTGGCGGCATGTCGTCATCACCGGCTCGCAGAGCGGCGTCAAGAGTTACCTCAATGGAGTCTTCGACGCGACGCTCTCCGCGACTCCGTTTCCGGGGATGAAGTATCAGTACATGGGTTATGACGGCTTTGACCAATTCAAAGGCGACATTGATGAAGTCGGAATCTGGACTCGCCCGCTGACGCCGGCTGAAGTCACGTACCTCTACAACGCCGGCGCGGGCCGCACCGTGCCGTTTCAGTGAGTAATCGATGCTCGCACTCATCCTCTCGCTGACGCTCGCACAGCCTGCCCCCGGCTATCTCTCGCTGCTGGGCGGCGCCCCGGCGCGACTCTGCCAGACGGGGCCTGCGCTACCTCCGGGTCGCATCGCCGCCGGCGTGCCGTACGCGCCCGCGTGCAACGTCACGGCGTCGCCGTTGTTGACGAACCTCGTCGCGTACTTCGCGTTTCAGAACAACGCCGATGACTCGACCGGGAGCAACAACGGCACGCCGATCAATATGACCTACGCCACCGGCATCGTCGGACAGGCGGGCAATTTCAACGGGACCTCGTACATCGCGGTGCCGAATCCGGCTTCGTTTCGCTCGACGACGTTTTCTGTGTCGGCGTGGATCAACACCGTCACCACAGCCGAGCAGGACATTTTCGAGTCGTGGGACATTGCTGCTGGGCCAACCTACAACGGCTTTGAATTCCGAATCTTTCTGCCGTCCACGCGAGTCGCCATCGGGCATGGACCGTTCAGTTATTATGACTCGCCAGCCGTGTTCGCCGTCTCGACTTGGTATCATCTTGTACTGGTTGTCTCGACGCTTCCTGTGCCTGCGTTTTCGGTCTACCGAAACGGCACTTTGCTCTACACGTCAGGCATCATCACGCCAGTTTTCTCAAGCAACACTCGCGTTCGCATCGGCGTCAACGAGTACCAGGCCGGACTCTTTGCGTACTATTTCACCGGCCGAATCGACGAACTTGGCTACTGGTCGCGCGCGTTGACTGCCGCTGAAGTCTTGCAGTTGTACAACGGCGGCGCGGGCATCACGTACCCCTTCTGACTTCGCGGTGGCGGTCGCTCGTGCGAGGGTTGCTTCACCACCTTGGAGGAAGTTTCTCGTGAGCGACGACAAGATCCCCACCGTGCAAGAGATGTTCGGCACCCTCCTCAAGCGCGTCATCGGCCGCGAGGCGTTGATGCTGGGGGCCTTCGCCGTCGTCATCGCCGGCGTCGTGCTGTACGGCCAGCACGCCTTCGGCCAGACGATCAAGAGCTCCGTCGATGAAGGCGTGCAGCAGGTGAAGGACGATGGTGAGCGCACGAAGGCGCGGCTCGATCAACACATGCGCGAAGAGGCCGAGTTTCGGCTGCAGATCCTCCGCCGCCTCGACGAGCAGCAGGCCGACACGCGCAGTCTGTACAAGGCGGTGATGACGGGGCGGCGGCAGTCTCGCCTCGAGTCGCTGCCGAAGGAAGAGGAGGAGTGAGATGGCTCTCGTGATGCTGGGTGACTTCTTTCCTGGACAGAGCGCGACGGAGATTGAGCTCGCGCAGCGCGGCCTGAAGTCGATCGGCTTCGACGTGCCGGTGTCGGGCAAGTACGACGCGCCGACGGCCGCCGCGGTGCTCGAGTTCCGTGGCGCTGCCGGCCTCCCCAACGTCAACCAGATCGACGATCAGTTTCTCGATCGCCTCTGGGTGGAGGTGGACGCCGCGGGTAACACGGCGAACCTCCCTGACGGTTTGCGCCCCGGTGGCGTGCGCCAGGACGAGATCAACATCACCGGCAAGGCGGGCGTGGGGCTCGGGTTGCTGGCGCTGTTGGCGCTGGCGTACGGCGCGAAGAAGATCCGCAGGAAGAAGTGAGGACAACATGGCGATCGGCACGACGACGATTCTGATTCTGGGCGCCGTTGCGCTCATGGGTGGCGGCAAGAAGACGAGCACCACCACGCCGCCCAAGAGCACCACGAGCGGAAGCGGCGGCGTTCCTCCGCCGGCCAGCACTGGCGGTCCGCTCGCGGCGACGGGCGCGACGGGAGATCCGAAGACAGGCGCGGATCCGGTGCTGTTGGTCGTCCAGCGATCGCTCAACATCCTGAAGGTGCGCGACGAGAACAACATGCCGCTGATCGAAAACGGCCTGTGGGACTACCCGACGCAGAGCGCGCTGGCGATCTACCTCACGCGGAAGGGCCAGGAGATGCCGCCCGACAACGCGCCCACCGCCTGGAAGACGCTGGCGAAACTGCTGGCGTACGAAGCATCGAAGGCCACCGCCGCCAGTAAGACCGGCGCGCAGTTGCGCTGAAAGGACACCATGAAATCGCGCGACCTGTTGATCGGCGCCGCCATCCTTCTCGCCGGTGCTGGCGCGCAGGCGGCGACGAAGAAGGACGAGAAGAAGCCGCCGACGGGTGGTGACGGCCTGGATCAGACGTCGCCCGGCACAGGTGGCAACTCGACGCCGATCGATCCGAAGGCCATCGCCGACACGGTGAAGGCGGGGATCAACCTCTACGACGCGATCGCCCCGGCGGTGGGTTTGCCGACGGTCGGAGCAGCGATCAAAGGCGCGTTGAGCGGAAGCACGGCGGCGAGCACCACCACCGGAGCGACGACGACGGCCGGGAGCTCGGCGGCGAGCGGTGGCGGCGCGGGCAGTGCCATCGCTGCCGCGTCGGCGAGCGCGGCGAGCATCGCCGTGGCCGTCATCGTGGTGGTGATCGTGATCATCGCGATCATCGTGATCTCCGTCTTCACGGCCAACATGCCGTTCAAGCGATCGTTCGCCGACATGCACTACAACTCGCCGCTCGACTTTCACGGTTTCGAGATCGAGTTGATGCGGAAGTGCCAGCAGTCGATCGATATGGCAGGCACCTTCAGCGAGATCAACATCTCGGATCCTCGACTCATTGGCTGGGGTGCCCCGACGGTCGTGCGGTTGGCGCAGCCCGGCCAGTGGACGCTTCAGCCGGGCGAGCGACTCACGATGCAGTACACGCCGAAGAACGTCATTCCGACAAAGAGGAACCCGGCCACGCCGAAACCGGAATGGATGGGCGGCGACAGTCCGAGCGTGGCGATCCTTCGCCTCATGAAGCAGATCCGCGCCATCTCGCTCGAGTACATCTCGTTCCGGTGTCGCCTCTTGAACGCGGTGGCGCACGGCTACTACCCCGACGTCTACGACGCCGCGTGGGGCCTCTTCGATGAGCAGATGCGAAACTTCTACTTCGAGAAGGAGCGCACCAGCTTCGTCAGTTGGGATCCGGGCGATCGGACTGGCCGCGGCGGTTTCGCTCAATTCCCGCTTCTCGACGGGCAGACGCTGTACTCTGCGGAGCATCCCGAAGTCGGCCAGTACGGGCGACCCACCGGGTACGCCGCGCAGAGGTGGGGTCCGCGCGAGTGGTTCGTGGCGCGCGACGCGACGCCCGATGAGTCCTTCATCGCTTCGCCGCTCGGCGCGCAGTTGCTCAAGTCGGCACGGCTGAAGGCTCTCTCTGAGGTGATGGCGCTCTTCTACCTCGATCCCACCGTCGTCTTCGTCTGGGAGGACTACGCGCGCCTGGTGGTGCAGCGTCTCGGGCTCACCAGTGACATGGTGTACTTCCCGACGCGCACCGACTCGGAGCCGTGGTGGGGTTGGTGCTTCGTCACGCAGCCGTCTTTCTTCGGCACCGCGGTCGCCTTCGACGTGTGGAAGATTCGCGATCCGAACAATGCCCAGCGGCCGAACTCGCACCTGATCAAGCGCGCCGCTGGCGTTCCGCTCGGAGACAAGCGCCTCAACGCCTCGTGGGTGCTCTGATGGCTCTCCGACGAGACTTCGGCGCCGCACCGCCCGTGAAGCCATCGCCGAGCCAGACGACGACGCGCGAGGCGCTGCGGAAGTCCGGGCTCGATCTCACCACCGCCGCGCGTACCGTCACCACCATTCCGCCTTCAGGAATGCGCTCGGGCGCTTCGCCGGGCGTCGCCGAGCCGAAACCGCCGAGCGAGCCGCTACCTGAGCCGCAGCCGGACGCCTCTCGAGCACAGCGCAACGCGACCGACGCGAACGCCGCCGCCGAAGCGCAGCGCCAGCGCGAGATTGAAGCGCAGCGCCAGCGCGAGATTGAAGCGCAGCGCCAGCGCGAGATTGAAGCACAGCGCCAGCGCGAACTTGAGCAGAGGCGGCAGCAGGAGGCCGAAGCACAGCGCCAACGCGAGGAAGCGGCGCGGGCGCAGGCGGCACTCGATGCGGCTGCGGAAGAGGATCGCGCACGGAAGGCGGCGGCGCGACGAAAGGCCGAGCTCGAGGCACAGCGCGCGCTTGAGGCGGCGGAAGCCGAGCGCCGACGGAACGAAGCCCGGCCGCCAGCGCCGTCCGGTGGCGGGAGCACGTCGAGCAAGACGCCGCCGGCGGCGCCACCCGAGCCGAGCGAGGCGCAACCGAAGAAGAGCGGCGGTGCCGGCGGCATGTTGGCGTTGCTCGCGTGGTGGTTTCTGAAGTAGGCGCACGTCCATGACCATTCTCCCGAACAAGCCCTACGCGATGCTGCCGTCGATCATCACCGTCGCCGGCGCGTGCGTCACCGTCGGCGGCCTCGTGAAGCACTGGTGGCCGCTTCTCGTCGTCGGACTGCTGTGCGATGTCGCGGACGGCGCCGTTGCGCGGCACCTGCGCGTCGAGAGCGAGGGCGGTGCGCGGTTGGATTGGAGCCTCGACGTGATGTTGATGGGCGCGATGGTGGCGCTGCTCGAGCCCGCGCTGTTGATCACCGGCGTCGGCGTCGTCGCGATGGCGATCCTTGGCGGGTGGAAGTTCTCGGGGCGTGCGCTGGCGAGCGCGATCCTGATTCTCTCGTGGCACTTCTAGGAGGCGGGCGATGAAGCGTTACACCTGGCAGCGGAAGCGACCTCGCAGCACCTGCGCGCGCGGATCGATTCGCACCGTGAAGCGCGGCCGCGTGGCGGTGCGCGTGTGTTGCCCGAAGGGGCCCGGTCACTGGAAGCGAGGCCGATGCACCGTTGGCCTTCGCGCGTACGAGGTCGGCACTCCGAAACTCGCCGGCGGCGTGACGATCCCGCGGGCGCACCTGCGCGAAGACATCCGCGAAGCGCAGAAGATGATCCGTGAGCTCAAGTCCGGCATCGCGAGAGATCGCAAGGCACTGCGATGAGGTGGGCGAAGGCGCTGGCGCTGTGGGAGGCGTTCTGGTGGGCGCGTCGGCGAGCGAAGCGCGGCGAGATGTTCCGCCTTGCCCGCGCCCGCGCCGACGCCCTGGGCCGTCCTCTCGTCGTCGTCGGTGCGCCTGAAGGTGGCGTGACGGCCGGCTACGGGTGCGGCGACATCACGATCGATCTCGCGCCGTCGAAGTGCCCGAATTCGATTCAGGCCGACATCACGCAACCGCTGTCGATCGCCGATGATTCGGTCGTCGTCGTGGTGATGTGCGTGCTCGAGTACGTCTCCGACGTCAACGCGGCGCTCGCCGAACTCAACCGCATCTCCGGTGGCAACCTCTTCGTGGTGCGCGTCGAGCCGTGGACGCTGACTTCGGTGCTCTACCCCGGCGCGAAGCGGACGCTCTCTTGCGACGGCGAGGCGTGCGCGAGTCGGGCGCTCGTGCGAAGGTAGGCGGCATGACGTCCGCAAAGTGGCTTCTCGCTGCCGCTGGTGCGGCCCTCTTCGCTGGTGCCGGAAAGGTAGCCATGGACTCGTCGATCCTCGCGCGTGCATTCAATTGGGCGAAGTCCGCCGCCTTCGCCGGTGCTCTTCCTCCGTCGGTGCGCCAGTGGGCGCCGCTCTTCATCAACGCCGGACGCATGTACGGCGTGAATCCGTGGGTGCTGGCGGGCATCTGTTACCGCGAGTCGCGCGGTGGTGACGCGCTGACGCCGAAGGGCCCCGCTGGGACTGGCGACTTCACGCCGCGGGGTAGCGGCTCGACGTACTTCCGTTTCGCGAACCCGGCGACGGGTCTGCCGCCTGACGGGAAGGGATGGGGTCGAGGGATCATGCAACTCGACTTCGGCGCGGAGAATGCCTGGGTGACGTCGCACGACTGGACTGATCCGCAGGCGTCGATCAATCGCGCCGCGGAGATCCTCGCCGGCCGCCTCGCCTTCTTCGCGTCACAACCCTTCAGCGCGGTGGCGATCCAGCAGTGGCGAATCGACACGGGCATTCCTAAGATCGGCATCGCACCGTGGCGCACGAAGTACCCTCGAGCGTCGTGGCCAACGACCGCGCCCGATCCGCGTCCTCTCGCGGGCGCGGCGCTGCAGGCAGCGGCGGTGGCATCGTACAACGCAGGCACGTCGGGCGTGTTGCAGGCGTTGGCGCTCGGACTGCCGCCGGACGCGCCGACGGCCGGCCAGGACTACGTGTCGTGGTTCCTCCGCAAGATCTCCGAGTGGTCCGTCAACTTCTGAAGGGAGTCAACACATGACGTACAAGTCCGATTTGAAACGCATCGCGAAGACCGCAGTTGCCGTCGGCGGCGCCGCCATCGATGCCGACAACGTGCGCGAGCTCGCGATCGGTCTGAGCGAGGCATGGGACATGGATTTTGATGATGTGGTGGACGATCTCCAGAAGGCGATCGATGAACTCGCAGCAAAGGAGCGGAAATCATGATCGAACAGAAGACTCTCGCAGCGCCTCTCACCGGGAAGGCGTCTTTCATCGTCGGCACCGTCGCCGGCCTTCTCCTCACCGCCAGCGCCTTCGTGCCCTCGCCGTGGGGCCTCGTCGTCGGGTGGATCGGCTTCATCGGGTGCGTGCTGGCCGGGCTCGCCGTGAAGCCTCCGCAGGCGATCGCCGGCCGCCCGCTGGTCCAGGGCGGCGCGCTCACCGTCGTCACCGGCGCCCTCGGCGTGCTGGTGCAGTTCTACCCGTTGATCCCGGCCGGGTGGCCGCAGGGCCTCGCCTTCGGCGTCGCTGGTATCCTCTCGTGGCTGGCAGGCGTTTCGCTTCCGGCGCTCGGACACGCGCCGACGGCGGAGCAGCAGGCGCAGGCGCTCGATGCGGGCGCGGTGGCGAGCGCATCGGTGGACACGAAAGAGAAGGCGCTCGACGTGCTGAGCAACGGCGCGAAGGGCCCGCCGGCGTGAGGATCATCGGCGCCGTACTGGCGGTGCTCTCGTCATCGGTAGCCGTTGAAGATGGCGGCCAGCCGAGGGTGATCGACGTCGAACTCGCCCACATCGTCCAGTCCGACGGCGGCGTGACGGACGTTGCCGGCGGAGCCTGGTTGCGTGACGACGTGGTAATGGCCCGCGCCCGCGAGCTTCGCGCTGCCGAGGCGATGAATGCGGCGCTGAAGGAAAACTGCGCGGACGCCCCGCCTCCGCCGCCGGCTTCGGGCGTGACGGTGATGGTCGTCTTGACGGCCTCGCTGATCGTCTTCGCCGGCGGGCTCGTCACAGGCATCCTCGTCGCCGGTGGACGTTGACTTCTCGCTGTCGCTTGCCTCTGGCACAGTCGGGACAAAGAGCGACACGCTCCCCGACGCCTCGCCGCGCACTCCCTCCGTCGCGGCGAGGCGTCGTCTTTTCAGTGTCGCTCGACGCCCGTACGCTTGAGCCTCAACAACGCGCCACGGGCGCACCGGAGGCAGCACATGGCGAAGAAGGCTTGCAGCAAGAGGACGATCCAGTTCAAGACGAAGCGGGGCCGCGTGATCAAGTTCACCGGCCGCCCCGGCGGCAGCGATGAGTGCGGCAAGGTCCGCCGCAAGGTGAGCCCGTGGGCGCGCGCCGTGGGCAAGATCGGCAAGCGGTGCGCGAAGTCGGGCCGCCCCGGTTCGGCGCGCAACGCGGCGTGTCTCCGCGCCGGCATCCGCGAGCTCAAGAGCGCCCGCGCGTAATCCGCCGAGTCGCTTGGCAAACAAACGCCCATGCGGTACACCTTCGCGACACGGAGGGTGTACCGCATGGGCGTTTCGTCGTCGATCTGGAGTTCCGAGAAGCTGCCGCTGCTGGGCAATGATCGCCGTTCCAAGGCCGCCCGCGCGGCGCTGGCGAAGAAACAGCGCAAGGCCGCACATCACCTCTGTCTTGCGTCGCTTCCTTTGTTCTGGAAGGCGCGCAGGCCGCGCCGCGTCGAGTTGGTGCGTCACTTCTGGCACCCGGCTCGCGAGACGGACAGCGACAATCTGGTGGCGTCCTTCAAGCACATCCGCGACGGCATCGCGGACTACTTCGGGATCGACGACTCGCCGCGCAGCGGCGTGGAGTGGACCTACCGGCAAGTCGTGTCTCTCGGAGCCAAGAGGACCGGATGGTCCGCGCGCATCGAGCTCCTCGATGAGATCGAGGCCGTGCCGCGTCCTCCACCCTTTCCGAAAGTGTTGCCCGCGGCCGACGCGCTCCGCGAGTACCGCCGACTGCGCGAGGAACTCCGCGCCGCGCAAGAGCGCGTCACTGAGGCGCGCTCGCGGCTCTCGACGGACGATCTCTTGATGGTCTGTCGCGAGGAGCACCCATGATCGACTTCGACGACGCCGGCCTCATGCCGCGCACCGCCCACGAGTACCGCGAGGTGCTCCGCGTCGCCGCGCCCAACGGCGATCTCGACACCGAGCGCATCGACACCTGGTCGCGCTCGAGGCGCACCGTCCTCAAGGCCGCGCTGAAGAAGGCCGGCCGCGCGGACCTCGCCGCCCTTGTCGCGCCGGCGCCGAAACAGAAGCGGAAGGATCTACGCTCGCCCACCGAGTCGGAGATCCTTCTCATGCGCGAGCAGTACGGCTCGATGCCCGCGGGTGAGCGCGCGGGGCTCTTCCTTCTTCTCCAGATGGGCCTTCGTTCCAACGAGGTGCTCTCGCTGACGCGAAAGGAGGTCGAGCGCGGCGTGGAGTCGGGCGATCTCGAGTTGACGCGCAAAGGCGACTATCGCGCCGTCGTACCCTGTCGCCACGCCGAGCCGTTGCTGCAGGAGTTGCTGGGCAGCGCGGCGAAGTGCGGCCGGGAGTGGAAACGCGCCGGTGAAGTCTTCTCGTGCGGCGGCGCGGGCACGCAGTACGTCCGCCTCTACAAGCTGACGCGGAGTCTCGGCGCGAAGATCCATTTCCGCGGGCTCCGCCCTCACCTTCTCCGTCACGCCTTTGCGTCGCAGATGATCCGCCGCGGCGCTCCGCTGCCGGTGGTGCAGAAGGCGCTGGGGCACTCGGATCAACAGACGACGCTCCGCTACGTCCACGCGGATCGAAGCGACGTCGAGAAGTACGTTGAGACGTGGCCAGGTCGCTGATCTTGCGCGCGGGCGGATTCTCGCCCATGTTGGGCTTTGGGCTGGCCTCCCATGGTGCGGCGCGAGATGCGCCGACGCCCTTGTTTGGTGGGTTCATGAAACAGGAGGCCAGCCCGTTTTGAAACGCAGTTGAACGGAGGGAGTCCATGAGTCGATTGCTGTTGCCGAAGAAGACGACGCGCGCCCCCATTGGCGGGCTCGACGAGTTGGCGATCACCGCGAAGACGAATACAGCGGCGAAGGCGAAGCTCTTTCGCGAGTGCGAGCCGCTGATCAAGTCGGTCGCGTTTGAATGTCAGCGACTGAATGGTGCCGACTGGAACGACGTGTTCCAGGAGGCGAGCCTCGGCTTCCTGCGCGCCGTCGAGCTCTATCGCGTGGGCGAGAGCAGCTTTCTCACCTACGCAAAGCTGTGGATCCACGTGAAGGCGTCGCGCACCGGGACGATCCACCACCAGGGCAAGCGCGTGCGTCACCCGGCGCAGTTCCACGAGAGCCTTGATGTGGAGGTCGAGGGTAGCGGCGGCCTGTTGCTGCGCGATCTCGTTGGTGGCGTCGAGGCGGATCAACACGCCGCGCTCGAGCGCCAGCATCGAAATGAGGTGCTGATGTCGCTGTTGCGCCGGCTTCCGCCGCGCGAGCGGAAGTTGTGCGAGATGCGCCTTGAAGGCGCGACGCTGCGGGAGGTCGGTGAGGCGATCGGCGTCAGTCACGAATGGGTGCGGAAGATCGAGAAGCAGACGCTCGACAAGTTGCGGAGCTTTGCCGCGTGAAGTGCCTCGCGTGTGAGACGCCGATCTTCGGCGGCGTCCTCTGTACGAGTCACGACACCAAGCGCCCTGACAACTGCTGGGACTCGTTTCACAAGTGGGCGACTCGGCGCGGCCTGCCTCTCGACTTCGCCGCGTGGGGCGCGAGTGGCTTCGTCACTGAGCGCGCCGCGCTGACGCACGCTGAAATGATGGTGGCGCTCGATCAATGGATCCAAGGTCGCGACGTCGAGGTGCTCAAGGAAAGGCGGCGGGCGTGACGCGGATCTTAATTGTTGAAGACGTGCGGACTGGCGGAAACGTGCGACTCGTCGCCTCGGCAGTCGCTGGCCTGCTGACTGTCGAAGAGACGCCGACTGTAACTCATGGAACCGAGATCGCCGCCACGGCACTCTCGATCGTCGAGCCATTTCTCCGCGATGACTCGTACTACTGGCAGCCGCCGAAAGAGCCTCCGCCGCCATCGCCTCGTCGGCCGTTACCTCCGCGGCACCTCCGAGCGCGTCACGGTTTCGCGCAGATGGCCGCGCTGCCGTGCTACCGCGGAAGGCGGACGCGATGAACAAAGCCGACTCGAATCGGATTCACGCGATGCGCCGGCTGAGAGAGCGTTTCGACATCGATCTCACCACGCGCGGCTATTGGGAGTTGGTGCGCTTCATTCTCTCGGGGAAGGCCGCTTTCGTGCCGTCGAAGCAGAAGCCAGGGCTCTCGATGTGGCACCTCAACGTCAACGGCCACGACGTCGTGGCGATCTTCGACGCCGAGACGGACACGATCGTCACCTTCCTCACGCCCGAGATGGCGGCAGTGAGCTCGCGCGTGACGGAGATGCCATGAGTCGAGGCACCACCAACCGCAACGTCCGCGGCTCGAGCTACGCGCGGCGCGCTCGGCGCCTGTGGCTGATGAGTACCTACGCTGCCGACGTGGCGGGCCGCTGCAGGTGCTACCGCTGCGGCCGGTTGCTCGACGAAGAGACATTGACGGTCGATCGAATCATCCCCGGCGTCGCCGGTGGCAAGTACGTCCGCACGAACATTCGCCCGGCGTGCGGGCCGTGCAACTCCGAGACGGGCGGAGCACTGAGAGGCAACCGATGAAGATCCACGATTTGCAGGCTGGCAGTTACGACTTGGCGTCCTTCTCCCATGTGATCGATCTCGACGACGGCGGCGGTTTCGCGTGGAAACCGGAATTTGATTTCACGATCCAGGCTCTCGCGATGCGCCTCCGACCTCGCGCTGGGTTCCAACTGTCAAATGACGTGGCGGCCGGTGAGGCACCGCTTCACCTCCTCGCCGTCGCAGAAGGCGTGCCCGCGCAAAAGCGAGAGGTGGTGCTCTCGTCCGAGCACCTGCTGACGCTGTGGCCGCACTACCTCGAGTTGCCGCTGCCGATGATCCTCGATCGACGCGACGAGTTGAGACTTGAGGGTCCGCCGCGCGCTCGCGTGGTGGTGATCGGGATCCGGCGATGGTGAAACACATCTTCAGCAACGCGACGGAGTTCTACGCGGCGACGTCGGCCGAAGAAGCCGAGCGGCTCTGCCGTGAAGCCAACAGCGAAGCGCCGGGCGAAGACGACGACGGCCGCATCAGCGCCGGACCGTGGGAGCAACTGCCCGACGATTCGATCCTCACCGTGACCGACGAAGACGGCGCGCGCCACGTCTTCCTGTGCTCCTGGTGGGCCAACAACGACCCCGACGCGAGTCCGCACGGCTTCGTCGCCTCAACGGAGGTGTGACGGATGGCTGCGAACGAACCGAAGCGCCCGCTGGTGCGGAATCTCTATGTGACGGCGGGTGGCGTCGTGGTGCAGGTTCTCAAGACCGAGAAGGCGTTGCGGCGCGGCAAGCGCGAGTGGCGAGCCTGGTGCGTGCGCGCCGCGACAGGGCGGCGGCACGGTTGGATCTGGGCGGGAATCCTTCAGACGCTACAGGAGTACCTTCGTCGATGAAGCGACCGCGCCGGCATCGGTTGGCTCCTCTCGCCTCCCAGCGACCGCACGCACACGCGGTTGATCGCTTCCTCGGCTCCGCACACGGGCGCGCGTACGTGGCGATTGAGGTCTGTACCTGTGGGGCCAGTAGAGAGGTGAGCGAAAGGGGCGCGCGGGGCCCTTGGCGGGCCGAAAACCGCCCTCTGGACCCACCCGAGGCCCCGAAATAGGCCGTTTGGAGCCCTAGCTAACAAATGTAGCATTTGTTAGCTAGGGTGATTTCGAGGGTAGGGACTTGGAAATTGGGCCTGAAAATCGCCTTTGAATATTCCTTGGCTAAGGGAAGTCAGGCAACAACGGCGAAAGCGCCTCCGGGGACGGAAGCAGCGCCGCAAAAGAGGGAGTCCAAACGTGTGTGAGACGACGAACAAAGGCCATCGAGTCGAGCGGCCGGGCATCGAAGATTGCGTCACTGGGCGCGAGTGTTGGGCCTGTGGCGGTTGGGTGAGCGCGTGGTGTGAAGTGCTCGACCCCTCCGATGGGTGCGAGGCGACGGTCTGTGTGGGGTGCGCCGACGACGCCGCCAACGGTTTCGAGGTGCTCTCGTGAGCCACGCCGACTTGATTGAGCGGGGCCCGTATCGAGTCGTCAGTGTCTCTACGAATGGAGTCGGGCCGAAGATCGTTCTCTGTCCGGGTCCCCTCTCGCTCCGCGAAGCTGAGATTGTCGCCCCGAAGTGTCGTTGGCATTCCTCGCGGCGAGTCTTTATCGAGGCAATTCCCGAAGAAATCGAAGAAAATCGCCGTTGAATAGACCCCGCAATCGCCCGTCCAAACGACCATGAACCGAAACGCCTTCAAGACTCGAGCGGCATTCATCGTGAAACCGGGCGGGCCCTGGATCTGGCTGACGTGGGATCACAACGACCCCAACAAGCACGGAGCGATCCTCGACAAAGCGAAAGAGATCGGCGCTGTCGGGTGGGATTTCAGTCAAGCCTATCACGACTTCGCCGATCGCTTCCGTCACTGAAATCAGCATGAATAGGGCTCGAAAGGGCCCGTCAGAAGTGCAGCAACCGAGGCCGGGGACGGCCTCACCACCAGGAGGGAAACACCATGGATGTCACCGAATCGATGCGCCCTGCTCATGAGGTCCGGGCCCACTGCCTGATGCTCCGAGTTCTCCGTTGTCGGAATGGGGCGGATCGGATGCGGGTGATGTTCTCTGTCCTGAAGGATCCCGAGATCGCCCCGTCGGTGGATTGGGCGCTTGAGCGCGGGTTTCTGAGCTATGGCACCACGAACGCCAGCGCGAAAACGTGGAGTCGCTGGGCGGAAGGCTCGTTGTATCTGACGAAGGCGGGCAAGGCGTGGCTGCGCGCCAACGACCAGGGGCGGCACGATTTCGGGTCGAGCCGAGTGATGGCGGAAATGAAGGCGCTCCTCTGGGCGAAGGTCGAAGGGCGGGTCGCGTGACGCCCGCCGAAGCGCGGGAGTTCATCCGTACTTGTTTCGAGGCCGGGCTTGGGTTCCACCCCGACACCGAAGCGGCGGAGTACGTCACGCCCGACGGCGCGCAGATCTACAAGGGCCGCGCGGCTGAGATGTTCGATGCGCGTCGCGAGCTCGCCTTTCAGGCGCTCGGAGATTCGATCTACTCCGTAGCGTGCGAGGAATTTTCGCGATTGAATTTGACGCCGGAAGCACCGTCGAAGTAGACAGCAACAGCAGCAAGGCGCCGGGGACGGCGCTTCACTCGCAGGCACAGAGGCACATCATGACGACCATCACCGCGAAGATCATCGAGCAGGGCAACGGCCTCCCCCGCGACGGCGAGATCGTCTACGACAACGACACCGAGACGCTCTACCGCGTGATCAGCACCGGGGCGATCTTCACTGGCGACGTGCGCGGTAACTACGTCCACGCCCGGCTTGAGGAAACGGGCGACGACGTGACCGACCTCACCGACGCCGAGTTCGCCGAGGTCAGCGACGCGCTGGTGTGCGATGTGTGCCACGAAATGACCGACGACGAGCGCGCCGCTTTGATCAAGGCCGCCCAGATGGACGCGCGCGCTGCGATCGTCGAAGGCGCAACCGCGCCCTGGGGCGACGGCGAGACGATCGGTGACTTCGGAGATCTTCGCGAGGTGTCGGGCCTCGGTGATCTCGTGACGGCCATGACGGCCCATCCGTCGCTACGGCGCGCGGCGCTCGACATCTACGACACCGCGTTTCGCGCGGCGATCGATGAGAGTGCCCCGCGCAAGTGGACCCTGACGATCGAAGGCGAGGGTGAGCACCCTGACACGATCGTCGGCGACGCAAAAGCGGCCGAAGCGCAGGCGGACGAACTCGCCTCTGATGGCGACTACGACCTCGAGCCCGGCGAAGAAACCACCGTGAAGTACCACCTGATCAACGGGCTCGGCGAGCGGATCGATTCGTCGGTGGTGATCGTCGGCTGAAGAAGTCGGGCTCGTACCTCCAACGGGAGAGGGCCGGCCTTCTAAGCCGGAAGATCCGGGTTCGACTCCCGGCGAGTCCATGCAGCACCACACGCGCCGGGGACGGCGCATCACAGGAGAGAAACCATGGAATGGAACGTCATGATGCAAGAGTCTCGCGAGCGAGCGATCGCGGAAATCGAAGAGGCTTTCAACGACGGACGGTTGAGCCTGATCATCGACAAGCCGATCCGCCCGTCGCATCTGGGCGCGTACGTTGGCGAGCGCGAGCAGACTGCGCGCGAATTTCAGGAGGTGACGATCATTCATGTGATGTCGCGCGCGGCCGGTGGCGAGTGCCGCGGCTTCCTGATCGGCAACGACGGTGCGCTGCGGCTTCGCCTTCCGTGCCATGTTGAATGGCCCGAACTCGACGCAGCGGTGTTGAAGCGCGTGCCGGGCGCGCTCTTCGTTGCGTCGTACTCTCTCACTGCTGGCGGCATGGAGGAATCACCGTGAAGCTCTTTCACGAAGGGCAGGGCAAGGCGTTGGAAGTTGGGTCCGGTGACATCGTGCGAGCGATCGGCCCGACAAAGAGCGTTGACGTGGGGCGCGTGGTGGGCGTCGCGACCGACGCGCGCGGCGAGCACGCGATCGTCTCCTGGTTCGGCGTCGGCACGGGCAGCGGCTGGCGTGCGACGGACCTCGAGTTGATTCAGACGCGCGAGGAGCGCGCGGAGTTGCTCGCCGTCGGCGTGAATCGATTTCTCAGCGGTGATCGCCGCTCGGTGGACGCCATCGCGGGGACGTCGCTCAATCCTCGCGAGCTCGGCGCGGTGAAGGCCATCGCGAAGGATCTCCGGGTGCGCTTCATCGATCTGGTGCGCGCGGTGCGCACCGCCGTCGAGTACGAGGCCAACCCGCCGAAGCACGCCGCGCAGAACCAGGAGGCCGCATCGTGAGCGCACTCAAGTCGTTGCCCGAGGTCGAGACGGCGGGCTGGTACGTGCGGACGCGACGCACCGACGAAGACGACGACGGGTCGATCGTCAGCAACAGTGGCGTGGAACTGGCGGATCACTACGCCTACGCGCACACGTACGGCAACGCCATCGCGGCGCTGACGTGCGAGGCGATCAACGTGGCACGCGAGACGGGGATCGGTCCCGCCGAGTTGCGCCGCCAGCGCGACGAGTTGCGCGATGCGGTCGAGGCCGCGATCGACGAGTTCGCGATCGGCACCTTCAATGCGGCTCGACGTGCTCGCGTGGTCGAGTTCCTTCGCGCCGCCATCGCGAAGACGGAGGGCAAGTCATGAATTGGTGGATCTTCGTGGCCGGGTGCGCTGTCGGAGCGACGACGCTTCGCCTCGCGCAGTACGGCGCCGAGACGTGGCTGGTGCGGTGGATCGAAACCTGGTTCGGCGTCACCTCCGCCAAGGGCAACGCGGGCATGACGGTGACGATCGAAAACGCCAAGAGCGGAGTGATTCCTGCCGGCCGCATGTTCGGCGATGCGATGCGGGCGATCGCTGTCTCTCTCGACGAGCGCGCGATCGGTGACACCAACTTCGCGACTCGGCTGGATGCCGGAAGTTACGAGATCGAACTCCAGTATCACCTGACGATGACCAAACAGGAGCGTGAGCCGTGATCAACTACTCTCTTTCCGAGCGCCAGCGGGAGATCGTCTTGCTGCTGGCCGCCGGACTTTCTCAGCCGAAGATCGCGGGAAAACTGTCGATCAGCCAGCATACCGTGAAGTTCCACGTCAACGAGATGTTCTCGCGTTTCGAGGCGACGACGGCCGCGATGCTGATCGCCAGGCTGACGGTGCTGGGCGAGCTCACGATCGTCGATCTTCACCTCGCTTCGTCGTCGCGCCAGTGCGGCGTTGACGTGGATGCGCTGGGGCGTGGCTCAAGGAAGTGCGTCGAACGCGAGGGCCACGAAGGCGCGCACCGGAGGGCCGCATCATGAGGCCGCAGTGGGAGATCGACGCGATCGATCGACTCGACGACGCGGCATGGGTTGCTGACGCGAAGCGGCGTTGGCTCGCGTACCTTATGGCCGCTCGGTTGCGTACGATCGTGAAAGTGAAGAGGGGGCGCGGGCAGCGCCGCAACCGGAGGAACGCACGATGAGGCTCTTTGCGGAGATGCTCCCGCGCCACAACACAGATCTCGGCGATCGCGTCTCGGTGGTGGACTGGCAGGCATTCTGTGAGGTGCTTCGCCAGCACTGGCCGCGGGCGCTGGTGATCGACGGCGAGCAGCGCCGCGACATCTTCGCGCCGCTCGACGACGCCGACGCGCTCCGGGTGTACAAGGGCGTTTTCTCGGGGGCGTTGCGGCACGAAGAGACTGGACTCACCTGGTTGCAGTTGGCGGATCGACGCGCGCGGCGCACGGAGAAACACTCATGACGATCAAGCGACTTCAGGCCAGCGACAACTGGCGCTCGGCAGACGCACAGAAGAAGCGCGACGCGAGCGAAGCAGCCCACGCGCCTCTCGTTGACGACGTGCTGATCATCGTCCGCGCGCCGCAACTTGAGCGCGCTGCCCACATCGCAGCCCGCATCGGTGAGGTGATGTCCGTCAACCTCCGCCCGTCCGCGCTGTGCGAGACGTCGCAGCCGGACGGCTCAACGTCGATCTCCAGTGCGACGAAGAGCGCGCCTCGAGGCCGAGGTTTCGATGTGTCGCTGTACGGCGTCGCTAGGCTGCGCGTGATGGCTCGCGTGACGGAGGCTGATCCGGTGGAGACGAATACCGAGATCGACGCCCTGCGCGTGCTGCGCGATCGAGTACTGGCGTTGGCCGCCAGCGATGGGGGCGACGGCGCAGGCGAGGACTCGGCGGCGGACTGGCGCATCATCGTGGCGGCGGCGAAAGCGGCGCGGCGGTGATGCGCACGAAGGAGATCGATCATGTGGCTTCACGTCCCGAAATCCGCGTTGTCTCTCTCTTCAGCGGAGGCGGAGGGTTTGATCTCGCCATCGAGCAAGCGACTCGCGGCCGGGCCCGCGCTGTGGTGTACGTCGAGCGGGAAGCCTACGCAGCAGCCTGCCTCGTGGCGCGGATGGCGGAAGCGACCCTGGCGGAAGGCCCTGTGTGGGACGACGTTGAGTCCTTCGACGCTCAAGCGTGGCGTGGAGCGGTGGATCTCGTCATTGGTGGATCGCCCTGTCAGGATCTCTCCGTCGCCGGCAAGCGGGCCGGGCTCGACGGCGAAAAATCGGGCCTCTTCTGGCAGTACCTCCGCATCGTCGAGGAGTCCGGCGCCAGCGTCCTCTTCTGGGAAAATGTGGGCGGGGCCGCAGGTCGAGATCTTCAGCGCGTCTTCGACGCTTTCGAGGAAAAAGGATTCCGCGGCGCGGGTGTCGCCATTCGTGCTTCTGACGTGGGAGCACCCCAACAGCGACTCCGCATCTTCGTCCTGGCCTACCGCGGTGACGTCGGACTCTCGATCCTCCGCTCGCTCAACGACGACGACGGGCGTGATGAATCCGGGCGAGTCACTGACAGACAAGATCCGCCAGTGGGCGACGCCGGCGGCGAGCCTCATCAACTACGACGAGACGCCCGAGTCATTCGAGGCACGAAGCGCGCGGCTCGTGGAGCAGGGGACGCGACCTCTCGGCGCGAATCTCGGACAGGACGCGAAGAAGTGGAGCACGCCGCGCGCGAGCGATCCCGAGAAAGGCAGCCCGAATCAGTCTCTCAAGGGCAAGCCGAGCCTGACGGCGCAGGGCGTGAAACGGTGGCCGACGGCAGCGGCGAGCGACTACAAGGGGAGCGCGAAGGTGGGGCAGCGTCGTGGCCAACTGTCCGAAGCCATCCTCAAGAATGGCCACCAGGCCCCGACGACGCCGACGGATGGCGACGAGTCACCTCCGAATTTCCCGAGCTCGCCCCGGCTCAACCCCGCCTTCGTCGAGTGGCTGATGGGGTGGCTGCCGGGGATGAGTCTGCCGTTTCCGGTGAAGAGGATCCCTTCTGGGCGGATCAACTGAGAATGCTGGGCAACGGCGTGGTGCCGAAGCAAGCGCAAGAAGCCTTCCGTTTTCTCCTCAGAGTTGTTACGTCGTAGTGGACAATTGAATTGACGCAGAAGCGGCGATGCCTCATCCCCCCCCCATCGCCGCTGAATCCAACCCGCCCACGGGCCGCGTCAGAGTGGGGATGCGTTGGTCGCGCATCGCAGATCGAAACTCGGAGTGTCGTCGGGTCGCTCCTGAGTTTCATCTGCCTTGAGGTTTCGACGTCGAGTCGAGGCTTGAGGGCAGATTCCAGCAACGGAGGGAGTTCCATGACGAAGAAGAAGAGTCCGAAGGCGGAAGCGAAGAAGGCTCCGCGCGAAGTGGCGAAGTGCGCCTGTGGCGCGGAGATGTTGGACGGCGGCAAGGGTTTGGATCTGTACTGCCCGCGCGGCTTCGCCTGTTCGGCGTTTCGCAAGAGCCTGAAGGCGAGTGCGGCGGAAGCGAAGGAAGCGAAGGCGGATTTCCTTGAGTCGCTGCAGAACCAGGCGGAGGTGATCGCCGAACTCAACACAGAGATCGCGAAGTTGAAGGACGAGCTTGCCGAGTTGAGCGAGCGCGCCCTTCCGGCCGGGTGGACGATCACTTCTGCCGAGACGCCGGTTGCGGCCGAGCGCACACCTGAGCGCGGCGGCTTCACGCACAACGTCCTGCTCAACGCCTTTTCGTGGTGGTTCCGCGACGCGCGCGGCGTCTGCTGGCGCGGCGAGAGCGACTCTCTCAGCGTCGCGGTGGGTGAGGTGATGAAGCACAAGGAGAAGTCCGCGAAGAAGCCCGCGCCCGAGAAGAAGGCTCCATCGAAGAAACCGGCTCCGAAGAAGGGAGGCAAGTCGTGAAGGCCAAGGCCAGCGCGTTTCTCAACATCCGCAAGCACGCCTCGAGGCGGAAGTGGGATCATGTCTTCGTCACCTCGGGTCGCTTCGTCTACCTCGCGGTGGCGAGCCCGGAGTCTCTCGTTTCCGGTTGGCGCGTCGTCGGGTCTGACGTCGAGGTTCATACCGGCCTGCTGATCGCCAGCGGCCCGGCGGAGGAAGCGGCCAAGCGGATGAAGGCCGCGTTGATCGCCGTCGGGATGCTCCAGGGTCGCGTTGGTGCGCCGAAGGGCAATCGCAACGCCGGCGCGGAGAATCGCGTAAAGACGAAGGCGGAGATCTCCGCCGCACAGAAGGCCGCGAAGCGGTGACGGATCCCGAAGTGAAGGCATGGTGGCAGGGCTTCTACGTCGGCCTTGCCATCGGCTCTTTCTGGGCATTGATCCTCCTCTTCAACTAAGACGCCGATGCAGATCTCATCAACAGCCATCGCAGTAGAAGGCGACGCTCGGGAAGAGCGCGGCTTCACGCGGCGTCCGCTGTGGTTGGTCCAGACCGACGCCTACGCCGACGCCTACGCCTACGCCTACGCCGACGCCTACGCCGACGCCTACGCCGACGCCGACGCCTACGCCGACGCCGACGCCGACGCCTACGCCGACGCCGCCGCCTACGCCGACGCCGCCGCCTACGCCGACGCCGACGCCGACGCCTACGCCGAC
>JADHED010000461.1_pt1 | contig 48852 bp, 46 predicted proteins | sample 8952041 | NCBI WGS metagenome assembly JADHED01 (sample SAMN16124423, study PRJNA663239) | bioreactor sludge metagenome | isolation source: sludge (control) | place: India:Bengaluru | collected 2018-09-08 | reverse complement strand
GGTCCTTCCAGGCGCCGCCGACGCCCTTCACCTGGGCCTGGCCGCCCAGCTTGCCTTCCGTACCCACCTCGCGCGCCACGCGCGTCACTTCCGAGGCGAAGGCGTTCAGCTGGTCGACGAGGGTGTTGATGGTGATCTTGAGCTCGGAGATCTCGCCCTTCACGTCCACGGTGATCTTCTTGGAAAGGTCCCCGTTGGCGATGGCGGTGGTGACCTCGGCGATGTTCCGCACCTGGCCGGTCAGGTTCGCGGCCATGAAATTCACGTTGTCGGTCAGGTCCTTCCAGGCGCCGGTCACGCCTCCCACGCGGGCCTGACCGCCCAGCTTGCCCTCGGTGCCCACCTCGCGCGCCACGCGCGTCACTTCCGACGAGAAGGCGTTCAGCTGGTCCACCATGGTGTTGATGGTGTTCTTCAGCTCCAGGATCTCGCCGCGGACCTCCACGGTGATCTTCTTGGAAAGGTCGCCGCGCGCCACGGCCGTGGTCACGTCGGCGATGTTCCGCACCTGGCCGGTCAGGTTCCCGGCCATCAGGTTCACGTTGTCGGTAAGTTCCTTCCAGGTGCCGGCGACACCCTTCACCTGGGCCTGTCCGCCCAGCTTGCCTTCGGTGCCCACCTCGCGGGCCACGCGGGTCACTTCCGAGGCGAACGAGTTCAGCTGGTCCACCATGGTGTTGATGGTGTTCTTCAGCTCGAGGATCTCGCCCTTCACGTCCACGGTGATCTTGCGGCTGAGGTCGCCGTTGGCCACGGCGGTCGTCACTTCGGCGATGTTCCGCACCTGACCCGTCAGGTTGGCGGCCATGAAGTTCACGTTGTCGGTCAGGTCCTTCCAGGCGCCGGTCACGCCCTTTACCTGGGCCTGGCCGCCCAGCTTGCCCTCGGTGCCCACCTCGCGCGCCACGCGCGTCACCTCGGCGGCGAACGAGCCCAGCTGGCCCACCATGGTGTTCACGACCCGGCCGATCCGCAGGAACTCGCCACGCAGCGGGCGTTCCTCGTTCTCCATGTCCATGGTCTGGGACAGGTCGCCCTTGGCCACCGCGCCGATCACCCGCGCCATTTCGGCGGTCGGATGGATCATGTCGGTGATGAGGGTGTTCACCGCATCGACCGAGGCCGCCCACGATCCCTGGGCCGCCGGCAGCTTGGCGCGATGGCTGATCTTGCCCTGCCGACCGACCACCTCGCCCAGCCGCTCGAACTCCCGCGTCATGCGATCGTTCTGCTCGACGACATCGTTGAACGCCTCGGCGATCTCGCCGGCCAGTCCCTTGCCGCGCGGCAGGCGGACCGAGAAATCACCTCGCCGGAAAGCGCGGAGCGCCGACAGAAGCTGGGCCGTGTCGACCTCGGGTTCGGGGCGAGCCCGGCGGTCCCTGGCGGACTTGGCGGCGGTCTTCGCGGCAACGGTGGCTGCTGACATGCTTTCCCCGACAACTAACGCTGCGGGGGTTGCCCCGGACCGAAACGCCGGACATACCCCCGCCCTCTCGGGAAAACGTCACCTCATTGCCGTAGTTCCAGCTCGGCTGGAAATTTCGTCGCCGCCGCCGCAGCCCACAAGCCAGGGCCCGCCAACTTCGGCGACGCCTACGGCCCGCCGGGAGGTCGTACGTCCTGCGTTCCGGCCGCGTCCAGCCACCCGCGAACGGCGCGGCCGTCGTCATCGATGTAGGTCACGCGAAGGCGGCCGCCGACCCGCTCCGTCACCCCCACCACATCGCCCGCCACCAGGTGGCTGCGGGAGCGCCCGGCGACTGGCGAGGGGTAGAGCGGGGCACGCCGCGCCGCTACCACCGCCAGCTCGCGCCAGCTCTCGACCAGGCTGGGCCCGAAGGTCATGCCCTGGCCCGCCTCCGGGTCGAGGACCGAGGCGCAGCCCGGCAGGTCGCGGATCCTCGGGAGCGCGAGGGTGACACCGTCGGCGTCTTCGCTCAGCCGCCCCGGGATGGCGCCGCGCTCTCCGGCGGTCCACGCGGTCACGACGCCGTCTCGCCCCGCCACGAAGACCGCGCACTCCCGCACCGGCTGCGATCCTAGCCGTTCATGGAAATAGCCCGTGACGCTCCCGTCCGGGCCGACGGCGACCATCAGAGACTCGTACACCCCGGCCCGCGGCGGCGGCCCGGCCTGGGCGGGAAAGGCGGCCGGGACACCCGCCGCGCAGCCGACCATCCCGACGAATGCCCGCCAGCCCGGACCGCGCCGGGTGCGCATCGACTTCCGCATGCCCGCAGGCTCGCCAGCGCCGTGACGCGCCGCAAGAAAAAAAGGCCGCGCCCGGAGGCGCGGCCAGTTCATAGGGAGGAAACGCCCAAAAGGGCAGGACCTTTCTGCGCCTTTGCTGCACTGCACGCAAGCCCTAATTTCGCATTGCGGTGAAATTCGTCATCGCCAAGGTCAACATGTCGCTACACCGAGGGACAGGCCCCTCCAGAGCGCGATGCTGCATTGCAACGTAAAGGGGTGCTATTCGACCCAGTCGCGCTTGAGGCCACGGGCGGCGAATACGAACAGCGTGGCGCTGACGACATAGAACGTGAGGCCGGAATAGATCGCGTAGCGCAGCGACTCGGCGCCGAACCGCGGGGCCAGCGCGTCGGACACTGCGCCGAAGTACCAGGTGCCGAGTCCGAGCCCGATCAGGTTGTTCACGAACAGGAAGCAGGCCGAGGCCGTGGAGCGCTGAGCGGGCGCCACAAGGTGCTGGACCGCCGTGATGACCGGCCCCAGCCAGACCAGGTTCAGGCCGGTGGGGATCAGGAACAGGATGAAGGCCAGCCACAGCGCCTTGGCCTGCACGGCGAGGACGAAGCACGGCAAGGCGAGCAGGAACGCCACGGCCGGCACCAGGAGGTATGCGGCGGGCGTCGCCTTGCCCAGCCGGTCGCCCAGCACCCCGCCGAGCCATACGCCGATCACGCCGCCGACGAGGCTCATCGACCCGAGGAACAGCGAGCGGTCCACCAGGCTCATGCCCAGGCTGCGCTCGAAGAAGCTGGGCAGCCAGAACGCCACGCCATAGCCGCACACCGACGAGGCGGCCGCGCCGAGGGAGATCAGCCAGAAGCTGCGCTTGCGGATCAGGGCGCCGACGCCGCCGGCCGGCGCGGCGGCCGGAGCCGCCTCGCGCGGCGGTTCGCGGACGATGAGGCGGAAGAAGGGAGCCAGGATCACACCGGCGACGCCTACCGAGATGAAGGCCACGCGCCAGTTCACGGCATGGGCGATCAGGCCGCCGAACAGGATGCCGAGCGCCGTGCCGATGGGGATTCCGAACGAATAGGCGGCCAGCGCCCTCGCCCGCTGTTCCTTTGGGAAGTAGTCGCTGATCAGGGAATAGGCCGGGGCGACGCCGCCCGCCTCGCCGACGCCCACGCCCATCCGGCACAGAAAGAGCTGCCAGAAATTGGTCGTCAGGCCGCAGAGGGCGGTGAACCCGCTCCAGAGCGCCAGGGCCGCGGTCATGATCCAGGTGCGGCTGGTCCGGTCGGCCAGGGCGGCGATCGGCACGCCGAGCCCGGTGTAGAACAGGGCGAACGCCAGGCCGCCCATCAGCCCGAGCTGGCTGTCGGTAAGGCCCAGGTCCTTCTTGATCGAGCCGGCGAGGATCCCGAGGATCTGCCGGTCGAGGAAGTTGAAGGTGTAGGCAATGATCAGGACGACCAGCACGACGATCGGATAGGCGCCGCGGCGCGGGCTGGCTTCCACTCTCATCCTCCAGGCAAAGAGAAGCGCCCGGCCTCTGGTGAAGCCGGGCGCTGGGGTCGCTTTAGAACTTGGCTTCGAGCGAGACCGTGACGGTCCGCGGCGGGCCGTAGTAGCCCGTCACCGAGTTGCCGAAGAGCACCCCGGCCGTCTGCGGGAAGTTGTAGCCGCCGACGCGGTACTCCTCGTCGCCCAGGTTCTTGCCGTGGAGGCCGACGCGGTAGCGTTCGTCGGCCGAGGTCCACACGAGGCTCGCGTCGAGCAGCCAGTAGCTGTCCTGGTCGAGGATCGAGGGCACCTCGAACATGTTGAACGACGAGCGGTACGACGCCGACGGGATGAAGGCGATCGAGCCGTGGTCGCCCAGGTCGTGGCGCCAGGTCAGGCTGACCGAGCCGTTCCACTTCGGCGTGTTCTGGAACACCCGCTCGTCGGCAAAGTCGCGCACCACAGGCGGAGTGCGCGTGAGGTCCAGGGCGCGGTACTCGTCGAACTCCGCCTTGGTGTAGCCCAGCGAGAAGTTGGCGAAGATGTCCTGCGTGAAGCGGGCCACGCCTTCCAGTTCGGCGCCGTAGATGTGGGACTTGCCGACGTTGGCGACCTGGGAGGCGATCGAGGCTCCGACCGGCGTCTGCAGGGTGACCTGCTGGTCCTTGTACTTCGAGTAGAACACCGCCGAGTTCAGCGACAGGCGGCCGTCGAGGAAGTAGCCCTTCAGACCGGCTTCGTAGCTGTCGACCTTCTCGGGATCGTAGCCGTTGACGGAGCTCGGGGTCAGGATCGCGTCGGCCCGCATGTCGAAGCCGCCCGACTTGAAGCCCTGGCTGAACGACGCATAGGTCGTCACGTCCGGGGTGATGTCGTAGCTGATGCTCACCCGCGGCGTGAACCGCTCGTAGGTGTCCGAGCTGGTGAAGTTCGAACGGACCAGGCCGGGGACGGCGGTCGGGTTGCCGAACAGCGGGCTCTTCAGCCCGGTGAAGTTCTGGCGATAGACCTGACCGGTCTTCTTGTCCTTGGTGTAGCGGCCGCCGACCGAGATCGAGAGCTGGTCGGTCACGTCGTAGCTGACGTCGGCGAAGGCCGAGTAGCTCTTAGTGTCCACGTGGCCCGCGGTGGCGATGCTGAGGTTCGCCTGGCCGACGACGGTGTCGAAGGCGCCGGCGGCCGTGGCGTTCAGGTAGTAGAGGCCGAACACGCCCTGCAGCCGGTCGCTCGTGTAGAGCGCCTGGAATTCCTGCGTGAACTGGTGGTCGTTGTAGCGGGCCGGGATGTCGAGCAGCGCGGCCGGCTCGTTGTCGAAGTCGATGACGCCCTCGGTCTCGCCGGCGCGGTAGGCGGTGATCGACTTGAAGGTCAGGGTGTCGCTGGCCTTCCATTCGCCGAGGAACGACACGCCACGCGCTTCCACGTGGTTCTTGTCGCCCGCGCCGGCGCGGGTGTCATAGACGTCGTCCAGCACCGTGGCGGTCGGGATCGGCTGGCCCAGGACGTTCAGGCCAGGCACCTCGCGGTGGCCGTGACGCGGGTTCGACCGGTCGGTGACGATGTCGCCCGACAGGCGGAAGAACAGGTTCTCGGTCGGGGTCAGCTCGACGGTGCCGCGGGCGGCGACCACGTCCTTGTCATAGTGCTCGGCGCCGGTGGTCAGGTTCTTGCCGAAGCCGTCGCGGTTGAACGTGGCCCACGTCAGGCCGACGCCCAGGTAGTCGTTCACCATCGCCTTACCGGACGCGATGAAGTCGCGCTGGTTGTACGAACCGAGGTTGCCCTTCAGCTTCAGCTCGGGGTCGCCTTCGATCTTGGCGGTCACGTACTTGATGGCGCCGCCGATGGTGTTGCGGCCGTAGAGCGTGCCCTGCGGGCCGCGCAGCACTTCCAGGCGCTGGACGTCGAAGATGTCGAGCACCGCGGCCTGCGGCCGGGCGATGTAGACGTCGTCGATGTAGAGGCCGACGCCGGGCTCGAAGCCCCACAGCGGGTCCTGCTGGCCGACGCCGCGGATGAACGAGATCAGGGTCGAGTTGGAGCCGCGCGCCACCTGCACGGTGAGGTTCGGGGTCGACTGCTGCAGCGTGGTGATGTCCACGGCGCCGGTCGCTTCCAGCCGCTCGCCCGACACGGCGGTCACGGCGACCGGCACGTCCTTCAGGCTTTCCTCGCGGCGGCGCGCGGTGACGGTGACTTCCTCGACCGCGACCTCGTCGCCGGCGGTCTGGGCCAGAGCCAGGGTGGGAACGACAGACCAGGCCGCGCCCGCCAGGAGGGCGGCCTTCACGAAGCTCTTCATTTGTTTCCTCCCGACGGCGCCGGGTCGTCCCCCGTGGACGGAGCGGCGTCGAAGTGTTTTTCACCCATGAGTGAATTAGGCGGGAGTGTTGGCGTGATCCGTCGATGCGCGCCAGACCGCCGCACCTCCGGGCGCGCAATTTTTAATCGACTGATGAATTTACGACACAGTGCCGCTTCGCCCCGCGGCGGGTCGGCCTCTAGGGCTGCGCCCGACGCCGGACGATCTCCGCCAGACCCGCCGCGCACCAGGCATAGAGCCGCGAGCGCACCGCCTCGAGCTCGGTCGAGCGGCACAGGCCGTCCGACAGCTGGTCGATGCGCCCGGTCTCCGACAGCGTCAGCATCATCGCGCCGGTCAGGAACTGGTATCCCCAGTAGATGTCCCGCAGCTCGGCGTCGGGAAGCGCCACGCGCAGCATGTCGATGAGCTGGCGCACCACCGGGTCGAAGAAGCGGTGCATGGTCTCCCCGCCCCAGGCCGGCGTGTTGTTCACCAGGGCCACCAGCCGGAAGTAGTTCTTCCAGCCCTCGTCGTTGGTGAGCGAGCGCTCCACCAGCGGGCCGATGAAGGCCTCGATGATCCCCTCGGCGGTCATGGAGCCCGGATGCGCCTCGGCGTAGGCGCGCATGGCGGCCGACCGCTCCTCGTTCAGGATCTCCGCCCGGCGGGCGAACACGCTGTCGAACAGCTCGCGCTTGGCGCCGAAGTAGTAGTGGATCAGGGCGGTGTCGACGCCGGCCTCCGCCGCCACCTGGCGCACCGTGACGCCGTAGAACCCGTGCTTCGAGAACAGGGCCTCGGCCGAATCCAGGATCGCCTGGCGCAGGTCAGGCCCTTCGCCCTTCCGCCGCCGTCCGCGCAGCGCGCCGCCCGATTGTCCGTCTGCCCGCGCCATCGGCCCTCCGCTGCGGCGTCTGCTGAGCTAGCATTGTTCGCGTGCGTTGACAGTGGCGGCGCGAAGCCCATCCTCCGAACAACGATACGGGGGAGACGACGCCAATGACCGCGGCCAGCGCCGAGCGGCACCTTTCCATCGACGCCGTGCGCGGCTTCGCCGTGCTGGGCATCCTCCTGATGAACATCGTCGGCATGGGCCTGCCGTCGTTCGCCTACATCAACCCGGCCTACGCTGGCGGCGCCGCGGGCGCGGACTTCTGGACCTGGGCGGTCAACAACGTGCTGACCGACGGCAAGATGCGCGCGCTGTTCACGATGCTGTTCGGGGCCAGCACCGTCCTGATCGCCGAGCGCGCCACCGGCGGGGCGCTCGGTCCGGCCGCCACGCATTACCGGCGGATGTTCTGGCTGCTGCTGTTCGGCCTCGCCCACGCGGTGTTCGCCTGGTTCGGCGACGTCCTGGTGCTCTACGCCCTGGCCGGCCTGCTGATCTTCCCGTTCCGCAAGCTCGACGCGCGCGCCCAGCTGGCCATCGGCGTCACGGTCCTCGTAGCCCTGCTGGCCAAGAACGTCTGGCAGGCCCAGCAGCTCGAGGCGCTGCACGCGGCGGCCACGGCGCCGGGCGCCACGCCGGCCGCCCTCAAGGCCTGGCAGGAAGTCTCGGTTGCCGTCCAGGCCCCGCCCGAGGCGGCCAGGGGCGAGATCGCCGGCTTCGGCGGCGACTTCGCCTCGGCCATGGCCGCGCGCCTCAACATGCTCAAGCTGTTCTACGGCGTGCTGCTGCCCACCGACATGCTGCCCGAGGCCATCGGCCAGATGTTCGTCGGCATGGCGCTGTTCCGCATGGGCTTCTTCACCCTGGGCTGGTCCAGCCGCGCCTACGCCGCGATGATCGCGGTGGGCTACCTGGTCTGCGTCCCGCTCACCGCCTGGCTCGCCTCGAACATCGCGCGCAGCGGCTTCGACCCGCTGGTGCTGCACGAGCAGGAGGTGTGGCAGCAGACCACCCGCACGCTGATCGGCCTCGCCCACGCCAGCGTCCTGCTGCTGGTGGTCCGGGCCGGCGCCCTCCCGTGGCTGGTCGACCGCTTCGCAGCCGCCGGTCGGATGGCGTTCAGCAACTACCTGATGACCTCGATCATCACGAGCCTGGTGTTCTGCGGCTACGGCCTCGGCCTCTACGGCCAGCTCTCGCGGTTCGAGCTGCTCTACGTGGTCGCGGGCGTCTGGGCCTTCATCCTGCTCTGGAGCCAGCCCTGGCTCGAACGCTTCCACTACGGACCGTTCGAGTGGGCCTGGCGCTCGCTGGTCCAGTGGAAGCCGCAGCGGTTCGTGCGGGCGCCCGGCCGCGCGCCCGCGACCGCCTGAGCCCGCCGGCGGTCAGGCCCCGAAGATCCAGCTTCCGGTCAGCGAGCTCATCGACACGCCGACCAGGATCACCTGACCGCCGCCGCCCATGCTGACCACCGTGTCCGCGCCGACCTGGGCGACCGTGTAGGTCGTTCCCGGATCGAGCATGACGCGGTCGCCTTCCGACACGCTGAAGTCGGTGACCCGGTCGATCCCGGCGTCGCCGAAGCTGTGGAAGATGTCCGCCCCCGCCCCGCCGGTGACGGTGTCGTTGTCCTTGTCCCCCGACAGGTAGTCGGCCCCGTCGCCGCCGCGCAGCACGTCGTCCTGCTGGCCGCCGCGGATCGTGTCCGCCCCGGCGCCGCCCTCGCAGGTGTCTGCGCCGAGGTTGCCGTAGACCAGGTCCGAGCCGTCGTCGCCGGCCAGCAGGTCGCTGTCCTTGCCGCCCACCACCCAGTCGTCGCCCAGGCCGCCCGATGCGGTGTCGTCGCCGACGTTGCCGTTGATGTCGTCGAAGCCCGAGCCGCCGCCCAGGCTGTCGGCCCCGTCGTCGCCGCGCAGGTAGTTGGCCCCCTCGCCGCCCCGCACCGTGTCGGCCCCCGCCCCGCCGAACAGCCGGTTGGCGCCCGCGTCGCCGACGATGTTGTCGTCGAAGCGCGTGCCGATGATATTCTCGACGTCGTCCATCTCCTCGATCGCCCCGCCCAGCGACCGCGGCGCGTTGACGGTCACGTCCACGCCCTGGGTCTCGGTCGAGAAGTCCACCGTGTCGACGCCGCTGGCGCCCCAGATGGTGTCGGCCCCGGCGCCGGGGATGATGACGTCGTCGCCGCTCCAGCCTTCGAGGTAGTCCGAGCCATCGCCGCCCGAGAGCGTGTCGGCCCCGGTGTCGCCGTAGAGCTCGTCGTCGGCCTCGCCGCCCAGCAGCGAATCCGCCCCGGCGTCGCCGATCAGGAAGTCCGGCAGGCTGCCGCCCTGCAGCGTGTCGGCGCTGGTGTCGCCGAACATCAGGATCGCCTCGATGCCGGAATAGCTCCCGCCGCCGGACGTCAGGTCGGCGTAGCTCAGCCGCGCGCTGGCGCTGCTGAGCGGCGAAAGCCAGAGCTCGTCGTAGCCGTCCCCGCCGTCAACGACGCTGCGTCCGTCCGCGACGACGATCACGTCGTTGCCGCCACCGCCCGAGAGGCGGTTGGTTCCGATCGAGTCCGCGAGGGTGTCATCGCCGTCACCGCCCGAGAGCGTGTCGTCGCCGTAGTGGCTGTAGACGCGGTCGTTCCCCTCGCCTCCCGAGGCGACGTCGTTCCCTGCATCGGAGTTCAGCACGTCCGCCCCGGCGCCGCCCGACACCGTATCGTCGCCGTCTCCGCCCGCCAGGGTGTCCGCGCCGTCCTCGCCGTCGAGGCGGTCGGCGCCCGCGCGCCCCATGACATAGTCGTCGCCGGCGCCGGCGGTGATCACGTCCTGCACCGCCACCCCGGCCAGGGTGTCGCCACCGACGCCGCCCGACTGGGTCAGCACGTAGCGCGCCGAATCCCACGACCAGCTCAGCGCCTGGGCGCCGTCGGCGCCGGGCAGGCCGTAGAGGTGCTGCACCGCCTCGACGTCGAGCGTGCCCAGCGCCGTCGCCGGGCCGCCCACCGGGTTGTAGGTCATGACCGTGTGGGCCAGGTCATCGAGGGTGTAGTCCAGGGTCTTCGAGCCCTCGAACGGGTGCTTGAGCCCGATGGCGTGTCCGATCTCGTGGACGAGCGTGTCGAAGTCCGCATTGCCCAGGTCCACGAACACGTCGCCGCCGAAGGCGTACTCCACGGCGCCGGTGGGATAGTTCAGCACGTAGGGCTCGTAGGCGAAGGCCGCGGCGTCCTCGATGTCCTCGGGCCCGTAGCGGAAGTCGTACACGCCGAAGCGGATGTCGCCCTGGCCGGCCGGAACCTCGAAGAACGTCAGGCCGCTGGCGTCTGCCCAGGCCTGCAGCGCCTGGCGCGCGATTGCCTGCTCGGCTGGGGTGAACGGCTGGAAGCTGGCCAGGAACGCGTCGCTGAACGAGCCGGCGTAGTCCGCGGGCGCCGCCGCATCGAACGAATAGGTGACGAAGGTCGGCCGACCGCTCACCCCAAGACCGTTCCAGGACAGGCCGCTCAGGACAGCGTCATAGGTCGTGACGACAGGCATGCATTCCCCCCAAAGAACGCCAGGGGGACGCCAACTGCGACCCCGGCCGAAATACAGCCTCTACGGCCCAGCTTGGCAAGTTCGCCCTTCAGTTGTCGCGACGAACGGCTCGGCCGACGCCATTGCGCCGCGTGCCGCGCATGTCATACCGGGCGGGCTGCTCTGCGCCGGGGGTTCGCATGCTTCGCCTCTTCCTGTCGGTCGACATGGCCGGATCCACCGAGTTCAAGTCGCGGCTGACCGCCCAGGGCGCCCAGGGCTGGCTCGACATCTTCCAGGCCTTCTTCACCCGCTTTCCGCTGATGGTGGCCGGCCAGATCGGCTTCGAATTCCTGGACGACGACGCCACGCCGTCGATCGAGGTCTGGAAGGTGATGGGCGACGAGGTGGTCTTCGTGACCAGCCCGGCCAGCGCCGAGGAACTGACCTCCGTCCTGCTGGCCCTGGTCCGCACCCTGGCGCTCTACGAGGAGCGCCATTTCGCGAACCTGCCGCTCCGACTGAAGGGCACGGCCTGGCTGGCGGACTTCGACGGCCAGAACATCGAGATCGAGATCCCCGAGCTGTCCAGCTCGGCGCGCGGCGCGCACCTGGACTTCATCGGCCCCGACATCGACCTCGGCTTCCGGATCAGCAAATACGCCCCGCCCGGCGCGCTGGTGGTGTCGACGGACGTGCTGGAGGCGATCCTGGCCGCAGGCAACCGCGACCGCGCCGACCTCCACCTTCTCGGCGCCGAGTCGCTGAAGGGCGTGATGCACGGGCGTCCCTACCCGATCGTCTGGATGCTCGGCGCCGGCGACCGCTTCGCCTTCACGCCCGAGGACCAGGAACGCGATCCCCGCATGGCCGCGGCGGCGGCGGGAACGCCCGCGTCGTTCGACGACCTGCGGGGGGCGGTGGCCGAGATGCGACGGGACGTGGCGCGGCTGCAGGCGTACGAGCGCCCGCCGGTCAGGCTGGCGCGCTGACCGCCGCGCCCTCGTAGCGCACCACCAGGATCGCGATGTCGTCGGACTGCGGCGTCGCGCCCACGAACACGCGAACGTCCTCGGCGAGCCCTTCGGCCAGATCCCGCGCCTTCGGTTCGGGCCGTGCTTGCGCCAGGGCGGTCTCGATCCGGCCCGTGGTGAACAGCGCGTCGTCGGCGTTCGCCGCCTCCGACACCCCGTCAGTGAACAGCACAAGGGCGTCGCCCGGGGCCAGCCGGAAGGCGCCGGTCTCGAACGGCGCGTCCTCCAGAACGCCGAGGGCCATGCCCTTCAGCTTCGGCAGCCGCTCGACCCGTCCGTCGGCGCGCCGCACGAAGGGCGCCTCGTGGCCGCCGTCGCTGTAGACCACCTCCCCTGTCCGCAGGTCGAGCACGCCGCAGAAGGCGGTGACGAACATCTCGGCGGCGTTGTCGCGGGCGAGCTCTGCGTTGACCCGGGCCATCACCTCGCCCGGCGGCTGACCCGACAGCGCCGTCGCCTTGAACAGGGTGGTGGTCATGGCCATGAACAGGGCCGCCGGCACGCCCTTTCCCGAGACGTCGCCCACCACGAAGAACAGCCGGTCACGGTCGACCAGCACATAGTCGTACAGGTCGCCGCCCACGTGCTTGGCCGATTCCAGCAGGGCGTAGACGTCGATGTCCCGGCGCTGCGGAAAGGGCGGGAACGTGCGAGGCAGCATCCCCACCTGGATGTCGCGCGCCGCGGAAAGCTCACCCTCGACGCGCTCGCGGGCCGCCGTGGCCGCCTCCATCTCCACCAGGTAGCGCTGCAGTCGGGCGATCATGCCCGCCATCGCCTCCGCGAGGCTGCCCACCTCGTCGCCCCGGCGTGCCCCGATGGCCTCCATCGCCGCCATCTCCTCGACGTCGGGCTGGAAGTTCCGCTGGCCCATGTTCCGGGTGAAGTCGGTCAGCCGGGTCAGCGGATTGACGATGCGGTCCACCAGCAGCCAGCCCAGCGCCATCGACAGCGCGAACATCGCCGCGCCCACGCCGATCGAGGTGCGCAGGGCCTGGAACAGGCGCTCCTGGACCATGCCAAGTTGGATGTCCGCGCCGACGACATAGGTCCGCCCGTCCGACCCGCGCACCGGCAGATAGATCGAGCGGAAGGCGCCGAAGGAGTCCCGGTACTCGTCGAAACGCACCCGCCCGTCCCGGAAGCTCCGCCGAAGTTTCGGCGGGGCCGTGTCGTAGAGGGCGAAGAAGCGGGTCTGCGATCCGCTGGCCTGTTCGCGGGCGGTGGCGCTCGTCGACACCGTCCGGATCTCGGGGCCGAACTGCATATAGGTGTAGACGTAGACGAGGTCGGCGCGGGCGGCGAAGCGCGACAGGCGCGCCTGGAGCGCGTCGAATTCCTCCGGCTTGACCGAGTCCGGGCCCGTGATGCGGGCATGGTAGGCGTCGGGCACGATCTCGTTGACCGCCAGAACCGCCGTCTTCAACCGCCCGTCGATCCCGCCCATGATCTCGGTGCGGTCCACGTTGTAGAGCACCACCGAATAGGCCGTCGCCGCGATCAGGTTGAGCGTCAGCAGCAGGAGGAGCAGCTGCGATTTCAGCCCGAACCGCCATCGGCGACGCTGACCATCTCCGGCGGCGTGATTCATCGCGTGTCAGGACCCTTGGGGAATAGGTGCGGGACTCCGAAGCTAGCCGATCGCAGCTTCGGCGCACGTTAACGTGGGGAGCAAGGGTGCAGCGGCTGTTGAACCGCCTGTTCCGGGTCGAGGCCGGCGAGTGGCCGAAGCTGCTGCAGTTCGGCCTGTTCGGCCTGCTGCTGCAGACGGGCATGGGCGTGGGCTTCGCGGCCGGCGATGCGGCGTTCCTCAGCCATGTCGGCCCCGACAAGCTGCCGCTGATCTTCCTGCTCACCCCCGGCGTGATGCTGGTCTACACCGGCGTCTTCTCGGTGCTGATGGTGCGGCTTTCCCTGGACCGTGTGGTCGACGTCGCGCTCGGCCTCCTGATCGCCGGCGGCGCCCTCCTCTGGGGCCTGATCGAGCTGGCCCCGCCCAGCTGGGGCGGCGCGCCCTACTACGTCCTGAAGCTGTACCTCGCCATGTGGTACATCGGGCTCTACACGCTGTTCTGGACCTTCACCGACGCCTACTTCGACATCCAGGACGCCAAGCGGCTGTTCCCGCTGTTCGCGGCCTTCTGCGCCCTCGGTACGGCGCTCGGCGCCCTGATCGTCAGCCTGCTGGCCGACTACGTCCCGTTGCAGGCCTTCCTGCTCATCTGGGCGGGCCTGGCCCTGCTCACGGCGCCCCTGGCGCGGCGGCTCAAGGGCCGCTGGCGGCGGATCGCCGATAGCGAGGCCGACCTCGACGGCGAGACCGCGACGGTGACCCAGCAGTTGAAGCAGGTCGCCGGCGCCTTCCGCACCTCGCCCTACGCCGCCGCGCTGGCCCTGACCCTCTTCGTGACCCTGCTGCTCACCAATCTGTCGGAATACCAGTACTCGACGGTCCTTCAGGCGGGGCGGAGCGAGGCCCAGCTTGCCGCCCTGTTCGGCCAGCTCTACGCCGCCGCCAACCTGTTCAACCTCGTCGTCTGCCTCTTCGTCTTCAATCGCCTGGTGACCCGGATCGGCGTGCGGAACGTCGCCCTGATCCTTCCCGCCACCTATTTCGCCGTGTTCGCGATCTTCTTCCTGACGGGCGGCACGCTGGCCGCGCTGGCCGCGTTCTTCGCCTACCACGGGGTTCTGACGTCGATCGAGTACAACAACCAGAACCTGCTCTTCAACGCCGCGCCGGCCGAGGTGAAGCGTCCTTTCAGGACGGTCGTCGAGGGGATGGCCGAACCGCTGGCGAGCCTGCTGGCCGGCGGCTTTCTGCTGGCCGCCGCCCGCACCGCCGACATGCGCGAGCTGTCGGGCCTCGGCATCATCCTGGGCGCGCTGTTGATCGCCGTCGTCCTGGGCCTGCGCCACTTCTATCCCCAGGCCATGGCCGCCAACATGCGCCGGGGGTGGCTCAACTTCGGCGAGCTGCTGGGTCCGCCGCCGCCCTTCCAGCCCGCCGCGGCGGCGTTGCTTCGTCGGACAGTCGCCGAACCGGACTCGGGCGCGGCGGCCATGGCTCGCGCGCTGCTCCAGCCCGCGGCGGCCTCCGTCGCGACCGCCGGCGACGACCGCGAGGACGCCGGCGCAACCGAGGCCTTCAGCGCCAGGCTGTCGTCGTCCTCGGAGGCGACGCGGAAGGCAGCCGTCCTTGCCCTCCGGAGCCTCGCCGGCCCGTCCGACATCGGCCTCACGCCCCCATTGCTCGCCGCCCTCCCCCATCTGGACCGCGAAGGCCGGGCCGCGGCGCTGGAGGTGCTGGCGGCGATCGGCGACGTCGATGCGATTCCTCAGATCCTGGCGGCCGCCGCGCGCCTCAGCCCCCGCGAGCTGCGCGCGACCGAAGCCCTGATGGTGCGCCTGGGCGAAGTCGCGGTTCCGCGGCTTATCCAGGCCCTGGGAACACTGCAGGCGCCTTACCGCGCAAGGGCGGTCGCGGGCCGCGCGCTCTGCGACCTCTCCGCCGCCCAGTTCGCCTCTCAACTCGAACGCCTGGTCGGGGAGGAACTGGACGAGACCGCGCGCACCCTGGCGCTCGCCGAGCGCTTCGCCGCCGGGACGGCGCCCTCCCCGGCCCTCGGGCTGCTCGCCGCCGCCCTGCGCGAACGCGTGGGCCAGTCCGTGGACTTCGTTCTGGAGCTCCTGGCTCTCGGCGGACGGCTGCCCGATTTCGACCTGCTGGTCGTCTCCCTCCACTCGGCGAACCCGAAGGTGCGCGGCAACGCGGTCGAGGCGATCGCGACCGGCGTCGATCACCACACCTGGAAGCGGCTCTCCCCGCTTCTGAACAACCATCCCCAGACCGCGGCCTCCGACGGCCATGGCGACCTCATCGCGCGCCTGGCGGCGACCGCGACCTCGGGACGCGACTTCGAAGCCCTGTGTGCAGCGCAGGCGCTGCGGGACCTCATGCCCGCCGACCAGCTCCCGGCCCTGCTGCGCGGTGCGGTCACGCCCGCGACCGCACCGGCCGTCCGCGACAGCTTCGCCATCCTGCTGGGCCTCGCCGAAGACGGGCCGACCCTCGTCGATCTCGTGTCCGCGGTCCGACGCCTCCCGGCGTTCGAGCTCGCGTCGCTGGAGGCGCAGCTGGCCCTGGCCGAACGTGCGACGCCTGTGCGTCCGGCGCGCCACGGCGTGGAGCTGGCGCTGGAGGGGCGGTCGTGGTGGCTCCGGCGCGCCGACGTCGACGAAACGGCCAGCCGGTATCCGGACCTGGCCCTGACGATGCTGAAGGCTCTGGACGGGCGAGCCTATGCGGCCTGACGCAGCCCCTATCGAGACGCTACTTTGGCGCACCTTCACGCCGGCCATCCTGCTGGTCGCGGTCGGGCTCGCCGTGCTGGTCTACAATCGCCTTTACGACACGATCCTCGACGGGTTCTCGCGCCAGCTCGTCACCACCAGCGCCCTCGCCGGCGCCCTGGTCGATCCCGTGGATCACGACTGGCTGAGACAGGCGGCGCTGGTCGGTGCGCCGGCAGACCTCATCGAGGCCTCGCCCCGCTACCGGCGCAACGCCGATCCGCTGAAGCGCATCCGGCGGGAGCTCGACCTCACCTACCTCTACACCCAGGTCCTCGGCGGCACGAAGGACGTGGTCTACGTGCTCGACTCGACCGAGGGCGATGAGCATTCGCCGCTGGGCTCCGAGGACGAGCTGACGCCGGAGACACGGGCGGGCCTCAAGCGCACCACCACCGACGGAAGCGTCTACATCTCCGCGATCGAGTTCCAGGAGCAGTGGGGACTGCTCAAGACCGCCGCGGCGCCGGTGCGTGATGCGTCAGGCCGGATCGCCGCCACGGCCGGCGCGGACGTGAACATCTCGGTGATCGAGGTCGCCACCCAGAACGCCCTGTTCGCCAGCGCCCTCATCGGGGTCGCCTCGCTCGCGGCGAGCGGGATCGTCACCCTGCTGATCGTCCGCTGGGTCGCGCGACCGATCGAGGGCCTGAAGGCCGACGCCCTGCGGATCGCCGCCGGCGACCGGGCCCCGCCTGTCCGCCGGGCGGCCCCGCGCGACGTCACCCGCCTGCGTGTCGCCCTGGCGGACCTGGCCACCCGGCTGATCGAGACGATGCGGACAGGCTGGAGCGACATCCTGGCCCTCGACCACGCCCGCAACCGCGCCAGGCTCCAGGCCGCCCTCCCGCCCGCCGCGCCCGTCACCCTGGTCGCCGGACCGGGCCTGCGCGTGGTCTGGGAGCCCCGCGACGACAGCCTCGACGCCCGGCTGGAGGCCTGCGCCATGGGCGGCCTGGCCGCCCGGTTCGCCGCCGACGCCGGCCTGGCCGCGCGGTGGCGGGAGCTGGCCTGCCCCGCATTCGGCGACCTGCGGATCGAGCGCCCGTCATGATCTCGCCGGATGTGGTCGCCCGCCTGCTCGCCCTGAAGTCCGCCGCGCCGTTCGAACGGCTCGACCACGGCGAGTTGCTGCTCATCGCCCGTCACGCCCGCCAGCGCGCGTTCGAGGCCGGACAGGTGGTCCTGGCCGCAGGCGCCGTGGCCGACGCCCTTTACGTCAAGGCGGGCGGCGCGGTCGTGGCGGCGGGACGGCCGGCCCCGGCCGTGTTCGACGCCCCGGGCCTGCTGTTCGGCCTCGCCGCCGCGGCGGACCACATAGCCGGGCCCGACGGCTTCCAGGCGATCGTGCTGGCCAAGCCGCACGTCTTCACCATCGCCCGGGAATGTCCCGAGTTCGTGGTGGCGCTGCGCGACCTCGTCGACGGGGCGGCGCGATGACGATCCGCCGGCTGATTCTGCTGCTGGTCGCGCCGCTGTTCCTGTTGCTGGCGGCGGTGAACGGGGCCCTGCTCTACGGCTGGGAGCTCCGCGAGGCCGAGCGCGGACTGGAAAAGGAAGCCGTCGCCGCCGCCGTCACCGTCGCCGCCTTCGCCGACGATCCGGAAACACTGGTCGCCGCCCTGGGCCAGCCGGCGCGGGCCGCGGCGTTCCGGGTCGCCGCCGGCGAGGTGGCCGACCTGCGCGGGCTCTATGTCGTCGGCGCCGACGGTCGAGCGCACCGGATCGCCGGTGCGGCGCCGGGCCAGGACCTTGTGTTCTTCGAACGTCCGACCCGCCCCGCGGCGCGTCTGGTCCAGCTCGGGGATCCCGCTCGCCCGGTGATGGCGGCGACCGCTCCGGCCGGCCGGTCCGGCTTCGTGGTCGCCGAGATCGACGCCGCCCCGCTGGTGGCGCTGGAGGCGGACCTGCGGCGCGACATCCTCGCCCTCGTCGCCGCGGCCGGGCTGCTCGGCGTGCTCCTGGCGAACCTCGTCGCGAACCGGATTGTCCGCGAGCTCGCCCGCTCCGGCGCCACCCTGGAGGCCATTCGGTCGGGCGCCGCCGTCGAGGATGTTCGGGACTTCCGCATTCGCGAGACCCGCGACCTCGCCGCGGCCGTACGGCTGATGCAGACCAGCGTCGCGGCCCGCCTGGCCCGCGGGCGCCGCGAGCTGGCCCGCCGCGACGGCCTACGCACAGAGACCGTGGCCGCCTGCGCCTATCGCGACGACGCCTTTCCCGCGCTCGCCGCCTCCGAGGCCGGCTGCGACCTCGCCGTCCGCCGGATGGGCGACGCCACCCCGGGCGCGTTCCACGCCCTCTGCCGCAAGGACGGCCGGGCCGCCCTGGTGATCGGCGAGTGCACGGGCGAGTCCCCTGGCATCGCGCTCGCCAACGCCCTCGCCGCCAGCCGCAGCCTGTCCGCCGGCCTGCTCGACGGCGACCCGGCCGCCCGCCTCGCCGACGCCCGCGCCGCCTTCGGGATCGAACGGCTGGACTGGATCACCTGGTCGGCCGACGCGCCGCTGTCCGAACCGCGCGCGCTCGTCCTCCTGGACGGCGCCCAAGACCACGTCAGGCGCTATGTGACAAATACAGCCGCGCTCGTGCCCGAGGAGACACTCAGCGAGATCGCGACCGTGCTCGCCCCCCGCGGGGCGATGGCGATCGTCAGGCCAGCGCAGCCAGGGCGGAGTCCACGTCTTTCTCCAGCGTAAACAAGGCGGTAAAGCCGCTGATGTCGAACACCTCGCGCACCGACGGGCTGAGCCCGCACAGGGCCAGCCGGTGGCCCGTGCTCCGCGCCGCCTTGGCGCCCAGTAACAACACCCTGAGGCCCGCCGAACTTACGTAAGCACAGTCTTTAAGGTCGAGGACGACCCGCTCCTGGCTCTGGACCCGCGGCGGCAGCACGGCCTCGAGCTGGCCTGCCGAACCCGAGTCCAGCCGGCCGCTCGCCGAGATCAGGCAGACCCCGTCCCGCGTCTCTTCAAGGATGTTCATGGCCCGTCCTCGCAGCCCGGCGGCGGGTTTGAGATCGCCGCTATCCGCGACTAGACTGCAATCGTGAGTCCCCGCAAGGGCCCGGGGCGGTCGGGCGATATGGATCCGGATTTCTCCCATACGCTGACCGAAGGGCGGACCGGCCTGCCGGCCGCGCTGGACGCCCTCGAGGCCCGCCTCGGGGAATTCGGGCTGCCGGTCGGCGCGACCGGAGCCGTGATGGTCGCGGCGGACGAAGTCCTCTCCAACGTCCTGGACCACGGCGACGCCCGGACGATACGCATCCATGCCCGGTCTCGCGACGGGCGGGTGACCGTCGAGATCGCCGACGACGGCGCCCCGTTCGACCCCCTCTCCGCCGCCGCGCCTGACACGACCCTGCCTGTGGAGCTTCGCGAGATCGGCGGCCTCGGTGTCCACCTCGTACGCAACCTGATGGACGAGGTGGGCTACGAGCGGCGTGACGGCGAGAATCGTTTGCGATTCACGAAGACCTTTGCCGCACCCTAGGGGACGATGACCGCCCAAGCACAATCATCCCGCGAGATGCCCAACGACGCGCTGGAAGTCTGCGATACCCGCTCCGCCCACGGGCTGGGCGTCCGGACGCTCGTGGCCAGGCGGCGGGGCGAAGCGTTCCACCGCTTCACCGGCGTGATCAGCGCCGAGCTTCGCCAGCACAGCCTCCAGGTGACGGAGGACCTGCACATCTCGGACACCCAGTTCATCGGCTACCTGTCACACAGCTGCGCGCCGAACTGCCGGCTCGACATGGACGCCTTCGACCTGGTCGCCCTCTGCGACATTCCCGCGGGCGCGCGGCTGACGATCGACTACGCAGAGACCGAAGACCGCCTGTTCCGGCAGTTCGCCTGCCACTGCGGAGCGGCCGCCTGCCGCAACTGGATCACCGGCCGGCGCGAAGGCCCCACCATCGAGGGCCAGGCGTACCTCGCCGCCCGGCGGTCCGGGACGTGACGACCTTGCGCTCCACGGCGGCGCCGTGGTGGTCGCGGGAGGATCTTGGCTACGTCGATGGCCGCCTGCGGCTCGCGGGATACGATCTCGCCGAACAGGCGGAGACGGTGGACGGCCCGCTATTCGTCTACAGCGCGCCCCGCATCGAGGCGAACCTGCGCCGTCTCCGCGCCGCGCTGTCGAAGGTCGGCGCGCCCAGCCGCGTCTACTATGCGATGAAGGCGAACCGCTTCGCCCCTCTGCTGCGGCGGCTGGCGGCCTCCGGGCTCTGCGGGGCCGACATCTGCTCGCCCGACGAGCTGGATCACGCCCTCGCCTGCGGCTTTGCCGCTTCCGACATCAGCTTCACCGGCACGGGCGTCGCCAACCGTGACCTCGACCGGCTGCTGGCCCACCCGGACCTGACGATCAACTGCGATTCCGTCGGCATGATCCGACGCGTCGGCGAACGCGCGCCCGGACGGACCATCGGGGTCCGGGTCAATCCGGACCTGGGCGTGGGCTATGGCGACAACCCGCGGCTCACCTATGCGGGCCGTACGGTGACCAAGTTCGGGATCTATCGGGAGCAATGGGGCGAGGCGCTCGCGACGGCGCGCGCCTACGGACTGCAGGTGCGGAGCCTGCACTTCCACGTGGGCTGCGGCTATCTCGACGCCCAACTCGCCGCCTGGGACGCCGCCGTGGGGGCGGCCCTCGCCTTTCTCGACGCCGTTCCCGAGGTCACGACTGTCAACGTCGGCGGCGGCCTCGGCTTGCCGCACCGCCCCGGCGACGCCCCCCTCGACCTCGACCGCTGGAGCACGATCCTCGATCGCCACTTCGCCGGGCGGGGCGTCAGCGTCGCCGTGGAGCCCGGCGACTATGTGGTCAAGGACGCCGGCGTGCTCCTGCTCCAGGTCACCGATGTGGAGCTGAAGCGGGACGTGACCTTCGTCAGCGTCGATGGCGGCTTCAATCTCGCGCCCGAGCCCGCCTACTACGACCTGCCCTGCGAGCCCGCGGCCTGCGCGCCTCGGAGCATGGACCGCGCGACGTGGCGGCCGGTGACCATCGCCGGCAACATCAACGAGGCGCTCGACGTCTGGGCGGCGGATCATCCGATGCCGCCGATGCGCGAGGGCGACCGGATCGCCTTCCTCAACGCCGGCGGATACGCCGCCTCAATGAGCTCCCATCATTGCATGCGCGGGACGTTCAGCGAGCGGCTGCTGGGCTGAGCCGCCAAGGACCGGTTAAGTCATTCCGGGGCAGATGGGCGTTCCGATCGCCCAAGGAGCCCAAATGGTCCGCCGCCAAATTCGCCACGCCGCCCTCGCGCTCGCCCTCACCGTCCTCGCCGCCGGCCCCGCCCTCGCGCAGGATGGTCCCGAGGTCTCGTTCAATCTCGGCGCGGCCAGCGACTACGTCTTCCGGGGCGTAAGCCAGACCCAGGGGGACCCGCAGGTGTTCGGCGGCGCAGACGTGACCTGGGGCAAGGTCTACGCCGGGACCTGGCTGTCCAACGTCGACTACGGCGACGGCACGGACGCCGAATACGACCTCTATGTCGGCGTCACGCCTCAGCTCGGCGCCGTGTCGTTCGACCTGGCCGCGCTGTTCTACGGCTATGTGGATGCCCCCTCGGGGGCGGACTACGACTACGTCGAGCTGCAGGCGACGGCGAGCGTCCCTGTGGGCCCGGCCACCTTCGGCGCAGGCGTCTACCATGCGCCGGACAGCTACGGCGGCGTCGACCACTCCACCTACGTGGAGGCCAACGCCTCGTACTCGCCACGTGAGAACCTGAGCGTCAGCGGCGCGATCGGCCGCCAGACGTTTGCGGGCCCCGGCGACTACACGACCTGGAACCTTGGGGTCGGCTACAAGCTGACCGACCACCTCACCGTGGACCTGCGCTACCACGACACCAGCCGCCACCGCTTCGGCAAGACCTATGGCGACCGCGCGACGGTGAGCCTTACGGCGGCGTTCTAGGCGGGGACGTATCTGGACAGGGCCAGGGCGAGCGCGACCGGGTCGATCGGCTTGCCGACGACGCCGGCGAAGTCCTCGCACGCGGCGGCCTCGGCTTCGGGGTCGGCCGTGAAGGCGAGCACGGGCGTCTCCCTATTGGGCCCGGTCGTGGCGCGGAGGCGCTGAAGCGTCTCCACGCCGTCGATACCGGGCATCCGCAGGTCCATGAGGACCACATCGAACCGGGCCTCCGCCAGAAGGCGCAGTCCCGCCTCTCCGCCATCCGCCGTCGTCGCGCGTACGCCGAGGATGCTCAGCATCTGCTCGGCCAAGACCCGGTTCGCGGCGTTGTCGTCCACCACCAGCACCCTCAGGCCCGACAGTCCCGGCGCCTCCGGCGCAGAGTCGGCGGCCTCGGCCTCGACGACGGGAGCCGGCAGACGGAGGATGAAGGTCGCGCCGGCGCCTGATGCGCTCTCCAGCGCAACCTCACCGCCCATGGCCTCGGCGATCCCGCGGGTGATGGCGAGGCCCAAGCCGGCGCCGCCGTGTCCCCGCGCCCGTGTCCCGTCCACCTGGCTGAAGCGCTGGAACAGCTCGGCCTGAGCGTTGAGCGGAATACCCGGCCCGGTGTCGCTCACCTCGATGCGGATCCAGCCGTCCCGCGCATCCTGGCCGATGGTCACGGCGACCCGCCCCTCGGTCGTGAACTTCAGCGCATTGCCCACCAGGTTGAGCAGCATCTGGCGAAGGCGGTCCGGGTCCAGCAACACCGCATCGTCGAGTCTCGGGTCCAGGACCAGAGCCAGGTCCAGCCCCTTCGCCTGTGCGGTCTGGTGGAAGATCGCCGCCACCTCCTCACCCAGCGCCCGCAGGTTTGTGGGGGTCGCACGGATCTCGAAGCGGCCGGCCTCCAGCTTGGAGAAATCCAGCACGTCGTTGACCAGCGCGAGCAGGCCGCGCCCGGCCCACTCGATCCGCTCGATCTGGTCCGCTGCCTCAGCCGGCAGGTCGCCCCTCCGCCGCAGCAGGTCGGTGAAGCCCAGGACGGCAGTCAGAGGCGTGCGGATCTCGTGAGTGATGTTCGCCAGGAACTGCGACTTGGCCTGCGCCGCCTGTTCCGCCGCCGCACGGGCGGCTGCGATCTCGGCCGCGGCGACCACCTGGTTGTGAACGTCCCGCACGACGTCGAGGATGGTGGTCACCTTCCCGTCGTCGTCGCGCATAAGGTTGGCGTTGGACTCGAACCACCGCCACTCGCCGGTGTCGCCGTGGCGCGCGCGCCAGCGCAGGCGGTCGACGCTTCCGGTCTCCAGTAGTCGACCGACCCCCGACTTCACCACCGGAATGTCTTCGGGGTGCAGGCGGTCGACGAAGCGCTTGCCGATCAGGTCCTCGGGCCGCCAGCCGACCAACCGGACCGCGGGACTCACGTACTCGACGAAGCCCCTGAGGTTGGTGAGGACGATGATGTCCGAGGTCGTCTCGGCGATCGTCCGGTAGCGCGCTTCGCTGGCGCGCAACGCCGCTTCGGCGGTGCGACGGGCGCCGATGTCCTGCGCCTGTCCCAGGAAGTGGCGGATCGAACCGTCCAGGTTCCGGATGGCCGAAACCGAAAGCAGCACCCAGGCCACCCCACCGTCAGGCCGCAGGTAGCGCTTCTCGACGTCGTACGTCTCACACTCGCCGCGGATGATCCGCTCCATGAGCGCCCGGGATTCCGCCTGGTCGTCTGGATGGGTGATGCCGGCTGCATCACGCGTCAGCAATTCGGCTTCCGCGTAGCCGGTGATGCGACAGAAGGCGGGGTTCACCCGGATGAACGCCCCCTCGGGCGAGACCAGCGCCATGCCGATCGAGGCATGTCGGAAGGCGGCCTCGAAAGCCGCGTCCTCCAGTGGCCCGTCTTGCATGCCGGTCTGACTCTCCCTGCGCCATTTCGCTCGCGGCGCCGCCACTGCGAAGGTCGCCATAGAAGGCTGAATAAATTCATTAGCGACCGGATGGGAAGCGAGGCCGTTCGTCGCGTCTCACCGTGATCAGACGCCCTCGCCAAACTCCTCGGGCGCGACGCCATGGACCGGAGAGCACAAAAGTCCTCGCGAGACACCGGCCGGAGGCGCTAGGACGATCCTCGCAGCCGGCCCCCGAGACGTCGGCGCAAATAGGGATGACCATGCATTACGCCGAACTGAACCAGGCCTGGGCCGAACTCACCCAGCCGGGCGCGCCCTTCGAGATCGAGACCATCGAGGTGCGTGGCGCGCCGATCCGCGCCTTCAAGAACGCGCCGCCGAACGTCCGGGCGCTGTGGCTCTCGACTGCCGCCTTCGCCGAGCGCGACTATCTCGTCTACGGCGACGAGCGCATCACCTACGCGGAGGCTCACCGGCAGGTCGCGTCCATCGCCAACTGGATGTTCAGCCGCGGCGTGCGGCCGGGCGATCGCGTCGCCATCGCGATGCGGAACTATCCCGAGTGGATGCTGATCTACTGGGCCTGCGCCTGCACCGGCGTGGCGGCGGTTGGCATGAACGCCTGGTGGACCGCGCCCGAGATGGCCTATGGCCTGGCCGACTCCGCCCCCAAGATCCTCTTCGCCGACCCCGAGCGGATCGCCCGCCTGGAGGAGCAGCCTGGCATGCTGGGCGAGGCCCTGCTGGTGGCCGTGCGCGCCGAGCCGCCCGCCGGCGCGGTCGCCTGGTCCGACGTGATCGCCCACGGCGGCGCCCTGCCCGACGTTGCGATCGATCCCGACGACGACCTCTGCATCTTCTACACCTCGGGCACCACAGGCTTCCCGAAGGGCGCGCAGCTCACGCACCGCAGCTGCGTCAGCAACCTGATGAACATGATGTTCGCCGGTCAGGTCAGCGGGCTTGCGACCCAGCGCGCCACGGGCGTCGAGCCCCCGGCGACGCCGCCGATCCCGGTGACGCTGGTCACCACGCCGCTCTTCCACGTCACGGCCAACAACTGCGGCGCCTACGCCACCACCGCGGCGGGCGGCAAGATGGTGCTGATGTACCGGTGGGACGCCGGCGAGGCGCTGAAGCTGATCGAGCGCGAGCGCTGCACCTCGGCCAGCGGCGTGCCGGTCATGGCGCGCGAGCTGATCAGCCACCCCGACTTCGACAAGTACGATACCTCCAGCCTGCTCAGCGTCGGCGGCGGCGGAGCCCAGCTCCAACCCGACCTGGTCGCCAAGATCGACAAGGCGGTCGCCACCGCCCGGCCGAACACCGGCTACGGCATGACCGAGACCTCGGGCATCATCACCTCGATCGCCGGCGACTTCTTCGTGGACAAGCCGGCCAGCTGCGGCCGCGCCATGCCGACATTCGAGACCAAGGTGGTGGGCGACGACGGCCAGGTCCTGGGCCCCGGCCAGCCGGGCGAACTCTGGGTGCGCGGCTCGTCGGTGATCAAGGGCTACATCAACCGCCCCGAAGCGACCGCCGAGTCTCTCACCGACGGCTGGCTGCACACCGGCGACGTGGCCTGGCTCGACGAGGAGGGCTTCATCTACCTGGTCGACCGCAAGAAGGACATGGTGCTGCGCGGCGGCGAGAACATCTACTGCGCCGAAGTCGAGTCCACGATCCATCAGCACCCGGCCGTGGCCGAGTGCTGCGTGTTCGGCGTGCCCGACGACCGGCTGGGTGAGGAGGTCGGCGCCGCCATCCTGCTGCGGACCGGCGAGACCCTGAACGCCGACGCCATTCGCGAGCACTGCATCGCTCTGATCGCCCGCCACAAGGCGCCGCGCTACGTCTGGCTGCTGGACTCCCCTATTCCGCGCAACGCGAACGGAAAGTTCCTCAAGCGGGAACTGCGCGAGACCTTGTCGATTGAAGACGCGGCCTGACCCCACGGCGGTGGGGCGGCGGGCCGAGAGGTCCGCCGCCCTCCGCATCGCGGCCCGGCCGGTGCGAACTCAGGGAGACGCCATGCGGCCTTAGCCGACCGTTAGGCGCGGGGGTGCGAAAGCAACGCGCGTGCAGATGGCCGCATGTCCCCGAAACTGACCGATCCATCCCCCGATCCCCCCGAGGGCTTCGCTGGCGCCGCGCGCCTGCTGCGCGAGGCCTGGGCGGAGGACCGTACCGAGGGGGCGCAAACGGCTCTCGTCGAGCAACTGCTGAGCCACGAGGCGGCCTTCGACTACGGCGCCGCAGCGCTCGTGCCGCGCGCGGCGGTGGCCATCGCCGTCCTCGGCCGCCGCAACGAGCCGCTGGACGCGGATCCGGACTTCCTGACCGCCTTCCCAGACCCTCAGGGCGTGCCCGACCTCAGGCGGCTGGCAGACCTGGCGCGACGCAACGGCTCGGCTCTCGGCCTCCTCGAGGCGGCGGACGGAACGCTGGCTCCAGCATGGCTCGGGGCTGGTGAGGCCGCGCGCCGCTGGACAACATCGGCGTCGGCCCGCAAGGCCATGTCCCATCCGCGCGCGGTCCTGGCGCTCATCTTCGCCCCGACCCGGTCCGGCGAGCTGGCGGCGCGGATCTCCTCGGCGTTCGGCCTCACCCCGCTCGAGGCCCGGCTTGCGCAGGCGTTTCTCTTCGCCCCAACCCTCGAGATCGCGGCGGCGCAGGCCGGCATCGGTCACGCCACCGCCCGCGACGCCCTCACCCGCATTGTGCGTAAGGTCGGGGCGCAGCGGACCGCCGACGTGGTGCGCCGCCTGGCGGAGGCCATGAGCACCGGTCACGACGCTCCCGAGGCGGAAGCGGACCTGCTCGGCGAGGCGCTTGGCCTGACGCCCGCCGAAGCCCGGGTCGCCGCCGAGCTGGCGAAGGGCGCGACGCAGCGGGAGGTGGCCGATCGCCTTGCGCTCCAGCCCGAGACGGTCCGCACCTACGCCAAGAGCGTCCTGGCCAAGACCCGCGCCCGGCGCGCCAAGGATCTTGGGCGCCTTGTGGCTGAAACCCGCGCCTTGGCCGGTCTCGTGGCCGTCGCCGAACCCGTCTTCACCTCCGATGGGGCCAGCGCGCGGTTGCGCCTGCTTCCCAGGGAAGGCGAACGGCGGCTCGCATTCCTGGACTACGGACCGTCGCACGGGCGGCCAGCCCTGATCTTCCATGGGTTCACGGCAGGTCGCAGTCTTCCGCCCGCGCTCGCCGCCGCGCTGCAGGCCCGCGGGGTGCGCCCGCTCGTGCCGCAACGGCCTGGCTTCGGCCTGACCACCCCCGCGGCCAGGGACTACCTCGACGAAGCGGCGGCCGACCTCGAGGCGCTGATCGCTGCGCTCGGCGCGCGCGACGTCATCCTCTTCGCCCGCGATGGAGGAACGGCCGCCGCCCTCGCCTTCGCCGCCGACTACCCGAACCGGGTGCGGCGTGGCGTGTTGCTCAATCCCCGCTCGCCCGGCCATCTGCCGGCGGGCCATGCGAACCGCGCCGTCCTTCGCATGACACGGCTGATCCTGGACCAGCCGGACGTGATCAGTGGCCTGGGCGAATTCATCCGCCGGCGGACACGCAGCGACTTCCTCGAGGCGGCGCTGCATCACACGCTGCGCGCAATCCCGTCGGACGCAGCGGCGCTGGCGGACCCCCGCGTGCGCGCCCAGCTCGTCCGGGACATCCAGGCGCAGTTCGCGCACAGCGGCGCCGGCTACGCCGCCGAGCACGCGATCTATGCCGCCGGCTGGCGTCCCCCCCAGCTGCGAAGCGGCCGCTGGCTGATCGCGGAGGCGCAGGCCCTGGGGCCGATGCCGCGCGAGTCGTGGGCCGGACTGCCCGCGGTGTCTTTCCACCCGCTCGCCGGCGCCGGGATCCTGGCGCAGTTCACGCACGCCGAGGAGCTGGCCGCCCTGATCGCCGGCGACGAGGCGGGCGGCGCCTCGGGCTGACGATCTGGGCGGCCGGGCGGGACCCCGAAGCCTCTGGGTCTACGCGACCCACGCTCCGAAGCCGCGCCCACGCCGTCTCTCAGACCGCCGCCATGGCCCCATTGCGGCGGCGAAGCAGCGCACCGGCGCCGCCGAAGCCCACGATCATCAGGGCCCAGGTGCCGGGTTCAGGCACAGCCGAGCCCGGGTCCACGATGGCGTTGCACGCGGCGTTGCCGTTGCGGGTGAAGCAGATCGACTGGTTGTCCTGGAGCACGGGCTGATTGAAGCTCCACTGCACCGCCTGCCCCTGCGCCAGGGCGCCCTGGATGCCGACGGTAGCGCTGGCGCCGTGGTCGAAGCCGCCGTTCCCGAAGACGGTCTGCGTATAGCGCATCAGGATATCGCCGGTCGCTTCATCCAGCACGGTCTGGAAATTGATGGATGCGCCACCGATCGAGTACGAGTTCGCGATCTGCTGGACCACGAACTTGCGGCTCCCGGGGGTCGTCCCGATCGTCTCGTAGTAGACGCCCCGCGCAGGGTCGGAGTCGGGCGTGATCAAGTCGTCCCAATAGGTGAAGATCGCAGGAGCGCCGGAGAACTGGTTCGTGGTGAGGTCGGAGTTGGTCCACGCCGTGTTGGGCCCACCGAACATGATGACGCCGTTGCTCGACAGATAGGCCGACGTGTAGGTCGTCCCGTAGAAGTTGAAGTCCATCCCGAGCGCCACCTGGACCGTGGCGTCGTCGACGTTGGTGAGGACCTTCGTCCCGGTGCTGGTGATGTCGTTGAACGTGTAGGTCACCTGGTCGGTGGCGACATAGCCGTAGCTGTCCGGGCCGCGGCTCTCGGCGTGCGCGGCGGCCCCCAGGCTCAGCGCGATGGCCGCACCCGCGGCGAAAACGATGTTCTTCATGCTACCCCACTGCACTTCCACCCGGGCACTTCGTAAGCGACGCCCGGCCGTGGTTTGGTCACATGGGTCTAGGAGTCGCCGTGCGGCGCCGGCCACCCCCTTTTTGTGGTGCGGCCGACGCGCAACACTTTCTCTTGAAAGGAGAATCCGGCCTCGGGCGCACGCTCTTGAGGCGCATCCGCTGGGCTACATCCCCGGCGCCATAACCTGGCTCCACGTGGAGAGGGCCCCGACGACGGGCCGCTAAAGATAGGGCGTCCACATGAAGGCGACCGTCCCGAACACCCCGGCCGCGGTGAAGACCGAGGCGGCCACGTTGAGGGCGGCCACCAAGGCACGGACCCCGCCACGGCGGCTGCGCTGGGCCGCGAAATGGAGTTCCAGCAGCACCAACGGGATCAGATAGCTGCCGAAGGTCAGGACGATGTCCGCAGGGCCGTTCATGTCCTTGGTCATGCCCGCCGGTCCCTGGTTGACGAGGATCCAGCCCATGATCCCAACCCGCAGGAACCACACCCCGCTGACCGCCATGAAGGTGCGGAGCGCCCACCGCCGGTGGTCGTCGAACCGCCTCGCGATGGCGTCGCGCCAAGCCAGCATCGCAAACGCCAGGATCAGGGCGCCGTTGAGGAGGACCGCGATAGCGGAGACGGTGGACAGATAGCTGCCGCGGACCGTCGTGAGCCAGGCGCCGCTCAATGCGGCCAAGATCGACGTGACGATGAAGATCCGGCCGGTCCAGCGATGGACGATCGGCCAGCGGCGGCGCACCGCCGGCAGGAGTTGCGTCAGGCCACCGAGCGTCACCACCGCAGCCACCAGCACATGGCCGGCGAACATCAGATTTCCCGTCGCGTCGCCCGCGATGTAGCCGTCGATCAGCGGCTTGTCGTTCCAGCCGGCAAGGTTCCCTGTGGCGGTGCGCCCGCCATAGTACGCGACAATGAAGCCGATGAAGGCTGCCTGCCCGGCAGCCGCGACGGTGAACCAAAGTCCGGCGCTCCAGCGAAGCGGATCGGCGGCAGTGTCCTTCAGGGACGGCAAAGAGGTGGGGAGCGGCATGGAATGTCCTGGTCCGGCCTCAGAAGCGAGGTCACCTGGGGTCCTGCGGGCGTCTCGCCACCCGGGTCTCGCCGATTTGGAATTCGGCGAGTGATCGTCTCCGCTCGTCCAACGCACCATGCGCCGCAGCGCTGGACACCCACGTGAGCCCGCCCCAATCCTGCACCGGTCAGAGGAAATCCGGATGTCATCGACGGCCACCACCGCCGCCCCCGCCAGGTCCACTCGTCCACGCCGGGGGCCTTCGCCCGACCGGCTGTCCGCCTACGCCGCGGTCGCCGCGACGTCCTTTGCCGCCTACATCCTCGCCCGGTTCCTGGAGGACGGGGCATCGACCGCTTTCGCTGTGGTGGGTGTCGGCGCCTGCGGCTGGGCCTGGCTGGTCACCCGCGCACTGTTCGACCCTGCGGAAGCCGAAGCCGCCTGGGCGCCCGTCGTCGCCCTTGTCGTCGCGGGCAGCGGGGCCCTGGCGGTGCTGGCCCCGGGTGATGGCCTGGTCTCGCGTGTCGCCGGGAACAGCTATGTGCTGAGCGGATCGGGCGCCCTGCTCCTGACCTTCGTGGAGCCCTTCGCGCGTTATCGGCGCGACCTGCCGCCGGCCGAGAAGCGCTTCCGGTTCCTGTTCGTAGGCGTCTACGCCCTGCTGGTCGCGGTGTCGGTCCTTGGACTGCGGTCGGCGGGCGATGGCCCGGAGGCGGCGCGACAGGACGATCTTGTAAAGGCGACGTGCGCGTTCGTCGGGCTGGCGGCCGTGCTGATTTGCCTGCGGTTCCGCCGTCGACACCCGCTTGCGGGGGTTTCCGCCCCGGCTCGGCGGGCCGCGTCGCCCGAGGACGTGCGCCTCGCCCATCGACTGGCGCGTCTGCTGGATGAGCAACAGATCGACCTGCTGCCAGAGCTGAAGATCGGCGAGGTGGCCGCGCGCCTCGGCGAGCCGGAGTATCGCGTCTCCCAGTGCATCGGCGCTGGGCTCGGCTTCGCCAATTTCAATCGCTGGATCAATCATCACCGGATCGCGCGCGCAAAGCGCCTGCTGGCCGATCCGCTGGAGCAACGCTCGATCCTCGAGATCGCCTTCTCCTGCGGCTTCGCCTCTCTGGGTCCGTTCAACCGCGCCTTTCGCGACGAGACGGGCATGACGCCGCGCGCCTATCGCGCCGAGCGCCGTGCGCAGGCCGCTGAATGAGGCGCTCACAAGACCCTTGTCCGGGAACCCCACCGCGCGTGAGACCGTAACTAGGGGAACCCGGCGGCCCCTCGCGGTCGACCTGGCTTGGGGTCAACGGATCAGAGGAGCCTCCGATGCCGCACCATGCGCCGCAAGATTCCAGAACTCCCCCGCTGATCGCACCCGAGCATGATGGGAACCGCGATGTGGCGGACGATGGCCAGGAGGAGGTGTCCTCCCGCCGAGCCATAGAACGCGGGCTTGTGGAGGATCCGAAAGCGATGAGCCCGCAAGACCTGACCCGGGCCCCGAAATCACCGGGACGCCTCGACCAGGAGCCGTAGCCGCGCAGCCCCTCGCCGTGCGCCGTCCAGCGTGAGGGATCGGCAAAGCGCGCTCGCCTTGCTGGCGATCGCAAAGGAGCCGTCTCTGGCGCCTTGATCGCGCGCCGCCACCCGACTAGAAAGCGCGCTCGCGATGCGCCGCCCTAGCTCAGTTGGTTAGAGCGCCAGATTGTGGCTCTGGAGGTCTCCCGTTCGATCCGGGAGGGCGGTACCATCGCGGAACTTCGAAAAGGACCGGGTCTCATCCCGGTCCTTTTGTCGTTCTGGGGGCCCATTCCAGCGCCTTCTGCGTGTCTCGCTCTGGCGGGAACAGACCTCGACTACGAGCGTCGCCCGCCCATGGAGGGCCCTGTCGCCCATAGAAAAAGCCCCGGCCGCTTTCGCGACCGGGGCCTTTTTCCAGACAGATCCGGGGGATCAGCCCTTCGGCAGGGTGAACCGGAGCGGAATGCGCACCGTACCCCCGTCGACCGGCTGGCCGTCCTTCGTCTGCGGCCGCATCTTGAAGAGCTTGCTCATCTTCATCGCGGCGTCCCCGAAGCCCATGTCGGCCGGGTCTTCCGAGATGATCGAGCAGCCTTCCAGCGTACCGCGGGCGTTCACCGAACAGCTGAGGGTCGCACGACCTTCGACTTCCATCCGCTGGGCGCGGTCCGGATAGTACCGGGCCAGGTCCTCGGCGGACGGACGACGCTGCCAGTCCGGGTTGGTGATGACCGACGGACGCGGCGGTTCCGGCGGCGGAGCCGCAGGAGGCCGGGGCTCCTCGATCCGACGCTCGACCGGCGGAACCGGCAGCGGCGGGATCGTCGGCACGTCGGCCACGGCCACCGGGGGACGCGGCTGCAGCTTCGGCGGAGGCGGCGGCGGCGTGTTCGGCGGCGGCGGAGGCGGAGGCGGCGGAGGCGGCGGCGGAACGGGCTTGATGAGCGCCACGTCCGTCACCTCGTCCGAGTACTCCTTGTACTTCGGCTCGAACCGCGTCTTCCACAGATAGAGGCCGAGAAGACCGTGGACCACCACCGCGCCGATGAGGGCGACGATGAGGCCCGGGCGGGCCTTCGGCTTCGGGTCGTCGAACGGGTTATGCCGAGCAAGGGCTTCGTGGTGAGTATCAGACATCGGTCACCACCTAGCTCTTGTCTTCGCCGACCAGGGCCACGCTGTAGAACCCGTTGTCCTGCAACATGTTCATAACGCCCATGAAGTCGCCGTAGAGCACATCCTTGTCCGCGCGGATGAAGATGCGCTCCTTCTCGGGGTTCCGCGACTCGCCCAGCTGCTTGCGGAGGTCGTCGCCCAAGGTGGCCAGGTCGGTGCGGAAGTCCTGGATGAACAGGTTTCCGCCCGGCTGGATCGAGATGTAGACCGGCTTCGGGGGGTTGGTGCCGGGCGGTGCGACGGCGGGTGGCAGAACCACCTTGACCGTCACGGCCGCCATCGGCGCCGCGACCATGAAGATGATCAGAAGGACGAGCATGACGTCGACGAAAGGCGTGACGTTGATCTCGGCGTTCTGAGTCTCCTCGTAGCGCCCGCCGCCTCCGCTAGAGAGTTTGGCGGCCATCTAGATTACGCCCCCTTGTCGAGCTGCCGGGAGATGGCGTTCATCAGCTCGGCCACGAACCCTTCAGAGCGCGCGCCGTAAGCGGAGATGCGGGTCTGGAAGTAGTTGTAGAAGATAACCGAGGGGATGGCGGCGAACAGGCCGAGACCCGTGGCGAGCAGCGCTTCGGCGATGCCGGGGGCGACGACGGCCAGGTTGGTCGTGTTGGTGTTCGCGATGCCGATGAACGAGTTCATGATCCCGTAGACGGTGCCGAACAGACCGATGAACGGACCGTTCGAACCGACCGACGCGAGGTACTGCATGCCGCCCGACAGGCGACGAGCCAGGGCCGCCTGGACGGCGCTCACGGCGTGCTGGGCGCGGTCGATCGTGGTGTCGCGGTGCTCACCGGTGATCGCGAGCCCGGCCTGACGGCTGAGTTCGATTTCCTGAGCGGCCGCGGCGGCCATGTCGGCGAGCGGGTTGCCGTCATACTCTTCCGAGAGAGCGATGCGGCTCATGTCGTTGATCGACTTCGCAGCGCGGAACGATTCCACGAAGCTGTCCGACACCCGGTTCAGGGAGCGGAACTCGAGGATCTTCGTCACGAGGATGGTCCAGCTCAGCACCGAGGCCAGGGCCAGGCCGATCATGATCACCTTCACGACCGGGTCGGCGTCCATGAACATGGTGCCGACGTTGAGCTTGCCCGCGTTCTTCATGGTCGGCGGTTCGGCGGGTTCACCAGCCGGGGCCGCAGCGTCAGCGGCGGGGGCGGCGGCAGGTGCGGCGGCGGCCGGATCGGCGGCCGGGGCGGCGGCGGCGTCGGCCGCCGGCGCAGCGGCGTCCTGGGCGAACGCCGGCGCGCTCACGCTCAGCGCGACAGCGCCAAGGAGAGCGGAAAAGGTCATCTTCAGTTTGTTGTCGAGCATCTGTCGCCAGTTCCTGGTTGGTCTAGCACGATTGGCCGGAGGGTCGTCGCGCGAGAGCGTCTCCACCCTAGTTGAAACAAGCCCGGCGCCCCTACCCGTTTTCACGGACCGAAGCTCCAGAGGCGCTGTCGCGGCGCCCGACCCGTAACGCTGACTCCCGACAGGGATTTGGCGTTTCGAAGGGCGGACGGCCTTGAAGTCCCACGAGGAGGCCCCAAAGTCTTACCGCTCTGTAAGACAAGCGGCCCGGACCCTTTGGCAACCCCTTGTCGAGGCGTCAAGGGGCAGAAGCTTCCCCTCCTCCGTCAAATTATTGACGCACGAGCACGGATTGTGCGCTGCACAAGCATGAAGCGTCTTGAGCCTGCGGATTCACCACCGTTCGTCGCACATTCATCCCGCAGCGCAGCATTTTCCCGTGAGCGGGTGCGTCACATTGGTATGGGAATTCGGGGGAAGGATGGTGCCTGGGGGCGGATTCGAACCACCGACACGCGGATTTTCAATCCGCTGCTCTACCAACTGAGCTACCCAGGCTTGGGCCCCGCCGCGCGGGAGCCGCGTCTATAAAAGAGCGGATCGCCGAAGTCCAGCGAGGCGCGGCGAGGAAATTTCGAGGGCTCACTCGTCTCCGGAATCCTCCCGGAACGCGCCCTCTTCCTCATCGCCCGGGACCGCGTAGGCCCCCGACAGCCAGCGCTGCAGATCGACGTCAGCGCAGCGCTTCGAACAGAAGGGGCGGTACTCGGCGACTGTCGGCTTGCCGCAGATCGGACAACCGGCCCGGCTCACGTGGCCACCACATCGAAGCGATCGCGAAGACAGCCCGGGTCCGGGCTGATGGAAAACCGGGCGCCGACTTGCTGCGCGAGCTTCACGCCCAGCGGCTCGGCCACGGCGGCCACGCCCGGCGCGCAGCGCGCGACCAGCCGGGCTCCCGGCTGGGCGCGAGCCTCGTCCTCGAGGCGCCGGATCAGACGTTGGGCCAGGGTGCGATCGCTCAAGGCGCCGTCCGGGCGCAGCAGCTTCTCGAGCAACGGCGCCGTCCGTCTGGGAATGGAGAGTTCCATCGTGCCGAACCGGCCCACCGGGCCGATCGCGACTCCGGGATTGTCCGGGCCGAACGCCAGGCGCGCTGCTGTGAGCAGCGCCGTGCCGTCGTGCCCGCGGCCAGCCAGGTCGAGGACCACGATCCCGCCGAGGCCCTTCAGGCGCAGCAGCCGGGCCGCCTCACCGAGCGCCGCCAGATTCGCCTGCCGCGTGACCCGCTTGGCGTCCTGCCCTTTGCGGTCTCCGACGTCGACGTCGACGGCCGTCAGCGCCCGCGTCGGCTCGATGGCGAGATCCCCGCCGCCGGGCAGCGGATGAATCGCCTCCAGGATCTCGGCCTCGGCCTCGTCGGCGACGGCCCTGGCTTCGGCGCCCTCGACCAGCGGCGCGTCGCGCACGATGGCGCGCAGGATGTCCGCAACGCCGGCGGCCGGCGCAATCAGGCGGGGCGCGCCCTCGCCCGGCCCGAGTTCGCGGGCGACAGCCAGCTTGCCACGACGCGGCTCGCTGCGGATCTCGACCTCCAGGCTGGCGCCGCGCACGGGGCGCGCATCGGGCTTGTAGGGCAGGATCGCCTCCAGGCCATCCCCGAGGTCCAGGAACGCCGTCGCGATCGCGGGTTCGACGTTGGCGACACGCGCGACCAGGCGGGCGCCCAGCGCCAGTCGAAGGTCATCGTCGTCGCGCTGGAGGATCAGTCGCTCCGGGCGATCGTCCAGGGTCACGACCCCGCGCGTCTCCCCGATCGAGCGGTCGATATAGAGTCTCCGCTCGCTCACGGGACCCGCCATCCCTGCCCGCACAGCAGCGACGACACCTCATAGAGGGGCAATCCGACCACGCCGGAATAGGAGCCCTGCAGCGACGTCACGAAGGCGCCCGCGCGGCCCTGGATGGCATAGCCGCCGGCCTTGCCGACGCCTTCGCCCGCCGCGGCGTAGGCATCGATATCCGCCGAACTGAGACGCTTGAAGCGGACCCGGCTCTCGACCAGGCGGGAGGCCTGTCCGGCGCCGGGCGCCGAGACGGCCACGCCGGTCAGCACCCGATGGGCGCGGCCCGACAACAGCGCGAGGCAACGGCGCACTTCGGCCTCGTCCTCGCACTTCGGCAGCACCCGGCGGCCGACCGCCACCACCGTGTCGGCCGCGATCACGAAGGCCTCCGGATGCCGCCCGGCCACGTGCGCCGCCTTGGCCTTGGCCAGGCGCAGCGCGAGCAGGCGCGGGGTCTCGTCGCGTAGGGGAGTCTCGTCCAGCTCCGCCGCGTCGATCGCGTCGGGCGTCAGGCCGATCTGGCTGAGCAGATCCAGCCGGCGGGGGCTGGCCGAGGCCAGGATGAGGCGTTGATTGTTCACTCTATCAGGGGGCTAAGGCGTCAGCGGACGCGGAAGGTGATGCGACCCTTGGTGAGGTCGTAGGGCGTCATTTCGACCAGCACCCTGTCGCCAGCCGAAACGCGGATGCGGTTCTTCCGCATCTCTCCGGCCGTGTGGGCGATGATCTCGTGGTCGTTCTCGAGCTTCACACGGAAAGTGGCGTTCGGGAGGACTTCGCTCACCGTGCCAGGAAACTCCAGCAGCTCTTCCTTCGCCATACAGGCTCCCTGCGATCCCTGGCGGTTTCGATAAAGGCGACGGCGCGCGCGGTCTGGCTGCGAGCCGCAATCTGCGCCTTGGAACATAGCGCATCGCGCTCGCCACCGTCGATGGGCGCCGCTCAGAGGCGGAAGCGTCGCCTTATCCGCTGGGCGAGACCGTCCCGCACCTGGCGATAGGCTTCCAGCCGATGCTCGCGAGACCCTTCTGTCAGCGTGGGATCGAGGGTGGGCCAGTACTCGATGGCCGCCGCCCGGCCTCGGGCCAGCTCGACGGCCCGGTGCTGGGCTTCGGGCGTGAGCGACACGACCAGGTCGAAGGAATCGTCCTCCAGCTCGGCGAAGGTCTTGCAGCGGTGCCGACCGATATCGGCCCCGATCTCCCTCATGACCTCGGCGGCCAGCGGGTCGACCTCGATGTCGTCGACATCCGGGTCGAAGGCGGCGCGCTTGAGGCCGCAGCTGTCCACGAAGATGCGCGTGCCGGCGATTTGCTTCAGCAGCCCCTCCGCCATCGGCGAACGAACCTGATTGAAATTGCAGCAGAATAGCACGGCGTCAGGCAGCCGCTCCCCGGGACCCTCGGACATCCCGGGTCAGCCTCGCCAGTGCAGGGCGCAGATCAAGGTGAAGAGCCGGCGCGCGGTGTCCAGGTCGGTCTCGATCTTGCCGGAGAGACGCGTGCGCAGCAGCTCCGAAGCTTCGTTGTGCAGCCCGCGCCGCCCCATGTCCAAGGCCTCGATCTGCTGCGGCGTCGAGTTCCGGATCGCCTGGTAGTAGCTGTCGCAGATCATGAAGTAGTCTTTGATCAGCGTGCGGAACGGCGACAGCGACAGGATGTGGCGGCGCTCGTAGTTCGGCCCCCGGACATCCAGCACCAGTCGATTCTCCAGAAGGCCCATACGCAGGTCATAGGGGCCGCCGTCGGCGCCTTCGGGATGGAAATGGTTCTCCTCCAGCAGATCGAAGATGGCGATCTGCCGCTCCTGTTCCTGGTCGCGCGAAACCGCCGCGAGCGACTCTTCGTCGAGCTCGACGGATTGCAGCCGGTGGGTCTTCTTCGCGTCGTCGGCCATGGGTCGAGGCCGAGCTTTATTGCATTCCGGGGGCGCTCGTCATCCCGCCGTGACATTCCGCGAGGCCGGCTACGCAAAAACGCCCGGCGCGCGAAGGCGCCGGGCGTCTGCACCGCACGGGTCAGGACCGTCAGTACGCAGCGTACCGATTTCCGGCCGGCCGCACGAAGTCGCCGCGAACATAGCCGACACCGACGCCGCCCTGACCCACGAGGATCCAGTCGGTTCCGCGAACCTGCGCCAGGGCCTGGAAGCGCTCGCCGGGCTGCAGCCGGCCCACGCGCGCCGAGTTGGTGGTCGGGGCCGCGCGAAGATTCACGCCCGTCTCAGCCACGAAGGGATCGCCGATCTTGCGATAGCTCGCCGGGGAGATGTTGCTGCTCAGGCGATAGCCGTTGCGGGTATAGACGCCGCTGTGCCGGGCCGAGCTCTTCTGCGCCTCGCAGCCGATGGCCGAGCCCGCAGCGGCGCCAACCGCGGCGCCGGCGATGGTTTCGCCGGTGGCGTGACGGCCACCCACCTTGTTGCCGATGAGGCCGCCCACGAGGCCGCCGATAACCGCACCGGCTTCCTGCTTGCCACCCGAGGCCGAACAGCCGGTCACGCCTGCGTTCGCCGTCGAGGCCGTTCCGACCGCCAGCGCGCCGGCGAGCACCGCCGCCAGGGTTCCGGCGCCGATCGTCTTGGTCATCGCGTTCCGCATCGTCGATTCTCCGTCCATTGCATCCAGTCGATGGGCTGGAAATAGACGGGCCGTCCTGAACAGCCCCGGAGCTGCGCTGACAGGAACCGTTCAGGTACGCGGCGGCCGGCCCTGGGTCAGGCGGATCGCGGCGGATCGGGCGTGGGCCGGCAATCCCTCCGCCTCCGCCAGGGCGATCGTCGCGGGGGCCAGCGCCGCGAACGATTCGGCGTCGCACTTCACGATCGAGGTGCGCTTGAGGAAATCGTACAGCGACAAGCCCGAGGAGAATCGGGCGGCGCGGCTGGTCGGCAGCACGTGATTCGAACCCGCCACATAGTCACCCACGGCCTCCGGCGCATGGCGCCCGAGGAAGATCGCCCCGGCATGCCGCACGCGGTCGGCGAGATGCTCGGGATCGTCGAGAGCGAATTCCACGTGCTCTGGCGCGATCTCGTCCACCAGTGGCGGCGCCTCTTCCAGCGGCGCGATCACAACCGCGCCGTGGTCGCGCCAGGACGCTCGGGCATCCTCGCCCGTGCTCAACGAGCCGAGCTGCGCCTCGACCGCCGCCTCCACCTGCTGCGCGAAGGCCTCGTCGTCGGTGATGAGAATCGACTGGGCCGAGGGGTCGTGTTCGGCCTGCGACAGCAGGTCGGCGGCGATCCATTCCGGATCGTTCCTGCCGTCCGCGACCACGACAATCTCGGATGGACCGGCCAGCGCGTCGATCCCCACGACGCCATAGACGCGACGCTTGGCGGCGGTCACGAAGGCGTTGCCGGGCCCAACGATCTTGTCCACCGGCCGGATGGGACCGGCGCCATAGGCCAGGGCGGCCACCGCCTGGGCGCCGCCCACGCGCCAGATCTCGGTCACCCCCGCGGCCTGCGCCGCGGCCAGCACCGCGGGCTGTAGCCGGCCAGGGGGCGTGACCATGGCGATCCGTTGGACCCCGGCCGCCGCGGCCGGCACCGCGTTCATGAGCACCGTCGAGGGATAGGCCGCCCGCCCGCCCGGCACATAGATCCCGACAGACTCCAGAGGCGTCCAGCGCCAGCCGAGTTCGACTCCGGCCGCATCGACGAACCGCTGGTCGGCCGGACGCTGGCGCTCGTGATAGCTGCGGATGCGCGCGGCCGCGAACTCGATCGCCTGCCGGACTTCGGCCGGACAGGCGGCGGCGCCCTCGACGATCTCCTCGGCGCTGACCCGCATCGTCGCCTCGGTCAGCTCGACCCGGTCGAATTCCCGGGCATACCGCAGGAGCGCCGCGGCGCCCTCGGACCGCACGGCCGCCAGCACGTCGCGGACGATCGCGTCCACCTCTTCGGGCGTGTCGCGGCGCTCGGCCACGAAGGCGGAAAAGGCGGTGCGGAACCCTGGGTCGTCGAAGCGGAAACGTCGCATGGCGCGCTCTCTTAGCGGCGCAGGCCGCGTAAGGCCATGCCGCTCAGGTCTCGTGCGACGGTGTGCGCGGAGTCGGCCAGGGTTCGGAGACGTCGGCCAACACCGCGTCGATGCATTCCACCTGCGCCCGCAGGTCTCCGCCCCCGGCGAAGCTCAGGGTCAGCACCCCGCCGGGGGCCGTACCCGGCTCGAAGGCGATCGTCAGCAGTTCCACCACGGCGTCGGGGCGGTCGCGCCGGATCTTCCGCGCCTGGACCTGCATCACGCCGCCCAGCTGCAACGCCGAGCGCACGCGCTGCCGAGCCCCGGCTTCCCAGCGATACCGATTGAAGGCGACGGTCAGGCGCCGGCGCTTCGGCTCGAAGACGATGTCTCTGACCTTGGCCACTGCGTCCTGCAGGGCGGCCGACAGCACCGCCAGGTCGTCGGCGTCTTCAGCCAGCAGCTGCAGCGGTCGCGGCTCCTGCATCGCTACTCCACTTCGGGCTCGACGCCCTCACCCTTCAACCGGCGCACCTGGCCGCCGCAGGCGCCCAGCTTTTCCTCGAGGCGCTCGAAGCCGCGGTCCAGATGGTACACGCGATTGACGATCGTCTCGCCCCGGGCCGCGAGGCCGGCGATCACCAGGCTCACCGACGCACGCAGATCGGTGGCCATGACCTGGGCGCCTTCGAGCGCCGAAACGCCGCGCACCCGCGCCTCGCCACCGTGGACGGCGATGTCGGCCCCCAGGCGTCCGAGCTCGGGCGCGTGCATGAAGCGGTTCTCGAAGATCGTCTCGCGGATCACGCTCTCGCCGTCCGCCAGCGTCATCAGCGCCATGAACTGGGCCTGCAGGTCGGTCGCGAAGCCCGGATAAGGATCCGTGCTGATCTCGACGGCCTTCAGCCGGCCGCCGTTGCGCTTCACGGTCAGCCCGTCGTCGTGCGTGCGCACCTCGACCCCGGCCTCGATCATCTTGTCGATGAGCGCCTGGATGAAGTCGCTGCGGGTGCCCGTCAGCCGCACCTCGCCGCCCGCCATGGCCGCGGCGAGGGCGTAGGTGCCGGTCTCGATCCGGTCAGGCAGCACGGCGTGGGTGGTGCCCGACAGACGGCTGACCCCCTGGACCGTGATCGTCGGCGTCCCGGCGCCGCTGACCTTGGCGCCCATCTTGTTGAGACAGTCCGCCAGGTCGGTGATCTCCGGCTCGCAGGCGGAATTCCGCATCACGGTCTCGCCCTCCGCGAGGACCGCGGCGAGCAGCGTGTGCTCAGTGGCGCCTACCGAGACGAACGGGAACTCAACCTCGCCGCCCTTCAGGCCCCGAGGCGCCTGGGCGTAGACGTAGCCTTCGTGCAAGTCGATCTTTGCGCCGAGGGCTTCCAGCGCCTTGAGGTGCAGGTCCACCGGCCGCGCGCCGATGGTGCAACCGCCGGGAAGCGAGACCTTCGCCTGTCCGCTCCGCGCCAACAGCGGACCCAGCACGTTGAACGAGGCGCGCATCTGCCGGACCAGGTCGTAGGGCGCAAAGCCGCTGACGATCTCGCGCGTGGTGAGCAGCGTCTCGGCCCCGGCCGAGCCGTCCGATTCCTCGACCTCGGTTCCAAGGCGACGCAGCAGCTTGCCCAGGAAGCGGGTGTCCGCCAGCCGCGGCATGTTCGTCAGACGAAGGGGCTCGTCGGTGAGCAGGCTGGCGGCCATCAGCTTGATGGCCGAATTCTTGGCGCCGCTGATCGGGATTTCTCCCTCCAGCCGCGCGCCGCCGGTAATGGCGATGCGATCCAATAGTTGTCCCTACGAAGCACGCGCGGGCCGCGTTCCGCCGCGGCGCCTCAGCCGGTATCTAGCGCGGCGTCGCCTGACGCGCCAAGCGGTCAATCGGTGGAGGGCTTGTCGGGCTTCTGTGCAGGGGGATTGCCCCCCACGGCCTTGCGTCGCCGCAGGTTGGCCCGCAGCGCCTGCGCCAGCTTCGCCTCCCGCGCCTCGCTGGCGCCTTTGTCCTCAGCGTCATCCTTCGCCATGGCTCCGAGGTGCGGCGAGGCGTCCGGCGCGTCAAGCGCGTTAGGATCGATTTTGGGCTTCACGTCGCGCCCGGGTACCGCTATAGCGCCCGCCTTCGCCGCCGTAGCTCAGTGGTAGAGCGCATCCTTGGTAAGGCTGAGGTCGGCAGTTCAATCCTGCCCGGCGGCACCAGCGGGAGGGTCCGGACATCGGTTCGGACCCTCCCGACCTTCCATGAAAACCATTCAATTGACCGCGGCTGCGGACCGGATTTCCGTCATCCGGCCATGGTCCGCCGCACGCTGATCGCACTGCTCACCATCTCCGCGCTGGCGTTTGCGCCCCAGGCGCGCGCGTTCCAGGCTGTCGAGCCTCCAGAGGGCTACGTCCAGGAGGTCAGGTCCGTCGCTCGCGGGGTCTGGCTCCTCACTCAGCCGCGGTTTCAGGTGCAGCCGGCGGGCAACGTAACGCTGATCGAACAATCGGACGGGCTCGTTCTCGTCGACGCGGGCGGCTCCCCGGGCGCGGCCCGGCGTGTGATCGGGGAAGTCCGACGGCTCAGCGACAAGCCCGTGAAGGCCGTGGTGATCACGCACTGGCATGGCGACCACGCCCAGGGCCTCGCCGAGATTCTGAAGGCCTGGCCCCGCGCGAAGACCATCGCGACGCGCGCGACGCAGGCCCACCTCCGCGATCCCGCGACCATGAACACACCCGCATCGCCCGACGCGGCCGCCGACGCCGAGTTCCAGAAGCAGATCGCGGAATTCGCAACGTATGCTCGACGGATGGCCAGCGAGGCCGCCGATCCGCGGGAGCAGGCCGGCTGGTCGGCCAGCGAGCGCCTCTTCGTGCGGTATGGGCGCGACATGGCCGGTGCGACCACCTTGAGCACGGTGGAAGGCTTCGATAACCGCTTCGACATCACGGATCCGGATTCGCCCGTCGAGGTCCGGTTCCTTGGTCGCGCGAACACCGACGGCGACGCAGTGGTCTGGCTTCCGTCCCAGAAAGTGCTGATCACCGGCGATGTGGTGGTTTCGCCGTTTCCCTTCGGCTTCGGGAGCTATCCGGCCGACTGGCTTGAGACTCTGGACCGGCTGAAAGCCTATCGGTTCAGGACGCTGATTCCCGGCCACGGCCCTCCCCAGCATGATTGCGCCTACATCGAACGGCTCGCCGCGGCGATCGCGGACGTCAGGCGACAGGTCGGCCAACAACCGCAAGGCGCCAGCTTCGACGAGGTCCGGACGCGGTTCGACGCGACAGGCCACCTTCGCGGCTTCGCGGGCGACGACCCTTGGCTCCAGCGTTGGGTGAAGGACTACTGGATCGCGCCGATCCTGCGCTCGGCCTTCAAGGAGGCCAGGGGAGAACCCATTGTGCAGAGCCTCAAAGGCGACTAATTATACCCGGGCAATAAGTCACGCCGCGCCGCGGCGCGGGGAGACCATGACGCCCCCATCGACATTCACCGCCTTCGTGGGCCTGCGATCCGTCGCAGAAGGATCGATCCGTGACATCGCCGATGCGCTGGCGACATCGCGCACGGACACCCCACCACTGATTTTCGAGGACGCGACGGGCGCTCCCGTCGAACTGGACCTCCGTCACGGCGCGGCTGCCGCCGTAGAGGACTATGCCCACCGCACAGCACAGGCTGACAGGGAGGAGCCGCCCAGTCGTCAGGGACGGGGCCGGCCGCGCCTCGGAGTCGTCGCCCGAGAAGTCACCTTGCTTCCGAAACACTGGGACTGGCTCGCCGCCCAGCCTGGCGGCGCCTCGGCCGCCTTGAGGCGCCTCGTGGACGAAGCCAGCCGCATCGCGGCGCCTGCGGATCGGCTGCGGCAGGCCCGCGACGCCACCTATCGGGTGATGTCCGCCCTGGCCGGAGACCTGCCGGGCTTCGAAGCGGCCTCCCGGGCGCTGTTTCGCGGCGACTGGGAAGCCTTTGACACAGCCCGGTCCTATTGGCCGTCCGACGTCGGCGACTACATCGGCCGGTTGGCGGCGGCGGCCCGGCCGGGGGGCGCGGCCTAAGATTGGGGCGGCGGGCTCCCGGCCTGTCCCTTGCAGTCGATGGTGAAGGTAAAGCTGGGTCCGACGCCGAGTCCGCCCTGATAGTGTCGGTCGCACTTGTCGAGGTGTTCCCCCAGCGCGCGCATCACTGCGGCGTTGTCGGCCCGGCCTGGTCCGCCGACCACCGTCGACAGACCGCTGCAGCCGGAGAGACCGACCATGCCGGCCAAGCAGAGAATCCACCTCATCGTGCGCCCTCCAGCCCCAGCGCATAGCCCCCGCCCGGTCGCTTCGTCAGCACTTGGCGGCGCAGGCGCGGCGCGAACGAGATGTGAGTCCACGTCCCCTCTTCGATGAGTTGGTCGAAGGGGATCGCGGAGCCGGCGATCGCCCGGCAGACCGCTTTCGGCGCACCGAAGCCGTAGCAGTTGAAGTCCACCGCATGGCCATCGAGATGAGCGGACGTGCGCGCGCCGCCCACGGCCCGATTGACCGCCGGAGACCGGTAGCCGCTGGAAACCGTGATCACCCGGTCGCCGAGCAGGCTGCGCACCTCCTCCATCCGGGCGGCGGTCGCCCGCAGGGTCTCGACCACCTCGGCAGGCGGCGTGTTGTCGAGCTCGCGATGAAGTGTGCACGCGAGCTCCTCCAGCGCGAAATGCGCCGTGAGCCTGGTCGTCATCTTCGTCTCCTTGGGATGTCAGCCGCGCGGCGAGTCGACCGCGGCCTGGACGGCGGCGGGGCGCGCGGCCTCCAGCTTCTCGAATCGGGTGGCGTTGGCGCTCCAGAGCTGCGCCAGGGCCCAGGCGAGCAGCGCGGCGGCGACACCCCAGGTACGGTTCTTCAGCCCCTCCACCGCCTGCAGAGTCGAGGCGGCGGTGGTCCGGATCTCGACCAGCCGCTCCTCGCAGCGGGCCTCGTGGTCGCTCAGGCGTTGTTCGAGCGCCGCCAATCGTTCGGAGGGGGTTGTCATTTTGAAACGCCCTCGAAACTGAGCGTGAACCCCTTCGTCTTCTGCGTGCCCTTCTCGCTGCTGGTCTGGTCCTTTTGCTCGCCGGCGAAGAGGCCGATGGGCAGGCCGTTCAGCATCGCCACGATCTGCTGCGCCGTGGTGATCGGGGCGGCGCGCTGCTGCTGGTCGATGCCCCGCAGCGTGGCGCCGATCTCGGCCTGGGTGGCGATGTTCGACCGTTGCGAGGCGTCGGCCGCCAGTTGCTGCTCCTGGGCCTTGGCGCCGAAACCGACCTTCTGCGCCCGGTCTTGCAGGGCCATCTGCGCATTGGCGATCCGGGCCTGGGTCGCACGCTCGGCGTCGCCGCTCGCCGCGCCCAGGGCGGTCTCCCAGGCCTTGGAACGCAGGCCCGACAGCGCTGAGGCCCTGCCGCGCGCGAGCTCGCCCTCGGTCATGCTCTGCGTCAGCGCCGCGCCCGAGCCGCCGAACGCCCCGGCCCCGGCCAGGTCCAGCGCCTGCTGCGCCCGCACCTGACCTGCGTTGGCGTCGAGGTCCGCCGCCGAGGCGTCGACGACGTCCTTCAGGTAGGGGTTCACGTAGCGCCCCATGTAGTCATAGGCCTTGCCGCCCGAGGCGAAGGGCGTATCCGCCGTCATGAACGGCGACAGCCAGGAGGAGTCCCCTCCGGACTGCGGCACGCCAGCCGCCCCGCCGCCCCAGTTCGTCCGCCCCAGGTTCGCGGCCGACGCAGCGGCCTGGGTCTCCAGCGCATGGCTGGGCGCTGTCAGGCTCTGCGGATCCAGGTCGAACAGCTTCCCCACCCGCTCCGCCCCGCGTTGGATCGGAGAGGTGGCCCACTCCGGGACGATCGGGGTGGTCGTCGCATGCGACGTCGAGTTGGAGGTGGTGGTCGTCTTGCTCTTGTTCGCAGAGCCGCCGATCTTGAGGCTCATTCAAAGCTCCTTTGCGATGATCCGCGCCAGCGGCGCATAGCCTTCGGGCGCCAGGGCCCGCTCCCAGCCGGGACGCCCGATCACGAGCGCCCGGCGACATCCGATGGACCTCGCCCACCGCTCCGCGGCGGGCCGCAGCCGCCCGACCAGCTCGGTCAGGTCACCGCCGGCCAGCCAGATCAGCAGGCGACGTTCGCAGGGATCGTCCTCCACGAGCGTGACCATCGCGGCGCGCTCCCCCGGCCAGAACCGGGCCGCGCCGGCCGCCACCAGCGCGGCCACGTCGGACAGCGCATGGGTGTGGCCCGCATGCGCCAGCGCGGCCTCCAGCCACGGCGCGCAGCGCGCCCAGGCGTCGGGGCTCAAAGCCGTCCCGCCGGAGCCACGTCGAAAACGGGCGCCCCGATCCGGCATCCCGTCGGTGCGCTCTGCCCGGCGAACCGCACCCGGAACAGCCTTCCGCTCGCGAGGAAATCCGCGCGGGCCTCCCCCACGGCCAGCGCGGCCTGGACGGTCCTCTCCGGTCCCTGCGGATAGAACCGCGACGTCAGCATCAGCGTGACCGGCCCCGCCTGGTCCTTGAAGTCCGGCCAGACGCCCCGCACCAGCAGGGTGGCGTCGGGATCCAGCTCGTAGTCGGCAGACTCGATGAACCAGGGGAATGCGCCGCCGTCGGCAGACCGGCCCTTCTCGTGCAGGAACACCGCGCCGTCATAGGTCACGCCGATCGGATAGCTCGATGGCCCCGAGTCGACGAACGCCGTCCGCGCCAGCACCCCCCGATGCCACGCGCCCGCGTCGGGTCCGCTGACCGACAGCGCCAGGTAACGGCTGTTCTCGTACCCATCCCGACGGTCGGGATAGTCGAACCTCACCTCCGAGAACTCCGCGTTGGACGAGGCGACGACCTTGTCGCCCTGGCTCGCCGCCAGCTCCTCGGCGAAGTCCCGCCGGATAGGACAGGTGATCGGCTCGGGCTGGCCGCCGGGGGCATAGCTGTAGAACTGCCGGTCGGGGCTGACCCAGAACGCCGTCTGCCCGACCACCACCGCGGCGTTCGGGCCGATCAGGCCACAGTTGCGGCCCACGCGATCGAACCGCCACGGCTGGTTCAGGGCGCCCACGAACGTGCCGAGAAAAAGCGCATCGCCGGTCCAGACCAGCATCGAGGGGCCGCACATCCGCCCGGCCACGATCCGCCCGCCGCCGGTCAGCACATATTCACGGGCGGTCGAGCCGCTCGCCGCCGTGCTCCACTGGGTGTTGTTTCGGATCGAGGAGTGGCGGATGCAGAGCGGGTTGAAGGTTCCGGAGACCTCCTCGTTGCAGCCCAGCGCGAAGACCTGGTAGCCACCGTTCAGGGGCGCCACCAGCATGTAGGTCACCCGCGCCGGGGCGCCTGCCAGCGCCTGCGCCTTCTGGGCGGTGTCGTTCGTCCAGGCGAAGATGGTCTGGTTCCGGGGGCTCGCCAGCAGGTGCTGGCCCCACGCGCCGAAGGACCACGTCATCGGGAAGAAGTCGGACTCCGAGGGCAGCCCATAGCCGCCGACGCCGTAACCGCCCGTGCCGAAGCCCGCCGACCCTGCGCCGTCGATGGCGCCGGCGGTGAACCCGGCCGTGGGTCGTACGTCTCGCCGCCGCGCCAGAGCTCCAGCGTCGAATGGGTTCCGAAGGCGATGTTCAGCGTCCCGGCGTTGTCGGTCCACGGGAACACCGCCCGGCACACGCCGCTCAGCGACTCGCTCGTCAGCCGTTCCCAGCCGCCGATGGTCTCGGCGCGGCCGAGTCGGAACCGCACGTTGGAGCCGTCGGCCCACCGGCCTGCGCCGGCCAGGGTCGTGTCGTCGCCGTTCAACCCCGGCGGCAGCTCGAGGGGAATCTTCATGTGAAACTCGCTGCTGGAATGGGCTGCGGGGCCGACGGCCCGGCGGCGCTTGTCTCCGGAGCCCGCAGGCTCCATTGATCCGCCTCTCCTCACGTCCCGCGAAAAGGCGCCGATGTCCGACGTTCCCTCCGCCCAAGCCGTGATCCGGGCCGAGCCCGATGGCTACGACATGGGCAAGCCCGGATTGATGGGGCGACAGTCGGCCGGTCATGGCTTCCTGCGTTCGGCCGTCCAGGCGCGGGGCGACCAGCCGATCTACGGCTACGCGCCGACCCAGCCGCTCGCGGCCGGCTTCCGGTCGATCGTCAGCTCGATCGATCCCGCCGCGGGATTCGAATGGATTTCACCCGACCGCATGACGCGGATCGCCGACGTCGGCGTGCTCTACATCGCCGACGCGACGGTCCCGACCCATGCGCGGCTGCGCCAGCGGGTCGGCGTCGGCGCGTTCTCGCTCTGCGGCGTAACCCACACCACCGCCTCGCACGGCACGATGGACGAGATCGACGCCCTGCTCCGCGAAGCGGTCATGCCCTGGGACGCCCTGGTCTGCACGTCGACCTCGGTGGTCGACACCGTCCGTCGCGTGCACGAGGCCGGGCGCGACTATTTCCGCTGGCGTTTCGGCGTCGAGAACCGCGCCGAGGCGCCCCAACTTCCCGTCATCCCGCTCGGCGTCCACTGCGACGACTTCGCCTTCGACGCCGACACCCGCGCCCGGGCCCGACAGTCCCTGGGCCTGGAGCCGGACGAGGTGGTCGGCCTGTTCGTCGGACGCCTTGTGTTCCACGCCAAGGCGCACCCCTTTCCGATGTTCCGGGCGCTCCAGCTCGCCGCCGAGCGGACGGGCAAGCGCATCGCGCTCATCCTCTCGGGCTGGTCGCCGAACGAGACCATCGCCGCCGCCTTCCGCACCGGGGCCGAACAGTTCGCCCCCAGCGTCCGCACCCTGTTCGTCGAGGGGCGCGACCCCACCGCGCGCAACCTCGCCTGGGCGGCGTCCGACATTTTCGTCTCGCTCTCCGACAACATCCAGGAGACCTTCGGCCTGACGCCGATCGAGGCCATGGCCGCGGGCCTGCCCGTGGTGGTCTCCGACTGGGACGGCTACCGCGACACCGTGCGCCACGCCATCGACGGCTTCCGCGTGAAGACCACGTCGCCGGCCGAGGGTATGGGCCTGGCGCTGGCCCGCGCCCTCGAGGCCCGCGGCCTCACCTATGACCAGTACTGCTGGGCCTCGGCGGCCGCGATCGCGGTCGATATCCCCGAGGCCGCCGACGCGGTCGTCGCCCTCGTGCAGAACCCGGACCTGCGCCGCAGCATGGGCGAGGCGGGACGACGCCGGGCGCGCGAGGTCTATGACTGGCCGGTCGTCTTCGCCCAGTATCAGGCGCTCTGGGCCGACCTGAACGCCCGCAGGGCCAAGGCGGTTGGCGATCCCGAGCTGAGGCGTTGGCTGGAAGCCGCGCCCACCGCCGCCGCGGCCCGCCTGGATCCCTTCGACGCCTTCCGGCACTACCCGACCCGGACCCTCGGGCCGCAGTCCCGCCTCTGCCTGGCGCCGGGCGCCACGCGGGCGGACCTGAAGGCCGCCCTCGACCACACCCTCTTCGGGTCGCTGTCCCTGGAACGCAGCTCGGTCGAAGCGCTCTATGCGGTCCTGGAGACCGGAGACCTCCCCCTCGCCGAAGCCTCGACCCGCATCAACCTCGGCCTGCCCCCCAC
>JADHED010000457.1_pt1 | contig 48948 bp, 39 predicted proteins | sample 8952041 | NCBI WGS metagenome assembly JADHED01 (sample SAMN16124423, study PRJNA663239) | bioreactor sludge metagenome | isolation source: sludge (control) | place: India:Bengaluru | collected 2018-09-08 | reverse complement strand
TCAGTACGGGTCGTAGACCCGCGCCACCCTCGGGCTGATCTGGCAGGTCACCTCGTAGGTGATCGTCCCGAGCTTCTCGGCCCATTCCTCGCAAGGGATCTCGGCGTCGCCGCTCCGGCCCATCAGGACGACCTCGTCGCCGACCGCGACGTCGGTCTCCTCGCCGAGGTCGACCATGCTCTGGTCCATGCAGACGCGGCCGACGAGCGGATAGCTCTTCCCGCCGATCAGGACGCGGCCCCGGTTCGAGAAGAGGCGGTTGAAGCCGTCCGCGTAGCCGGCGGGGATCGTCGCGACGAACGTGTCGCGCGGCGCGATCCACGTCCGGCCGTACCCGATCGAGGTCCCGGCCGCGACCCGCTTCAGGAAGGAGACGCGCGTCAGGAGGCTCATCGCCGGCTTCAGCGGGATCGTCGCCGGCGTCTCTGCGTCGGGGCGGAAGCCGTAGATCATGATCCCGGGGCGGACCATGTCGAGCCAGGAGGGCTCGTGGCCGAGGACGGCGCCGGAGTTCGCGCAGTGAACGAGGAGCCGCCGGCCGGCCGCCTCCTCGACGTCCGAGGCGACGGCGCGAAAGCGGGAGATCTGCTCGCGCGTCCAGGCCGGGTCCGCGGCGTCGCTCACGGGCAGGTGAGTGAAGACGCCGCCGAGCTCCACGCCCGGGAGCGCCGAGAGGCGGAGGGCGAGGGCGGGCGCCTCTTCCTGCGTCACGCCGACCCGCCCCATGCCGGTGTCGACCTTGAGGTGGACGGAGGCGGGGCGCCCGGCCGCGCGGGCGGCTTCCGCGGCGGCGTCCGCCTCCTCGCTCGAGCAGATCGCGAGCGTGACTCCCGCCTCGACGGCGGCCCGCATCTCCCACGGGAACGTCGGCCCGAGCTTCAGGATCGGGAGACGGAGGCCCGCCTCCCGGAGCTGGACACCCTCGGGGACCGTGGCGACGCCGAGCCACTCGGCCGTCCCAGTCGCCTCGGCCATCCGCGAGACCTCGACGGCGCCGTGGCCGTAGCCGTTCGCCTTCACGGCGATGAGGACCTTCCGCGACGGCCCCACCGCAGCACGGATCGCGCGGAGGTTGTCGCAAACGTTTCCGAGGTGGACGCGGGCGTGGGTGGCGTAGAGGAGGCTCATCCGCGGATCACGACCTTCTGAACGTAGGGGCTCGTCGAGAGCGCGAGGAGCGCCCCGTAGCCGGGCCAGAACTCGAGCTCGTCGCCCACCTTCACATTCTCCGCCGCTTCCTCGACGTCGAGGATGAGGTGGTCGCTGGAGCCGCCGAGGACGGTGACCCCGGGGAGGAGCGGCTCGATGCCGTCGACGACGACGTCCTGCCGGCCGAGGTTGCAGATCGCGCGGAGGCGGACGCCGCGGTCCTCGAACTCCGGCGTCCCGCCGAAGGCGTCCTGTCCGCGCTCCCCGATCGGCATCGACGGCTTCCGCTCGACCTCCACGACTTCCGCGACCATCTTGAACGTGTCCTGACGCGTCCCCGGCCAGGGGCTCCGGTCGATGACGTTCCGGCCGAGGACGATCGCCTCGCCGATCCGGAAATGGTTGATCTCCCACGGCATCTGTCCACTGGCCAGGAGCGGGAGGTTCGCGCTGTTCCCGCCGGAGAGGAGGTTCAGGTCGAGTCCCGTCTCCTCCCGGCACCGGTCCCGGATCCCGACGAGGGCCGTCATGTTCTCGCGCGTCGGGATGACGCCTCCGTAGCAGGCGAGGTTGCAGCCGAGGCCGATCACCTCGATGTTCCGGAGCTTCGCGGCGCCGCGCACGATCTCGATCGCCCTGTCGGGCCAGACGCCCTCGCGCAGGTCGCCGACGTCGACCATGACGATCACCTGGTGGCGGACGCCGTGGAGGACCGCGGACTCCGAGAGAAGCTCGATCGTCCCGAGGTTGCTGTTGAGCGTGACGTTCGCGCAGCGGACGACGTCGGCGGCCCGGCTCGGCGCCGGGATCCGGAGGAGCATCAGCGGCCGGTCGATCCCGGCGTCGGCCATCGCCTGGAGGTTCCGGATGCGGCTGTCGGCGACCATGTCGGCTCCGCCCGCCACCAGGGCGTTGACGACCGCCGGGTGGGCGCAGACGACCTTCGTCACCGCCGCCACCTGCGCCCCGTGCTCGTGGCAGAGGGCGATGACGGCCCGGGCGTTCTGGGCGATCCGGTCGGGGTAGATCTCGAGGCGGGGCGTCCGGATGAACATGAGGCTCCTCTACGGCTCCGAGCGCGCGCCGATCCAGCTTCGGAACGTCGCGCGGACGTCGTCGGGGTACGCGTGGGCGAGGGTGCCGAGGGCGCTGAAGCGGTACTCGGCGTCGACGAGGATCGTGGCCGAAGGGTCGGGAAGGAGGTGCTTCCCCGCGCCGGTGCAGACGGCGCGGAGGCAGTCGGCCGCCCCCTCCACCTTCGTGAGGGCGCCGCCGGTCGCGACGACCCAGCGTACGGCGGTCAGGTCCTTTCCCCTGACGACCTGCTTCCGGCCGGTCGGGGTGTAGAGGTCGGAGACGACGCCCGCGTGGCGGCGGGCGCCGATCGAGACGGCCCGTTCGCAAAGCCAGCGGGTGAGCGCCTTCTGGCGGTCGGTGACGGGGAGGGCGGCGAGGTCGGCGAGGCGCTCCTCGCCCTCCGGCTCGCCCGCGAGGTCGACGACGTTCCGCGCGTTCACGTAGACGCCGAGGTCCCCCTCGACGGTCCGCTTCGCGCGCGGCTCCGGCTCGACGAGCCGGGAGTGCCAGTCGGCGCTCCCCTCCGTCACGGAGTGGACGTCGGTCGTCGCGCCGCCGACGTCGAAGACGAGGCAGTCGCCCGCGACCTCGGCGAAGAGCTCGGCTCCGCGGAGGACGGCGCCCGGCGTCGGGAGGATCTCGTGCCGGGTCAGCTCCGCGAGGCGGTGCATCCCCGGCGCGTTCACGATGTGACGGTTGAAGGCCTCGTGGACGAGGCGGCGGAGCGGGCCGACGTTCAGGACGTCGACCTCGGGGAAGACGTTCTCGGCGACGTGGAGTTCGACGCCCGCGAGACGGAAGAGCTCCGTGACCGGGCGCCGGAGAGCCGCGTTGCCGGCGTACAGGGCCGGGACGCGGAGGCCCTCCGCCATCAGCGCGGCCAGCTTCTCGGCGTTCTTCAGGACGATCCCCTTCTCGCCGTGGTCGACGCCTCCGGCGAGGAGGACGAGGTTCGGGGAGATCGCGCGGATCTCGTCGAGCTCCCAGCTCTCGAGCTCACCCGCCGTCACCAGCTTCACGATCCCGCCGGCGCCGAGCGCCGCCTCGCGCGCGGCGCGGGCCGTCATCGACATCGTCAGGCCGTGGACGGTCATCCGGAGGCCCCCGGCCGCCGAGCTGTTCACGAACGTCTCGGCGCCGGAGGGGTCGAGGCCGGAGCGGGCGCGGAGGTCTTCGAGCGCCGCGTCGACGCCGATCCCGACGTCTCCCGCGGCGACGCTCGTCGGGGCGAAGCCCTGGGCGACGTGGTCGAAGCCTCCGCCCGGGAAGCGGACGAAGCCGTTCGCCTTCGTGATCGTCGAGCCGACCTCGAGCGTCAGGACGTCGATCTTCATCTCCGGCCCAGGGCCGCGCCTCCCGGTGGGTGGATCGCGGGACGCGGCCGGAAAACGGCCGCGCCCCGCCGCTGCGTTCCGCTCAGGCCGCGCCGCGCGTCCGGAGCGCCTTCACCATCGCGTTGACGACGTGGATCCCCTTCGTGCCGCGTCCGAACGTCGCGTCGAGGCCGGTCTCCTTCGCCATGTCGCGGTTCACCTGGGTGCCGCCGGCGACGAGCACGACGCGGTCGCGGATCCCCTTCTCCCGGCAGAGCTCGGCGAGCTTCCGCATCTGGGAACGGTGGACGTCGTTGTGGCTGATGATCGTGGAGATCAGGATGGCGTGCGCCCCGGTCTCGACGGCGGCGTCGACGAGCTTGCCGACCGGCACCGACGTCCCGAGGTAGTGGTACTTCACGCCGTACTTCTCGATGCCGCCGTGCTTGATGTCGAGGATCTCGCGGAGGCCGACGCTGTGCTCGTCCTCTCCGACCGTCCCTGCGACGACCGTGAGGCCGACCTTCTTCACCGCGTCGCGCAGCTCCTGCTCGGGGAGGATCACTTCCTTCTCGGGGATCTTCAGCGTCGTCCGGTCGACGTCGAACGCGACCTTCCCCTTCACCTCGACGAAGCACCCCTCCGCCGGGTGGAGGACCATCGTGTTGATGACCTCCGGGTCGACGAGGCCCATCTTCTTCGCCATCTCGACGGCGTAGACCGGGGCGATCTCCTCGTTCTCGGGGACGAAGAGCTGGACGAGGACCGTCCCGTCGCCCGCCCACTCGGCCTCGGGGCGGATCGCCGTCCCCTTCCGGTAGGGGAGGGTCTTCTCGAGCCGCTTGTGGCAGTTGTCCTCAGGGTCGAGCTCGTCGACGAAGACGATCTTCGACGGGTCGCAGAGCGTGCAGCCGCCGATCGGGTCGCACGGCTTCGCCGCGCTCGCGGGGAGGTGGTTCGTCCCGAAGTGGTCGCAGACGGGGGCCAGGTAGTCCGCGTCGCGCGGGACGAGGGAGCCGGCGCCGACGCCGCCCTTCCCGTCGCGGGCGATGCCGTCGCCGCTCCGCTCGGGGTACTTCGCCGAGTCGACGAAGAAGCCCTTCTCGACCGCCGCGAAGTAGCCGCCCACCTCGAGGACCTCCTCGAGGAAGGCGACGGCGCGCTCCTTCAGGTCGCGGACCATCTCGCCGAGCGGCCCGTCGTGCTTCAGAGCGACGAGCGACTGGATCCCGTCGAGCGCGGCCCAGGTCTGCTTCACGGTCTGGATGCCGCGGACGTTGTTGTAGTGCCACGGCACGTTCCGTCCCTCGTCGGGGGTGATCGTGCTCTGGATGTCCGCCCGGGTGAGCATCGAGATGAGGGTGTCGACGGTGTGCGTCCTCACCGCCTCCTCGATGTCGGCCTCGATGTAGCGGGTGTTCTGCTGCGCCCGCATCCGGAAGTCGCTGAAGAAGTCGCGGAGCGCGACCGCATACGGCAGGTCGTACCAGAGCTTCGGCGCGGGCGGGGCGTTCGGCGGGACGGTGGAGAGGCCGATCAGGTCCTTCTCCATCCCGACGGCGACCGAGAACGCGCAGTTGATGCCGTGCTGGACCATCAGCTCGGGCATGACGAGCCAGCCCGCCTTGGCGGTGGCGTTCGCGTTGTGGGCGCCGTCGATCTGGAAGATCCGCGCGCCCGCCATGACCTTCTTCGCCTCCGCCGCGTCGACGAAGGAGCGGTACATGTTCACGTTGCGGTAGAGGACGTTGTACTGCGGGTCCTGGTGGGCCCCGTTGATCCCCTCCTCGGCGAAGAGGACGGCGACCTCGGGTCCGGCCACGCCGGAGACGTAGGAGTGGAAGTTGATCGGGCGTCCGACCTCCTTCTCGATCTCGTCGCACGCCTTGCGGCTCGCGCGGATCTGCTTGCGCGTGATCGGCACGCCGCCGATCCCCTCGGGCGTCCCCTCGAGGAGGCCGTCGATGTGGCTCTGGCCGGTCGTCCGGATGACCATGATGTGGTCGGCGCCGTGCCACGCGGCCATCCGCATCCGCCGGAGGTCGTCCTCGAAGCGGCCGGAGGCGATCTCGGTCGTGACGACGCAGGAGGGCTGCGGGTCGATGTTGTCGAAGTACTTGCTCGCCGGGAGGCCGATCGACCGCGTGAGCGGCTTCGACATGTCGCGGAAGTGGAACGGCCCCATGTCGACGCCCTCTTCCGGCACGTCGCGCCAGGTCCACCCCTTCCGCGGGGGGTGGTAGCCCTCGAGCCCCTCGAGGATCTTCTCGATGTCGAGCTTCTGGTTCGGGGGAGTCGGCTTCGTCATCGCGGCCTCACGCGGCTCCGAAGAGCCCCTGCAGGACGGAGGCGTCGTCGAGGATCGACTGCGCCGCGGCGCGGAGGTCCTTCCCGGTCCTCTGCGAGAGCTTCAGGACGACGTGCCCCGCTCCCTTGCCGAGGAGGCCGGCGTCGGAGATCCGCTGGACGACGCCCTGGGTCGTGACGGAGTCGATCCCCATCCGGAGGAGGACGGCACGCTCGATCGAAGGGCTCGTGTGCCCCTTCGCGAGGTCGAGGATCGGCGCGACGACCTCGTTCGTCAGCTTCCAGAAGCGTTCCTTGAGCTCGTCGTCGCTCAGCTTCGCGAGGGCGGCGCGCCGCTCTTCGAAGCGGGCGATCCTGTCGTCGGTCATCTCGTCGTCTCCAGGGCGGGCGCGGCCCGCCGGGTCGTCCGCCCCGGCGCGGGGCCGGGGCGTGGTGTCAGGCGAGGTCCTCGGCGGCCCGGCGGACCCAGGCCGCGTCCTTCTTGACGTCGGCAGCGAGGAAGGCGACGTCGCCGTCGCTCCACCTCTCCACCGGGTGCTGTTTCGCGGCGTTCTTCAGGTACGAGAGGCGAAGCTTGTCCATGTCCTGGACGCGCCCCCGGACCGTCTCGAGCGAGGCGGGGAGGACGATCGTCTTCCCCGGGACGTTCTCCGCCGGGTCGCCGACCCTCACCTCGATCCCGTTCTCGCGGGCGAAGGAGAGCTGGCGGTTGTGGTGCTTGCCGGCGCCGGTGTACTCGGTCTCCTGGACGACGACGACCTGGTCGCGGTCCATCTGGCGCGCGAGGGTCACGGCGGCCGTCAGGCTCGTGTTCCCGGCCGGTCCGCGCTCGAGCCCCTCGAGCTTCGTCATCAGCTCCGTGACGTAGAAGACCTCGCCCTGGCTGACGAGCTGGTACTCGTCCATGTAGCGGAGGCTCCGCGCCGCGTTCCGCGGGACGTCGACCCGGTCGGGCCAGGTGGCGAAGGGGACGCCGAAGCCGGTGTGCCCCGTCGTGAAGCTCTTCCGGTTGAAGTCGCGGTCCGAGGCCATGTGGAGGCCCGCGAGGTCGACCGAGCAGGCGACGACCCGTGTCTTCGCGCACCCCTCGGCGAGGAGGCCGCGGGCGGTGCCGGTCAGGTTCCCGCCGCCGGCGTGCGTGACGACGACGGCGTCGGGGTCGCGGCGATAGCGCTCGCGGACCTGCCGGGCGATCTCGACGCCGAGCGTCTCGACCCCCCGGATGCCGAACGGCGTGTAGAGGCTCGCGTTGAACCAGCCGGTCTCCTCGAGCGTCTTCAGGAGGACGTAGAAGAGCTCCGGCCCGACGGAGAGCCGCTGCACCTCGGCGCCGTACGCCTCGCAGGCGCGCGACTTCTCGACGATCTCGGGCTGGCCCACGCCCCGGCTGTCGAAGACCTCCTGGAGGATGATGCACTTCAGGCCCCGCATCGCCGCCTGGCTCGCGACGCCGGCGCCGTAGTTGCCGCTCGTCGCCGCGATGACCCCCTCGTAGCCGCGCTTCTTCGCCTCGTACGCGCTGATCGAGGCGCGGCGCGCCTTGAAGGAGCCGGAGGCGTTCGCCGCCTCGTCCTTCACGAGGATCCGCGCCCCCTTGCCGGGCCCGGCCGTCGCGCGGACCGCCTCCGTCAGGCGCGTCAGCTCGTGGAGCGGCGTGTTCCCGACCTTCGTCTCCGCCTGGATGCGGGCGATGTCGTCGAGCGAGTAGCCGGTCTCGGCCATCATCCGCTCGTAGTCGAAGGCGACGGGGGAGGAGACGTAGGTGTCGTAGTCGATCCCGAGGCTCGCCTTCATGACCTCGTTCTTCCGGGAGAGGACGGCGGCGTAGCTCGTGCCCTTCATCTCAGCCCTCCCGGAGCCCGACGTGAAGCAGCTCCGGCACCGTCGCGCCGAAGCTGTGGTCGTAGGAGGGGTTCACGGCCCGGAGGACGCCGCGGTGCGTCCGGCCGACGAGGCTCTTCACCGCGACCTCCTGCCCGACCTCGGCCTCCTCCTCGAGAAAGCCCGAGAGGCGCAGGACGTACGGGGTCTTCGCGGTGTCCTCGGGCAGACCGGGGGCCCGCTCTTCGGGTTTCAGGACGATCGACTCGATCTCGACCCAGGTCCCCTTCGCGACAGTCATGCTTCCCCCGCCGCGCGCAACGCGGCCGGAGAGGGCCGGGAACCCGGCCCTCTCCCCATCGGCTCGTGGACGGTCAGACGCGGCGGCGGTACGCGCTCTCGCCCATGAGGGCGGCGGGCACCGGCAGGTCGCACATGCTCTTGAGGCCCGGCGTCGCCGCGACGACGTGCGGGATCATGTTCACGGCGACGCCCATCGTCGCGATGCCGCCGGCGATCTCGGGGCCGGTCGACATGTGGATCTCGGGCTTGCCGTAGATGTTGATGTAGTCGCCCGTCCCCTGCCCCTCGAGGTGCGGGTGGATCTGCTGCGGGTGGACGAGCTTGACGACCGGCTTGTCGTTCGCGTAGCCGACGGCGACGTGCGCGCAGCCGGCGACCATCCCCGGCTGCACCTTCACGTGCGGCGTCTCGCGGTAGACCTTGCTGACGATCGCCTCGCGGCTCTCCTCGATCCGCGTCACGCCGAGGCCGAGGGCGTCGCTGATCATCCGGATGCTCTCCGGGAAGCCGACGTGCCCGACGATCGAGCCGTCGGCCACGCCCGCCGCGAAGCCCTCGGGGGTCGTCCCGACGCCCTGCGTCTTCATGACGGTCGGACCGTACGGAGAGAGGTCGTTCACGCGGCTCGCCTCGATCCGCTCCACCTTGTGGCAGACGCCCGAGAGGGCGACGACGAGGAGGTCGAGGACGAAGCCGGGGTTGACGCCCGTGCCGAGGATCGAGACGCCGTTCTTCTTCGCGAGCTCGTCGAGCTCTTCGGCGAGCGCGGGGCTCTGCGCCTCGGGGGCCGACATCTCCTCGGCGATGGAGATGCAGTTGATCCCGGCCGAGAGGATCTTCTTCAGGTCGGGCATCTGCTCCTTCGTCCAGGAGGTCGTCGCGATGACGACGAGGTCGACCTTCGCCCCGTCGAGGACGCTCGCCGGGTCGCTCGTCACGGCGAAGCCGAGCTTCCGCCCGGCGCCGAGGACGTCGCCGAGGTCCTTCCCGACGAAGTCGGGCCTCATGTCGATGCCGCCGACGAGCTCGAGGCCGTCCTTCTCGAGCATCAGGCGCGCCATGCCGCTGCCCATGGCGCCGAGGCCCCACTGGACCACACGGAATTTCTTCATTGGAATCCTCCTGCCAGACCGCCCGTTCGAACCGCCCGGCGGGGAAGCCGCAGGCAGGAACAGTGGCGCCGTCCGACCGCGGATTCTACCGGTTCGGAGGCCATTCCGCCTCTCCGGGACCGCCAATCGGCCGTTCGCGACCGGGGCTTGGATGGGGCGGAATTCCGCGCCGTCCGGCTCCTGTCTCATTGCCGGGTGCTCCGGCTCGCTCCGGAGTCCCTCCCCCCGCCGGGTCCCCGGAACGGGCGATCGAGCCCTCCCCTTCTCCCGGGTGGCGGAGCCACTACACTCCCCGGGTGGTTGCACGACTCCTGATCCCGGCGGCAATCGGGCTCGGCTCCGCGCTTCTGTTCCAGATTCAGCCGCTCGTAGCGAAGTGGTTCCTGCCGTGGTTCGGCGGAGGGGCTTCGGTCTGGACGGCGTGCATGCTCTTCTTCCAGGTCCTCCTCGTCGGGGGATACCTCTATGCCCACGGCCTCACGTCCCGGCTCGGGTCGCGCGGGCAGGCCGCCCTTCACCTCGGTCTCGTCCTGCTCGCCGTCGCCGGCCTCGCGTCGGCCGCCGTCGCCTGGCCTTCCCCGCTCACGCCCGGACCGACCTGGAAGCCGGCCCCCGACGACGCGCCGCTCCCCTGGCTGCTCGCCCTGCTCGCGATCTCCGCCGGCCTTCCGTACCTGACGCTCGCGACGACCAGTCCGCTGCTCCAGGCCTGGTTCGTCCGGCTCGCGCCCGGCCGCTCGCCCTATCCGCTCTACGCCGTCTCGAACGTCGGGTCGCTCCTGGGGCTCCTCTCCTACCCGCTTCTCGTCGAGCCGCGATTCGACGTCCCGACGCAGGCGTGGCTCTGGGCGAGCGGCTTCGTGGTCTATGGAGCCCTCGTGGCAGGGGCGGCCCTCGCGCAGTCGAGAGTGGACCAGGCGGCGCCGATGGCGGCGCGGGAAGACCTGCGCGAGGTCGAATCGGAACCTCGGGGGCGGACCGGCTCCGGCCCGGGCTGGTGGCTCGTCCTCTCGGCGACCGCCTCGCTCGCTCTGCTCGCGGTCACGAACCAGCTCACCCTCGACGTGGCGCCGATCCCCTTCCTCTGGGTCGTGCCGCTCGCGATCTACCTCGGGACCTTCATCGCGTCCTTCGGCCGGTCGCGGCGCTACCGGAGAGGCTTCTGGGGCGTGCTCCTGCTCGGCAGCACGATCGGGACGGCGGCCCTCCTGGCCGGCGGATCGCACGTCGCCCTCGAGATCCAGGTCGGGACGCTCCTCGTCTTCCTCCTCTCGCTCTGCATGTTCTGCCACGGCGAGCTCGCCGCGACTCCTCGTCTTCCTCCTCTCGCTCTGCATGTTCTGCCACGGCGAGCTCGCCGCGAGCGCCCCTCCGGCTTCCCGCCTGACCGCGTACTACCTCGCCATCTCCGTCGGCGGCGCGCTCGGCGGCTTCCTCGTCGCCGTCGTGGCCCCGGCGCTCTTCCCCGGCCTCTGGGAGCTCCCGATCGCCGCCTACATCGGGATCGTCCTCCTCCTGGCCTCCGTCTTTCGCGACGCGCCGCCGCGGCTCCTCGGGACGCCGGTCCGCCGCCGCGCGACGCTCGCCGCGTCCGCGATCGTCTTCGCAGGCGTCGGAACCGGGCTCGGCTGGTCGCTTTTCTCCGACCAGACCGGGACGGTCCTCTCGTCGCGGAACTTCTACGGCTGGTTCATCGTCCAGAGCCAGGAGACCCCCGGGAAGCCCGGCGAGAAGGTCCTTCGCCTCCTGCACGGAGGCATCATCCACGGGGAGCAGGTGAACACGCCCGGCCTCCGCCGTTATCCGACGGCGTACTTCGGCCCGGCCAGCGGCGTGGGACTCGCGATCCGAAGCGCCGTGACCGACGGGGCCGACGAAGCCCGCGGGATTCGGGTCGGGGTCGTCGGCCTCGGCGTCGGGACGATCGGCGCCTGGGCCCGCCCGCAGGACGTCTACCGCTTCTACGAGATAAACCCCGAGGTCATCGCCCTCTCGACCGGCGCGCGGCCCATCTTCACGTACCTCTCGGACCCCGGCGGGAAGAAGGAGGTCGTACTGGGCGACGCCCGGCTCTCGCTCGAGCGCGAACCCCCTCAGCGATACGACGTCCTCGTCCTCGACGCCTTCTCGAGCGACGCGATCCCCGTGCATCTGCTGACGCTCGAGGCGTTCCAGCTCTATCGACGCCACCTCGCCGGACCGCGCTCGGTCCTCGCGGTCCACATCTCGAACCGACACCTCGACCTCGAGCCTGCCGTGCGGGCCCTCGCGAACGCGAGCGGCTTCCACGGACTGAGCGTCGGAGAGGAGGCGAAGGGCCTGGCCCGCGCCTCCTTCTGGCTCGTCCTCTCGCCGTCGCGCGAGCGACTCCGCGCCGCCGAGCTCGCCCCGTTCGGCGAGCCGTGGGACGGGCCGGAGCGGCCCGTCCGTGTCTGGACCGATTCCTACAGCGACGTTCTCGGAACGTTGAGGGTCCTGCGCAGGCGCTGAAGGCCGGAACGGCGGCGCTCGCGCCGGCCGGCGTCAGTCGATCGGCTTTCCGGCCGAGAGCTTCTCGATCATCGACTGCAGGCCCTTCCGGTTCACGTCGTCCGGCGCCTGCGCGAGCGCCTTCTTCGCCGCGGCGAGGGCCTCCTTCAGCTTTCCCTGCGCCGAGTACGCGCGCGCCAGGCCGACGTCGACCGGCCACTGTCCCGGGTGCTTCTTCGCGTTCAGGAGGTAGACGGCGACGGCCTCGTCGGTCTTCTTCTGCGCCTGGAGCCCGCGAGCGTACATGTGGAGGTCGACGGCGGTCGCGCTCGGATGGGCCATCGCCTTCTGCATCGTCGCGCTCGCGGCGTCGGCCATGCCGTTCGCAGCCTGCGCCTGCGAGAGCGTCGAGAGGGTCCGGAAGCTCTCCTGCCCCGTGAAGCCCGGCGTCGCGGCGTGCTCGGCCCACTTCAGCGCCTCGGGGAGGTTCGTCTTCCGCTGGAGGCAGAACTGCGCGGCCTGCTCCCACGACTGCCAGTCGAAGCCGGTCGCGTTCCGGAGCTGCTTTCGGATCTCGGCGAGGTAGAGGCCGTCGACGTCGGGGACCTCGACGCGGATCGGCACTTCGAGCTCGTCCCACCGGAGGGCGACGGTCGCCTCGGAAGGCTTGCGCTCGACGAAGTCGAACGTCATCCAGTGGGTGTACGGCGCCTTCCTCGGCTTCACCTTCACGCGGAGGGCGTCCTCCTTCGCGTCGTAGAAGTAGTGGCCCCAGCTCGTGGAGTTCTTCGAGAAGATGACCGTGAACTCTTCGGGCCCGGGCACCATGAAGAGGCCGTAGGAGCCGGCCGCGAGCGGCTGCCCTTCGACCTTCACGTCGTGCGAGATCCGGAAGACGGTGTTCTCGTTCGCGCCGGCCCGCCAGGGGCACTCCTCACCGCAGGTGCCGAAGGAGTCCTTCGACATCCCCCACGGCACGAGGCCTCCCCAGATCTTCCCGCGGCGGTCCGTGCCGTCGGGAGCGGTCACCTTCGGGCTGTTGTAGGCGACGTTCACCTCGACCGGGCCGATCCACTGCGACACCGAGGCCTTCTGGTTGCCGCCGCTCGGCGGGCCGGCGAGGCGCTGGGCGGCGGCCGGGAACGCGAGGGCGAGGGAGAGAGCGAGGGCCGGCGCGAGCCGGTACGTCTTTCGGAACATCGGGTCCTCCTTCGGAAAGGCCGACGCCCGGACCCAGGGCGGGGTCCGTGCCGGCCGCTCTTCGTCTGATGGCGTCCGAGATACGCTTCCGGCGCCGCCGGGTTTCCGGCGCCTCGTAGAGATGCTCCCGACGCTCCTCCTCGCCGCCTCGCTCGGCCTGCCGGGCGGGAACCTCCTGCTGGGCCGGTCGGCCGCGGGGACGGGTCTCGCCGGAGCACCCGCCGCGACCGACGGGCTGCTGGCGACGGAAGGGGCCTCCGCCGCCGACGCGGAGCGGTCGGGCCGCGCTGTACGGCTGCTCGACCCTTCGGCCCACCTCGTCGTCGACCTCGGGGAGGCCCGCTCCGTCGGGGCGCTCCTCCTTCAGGCGGATGCCGGGGACGACTACATGGTCGAGGGCTCCTCGGACGGGACGACCTGGCGCGGGCTCGTGAGGATCGAGGCGGGAGACGCATCGGGCGGGCTGCGGACGCGCCGGGTCCCGATCGTCCCTTCCCGGGAAGTCCACTTCCTCCTCGTCCACGCGAGCGGGGGTGACGGCCGGTACGCGGTTGGAGAGCTCGCGGCGTACTCGCAGCCTCCCCCGTCGTGGACCGGGCCGGCGACGTCAGCGACGCCCCCTCGGACGGGGCCGACGGAAGGCGATCGGCTCGTCGCGGCGAGGGCCTTCCTCGCCCTCGCCGCGGCGCTCCTCCTCGCCGGGGGCGTCCTGCTCCGCCGGCAGGGTCGCCCGGAAAAGCTCGTCCGCTTCCGCGACCGCGCGCTCGTCGCGTTGGGGCTCCTCTCGGCCGCCGCGTTCTTCGGTTTCGGGCAGTTTCACGGAGGACGGCTCGTCCACGCCTGGGACAGCTTCCACTACGTCGTCGGCGCGAAGTACTTCCCCGAGCTCGGGTACACCGGCCTCTACGAGGCGGCGCTCGCGGCCGAGCGGGCCGCCGGGCTCCTTCCTCCCGGGACGACCGTCCCGCTCCGAAACCTGTCGACGAACGCGATCGAGACGACGTCGGCCGACGACGCGCTCGCGAAGTGGCCCGCCCGGCTCGGGCCGCGCTGGGAGGCGTTCGTCACGGACGTCCTCTGGTTCCGCGCCGAGGCGGGACCGGAGACGTTCCGCCGGATGCTCCTCGACCACGGCTACAACGCGACGCCCGCGTGGGGGATCCTCGGCAGCGCCCTCTCCCGCGCCGCCGGCCCGGCGACCGACGGCTCCCTCCGGGCCCTCGCCCTCCTCGACCCCCTCCTTCTCCTCGGAGCGTGGCTCCTCGTCTTGCGGGCCTTCGGCTTCCGGGCCGCGTGCGTCGCGCTCGTCTTCTGGGGGACGAACTTCCCGGCACGCTTCGACTGGAACGGGGGATCGTTCCTCCGGATGGACTGGCTCGCCGCCGCGATGTCGGGCATCGCCCTCCTGAAGCTGGGGCGCCCCCGACTGGCCGGAGCGGCGCTCGGGCTCTCGACGCTCCTCCGGCTCTTCCCGGGAGCGCTCCTCCTCGGCCTCGGCGCGGCGGCCGTCTTCCGGCTCGTGCGCGAGCGGCGGCTCGAGGCGGTGCGCACCGAGCTGCGGGTCGCACTGGGCGCCCTCCTCTCGGCCGCCGTCGTCCTCCCACTCTCTCTCCTAGCGGCGGGCGGCTTCGAGTCGGTCCGGTGGAGCGCCTGGAGCGAGCTCGCCGCCAACAGCCGGAAGCACCTCGCGACCCCGCTGACGAACAACGTCGGCCTCGGCACGACCCTCACGTGGCGCGCCGCGACGAGCGGCCGGGCGCTCGTCTTCCCCGAGGCCGTGGAGCCCTGGAAGGGGTGGAAGGAGACGAAGGCCGCCGCCCTGCGCGACGCCCGGCCCCTCCGCCTCGCCCTCTCCGCCGCCTTCCTCGCCGCGTGCGCCTGGGCGTTCCGCTCGCGCCCCTCCTGGGCGGCGGCGGCGGGAGGCTCGGGGCTCGTCTTCGTCCTCGCCGACCTGACCTGCTACTACGCCTCCGTCCTCCTCCTCCTCGCGCTCCTCCACTCCGAGCGCGAGGAGGCCGGGGTCGTCACCTCGCTCCTCGCGGCCGCGACGGGGGCGGTCCCGTTCCTCCTGACGTGGGACGACCAGCGCTACGCCCTCGTCGGCGCCCTCGTCCTCGCCGCGTACGCCCTCCTCCTCGCGCTCCTCACGCGAGCGGAAGAGCCGCCGCCTCCGCCTACTCCCCGAGCCGCTCGAAGACGAACCGCGCGGGCGTCGTGAAGCCCCGGGCGACGACCTCGTCGGAGCGGTAGACGGCCCACTGCGGGAGGCTCCCGCCCCACGCCTTCGTCATCTGGTGGAGCTGGAGGGCGGAGTTGCCCGCGAAGAGCCAGACGACCCGCTCGGGGTTCCACGGGTTCGGAACGCAGAGGTAGAGGCCGTCGTCGGAACGCCCGTAGGTCTTCCCGTCGTAGGCGAACCACCCCCTCCCGAACGTCGCCGAGAGCTTCCCGGCGAGCCGCGCCGCGAGGGCGTTGTCGGACGGCGCGCCGAGGACGAAGAGGTCGCTCCCGGCGAGCTCTTCCTCGGTCAGCTCGGAGTCCTTGACGACGGGAGGGAGCTCCTCGCTGTAGGTGTCGGCGAGGAGCGTCTGGAAGCGGAGGGCGAGCGTGTGGTTCGCCTCGATCTGGCGGGTCGTCCCGTAGACGACCTTCGCGTGCCGGAACTCGTCGGTGAAGCTGAGGAACGAATAGGGGTTCTCGAGCGGGACCGGGAGGTCCCGCCCCGCGTCGAAGAGGAGGCGGGTCGGCTTCTCCGGGACCGTGAAGGCGAGCTCGGCGCGGGCCCCCTTCACCTCGAAGGGCTTCACGAGACGCCTGCCCCCCGCGTCGATCGCGACGCTCCCGAGAAGGTGGTACGGCCGCCCCGCCTGTGTGACGGCGAGCGTCACCCGCCAGCCCTTTCCGTCCTTCCGCGCCCTCGCCTCCACCCTCGGCTCGGGGAAGCCGCGTTCCTCGATCCACGGCGCGAGGAACGGCGCGACGTCCCGCCCGGCCCCCTTCGAGAGCGCCGCGACGAGCTCCTCCGCCGACACCTCGCGCCCCGCGTTCGCCGTGAACGCCGCGTCCGCCGCCGCCCGGAACTTCTCGTTCCCGAGGAGGAGCCGGAGCTGGTGGAGCGCGAATGTCCCCTTGATCCGCGGAATCTGGTAGGGCGAGCGCCGCCCGTATTCGCGCGTCGCCTCGCGGATCGCGACGTCCCCCTCCTTCGCGGCGAACCACGCCGCGCGGGCGTTCAGCCCGGCCAGCTCGTCGCGGACCGACGCGAACGCCTTCGCCCGGTCGGCCGGGAGCCCCTTGAGGATCCGCCAGTAGGCCGCCGCGCCCGAGACGAGGCCGTTCGTCCCCTCGGTCGCCGGGAAGACGCTCCCCTTCCAGAGCCTGGCCGCGTCGTACGCGAGCCGCTCCTCGATCGCCGTCACGTCGAGCGCCGGCTCTTTCGGCGCGGCCGCGGCCTTCGCCTCCATCGCCTTCGCCTCCTTCAGCTTCTCCGCGATGAAGACGGGGCTGAAGACGGCGTAGCCGAGCGTCAGGTGCGGGATCGCTCCCGGGTGGTCGGGCATTCGGCGGTTGCCGGCCGCGGGGAACTTCTCGCGGAGCGTGACCTTCCCGTAGTGGGCGAGGAAGACGAGCTTCTCGGCCATCTCGGCCGTCGTCACCTTCCCGTCGCAGGCGTGCGGCCGGTTGATCGGCGAGGAGGCCCAGAGGTTCACGGCCTCCGTCGCGTCGATCCTCCCCTTCACCTCGTCGTACCACTTCCGGAAGGCGACGTCGCGGTCCCACGGGCCGTAGACCGGGTCGAACGGCGCGTCGTCGGGCTGGACGCCGTACTCCCTCTTCACGCCCGGGTCGCGGGCGTTGTTGTTCGCCCAGAGGAAGCCGGGCGTGCCGAACGGCGCCGGGTCCTCGCCCGTCCGCCAGAGCTTCGACTCCTTCGTCCCGAGAAGGAGGATGGCCACCTCGCCCGTCTTCACGTCGACGATCGGCCAGTCGTTCGTGTACATCCCGTTGTTCTTCTCACGGAGGATCCGCGCGACGTCGTCGATCGAGGAGGCGTACTGCGCCGCCTTGCGGATCCGGTTCGACATCGGCGTCCCGTCGACGTTCCAGGGCGTCTGGGCGACGGTCGTCTCGCCGATGAGGATCCCGGCGGCGTTCATGTAGTAGTCGGTCCCGGAGTGGATGCCGCCCGGGTAGGTCTGGTAGACGAGGCGGTGCCCCTTCGCGGGGACGACGTCGGCGACGACGTTGAAGTGGACGCCGGTGTAGCCGGCCCACATGAAGATCTGGCCGAAGACGGGGCGGCCGTCCTTCGTCGCCTCGCCCGTCGCCACGAACGAGGAGCACTTGTGCGCCCGCTCCGGGATCCTCGCCTCGTCCTCCGAGGTCAGGAAGCTCCGTCCGGTGAGCGGGTGGGGTGTCGTCCGGAGCGCCGACTTCGCGTAGTCGAGGTCGATCGAGGAGTTCATCGTCACGACGTCGAGGAAGTCGACGGGCCGCCCGTCGACCTTCGCCCCCGCCTTCGCGGCGCCGTCGGCGATCCCCTTCATCTCGAGGAGGTACTCCTCGTCGTACTTCCGCAGGAAGACGGCGTCGGCGAAGAAGCGCATCTCGGCCCAGGCGCCGGGGCCGTCCTTCGGGTTCTCCTGTATGCCGAGCTTCTTCGCGTACTCGGCGATCTCCTCTGCGAGGAGCGAGCCGTACTGGACGCCGCGGACGTACGGCTCCCCCTCGACGTGGACGTAGATCCACCCCTTCTCGTCGTAGCGGAAGGCCGGGCCGTGCCAGCGGACCGTCTCCATCGGGACGAGCTCGCGGACGTCGGTCACCTCCTCGAGCGTCACGTCGTCGAACCACGCGGTCCCCGTCGCCGTGCCGTTCCTTCCGAGGTGAAGGCGGACGCGGTCCTTCGCCGTCGTCGCGACGAAGAGGGTCTCGACTTTCTCGAACGGGCGCGTCGCGCCCGCAACCGGCGAGTGGTTCGTGAACGGGAACGACTGCATCGCGAGCGTCGCGGCGACCGGCGTCGGGTAGCGCCCCGTCGGGTCGGAGACGGCCCTCTCGGTCCTCACGAAGGCCGAGAGGCGGTAGACGTGCCCGACCTCGAGGCGGACCTCCCCGGACGAGACGGTGATCGACGCGGGGCCCGGCGCCGAGAGGCGGAGGCTCCCGGCTCCCGCGTGCTTCACCTCCGAGTCGCGTGCGACGGCGACTCCCGGCGGGAGGGCGCCGACGACGCTCCACCCGGCGGCTCCGGCGGGGTCGGCCTGCTCGAACCCTCCGTTCGGGACCTCCACCCGCGCGGCGAGCGACGGGACGGACGGAAGGAGCAGGGCGGCGGCGATCAGGGCGGCGAAACTCATCGGTCGAACGTTCACGGTTCCTCCCTCGATGGAGCCCGGGCCGCGGGATCGTACCGTCCCGCGCAATGGCGCGGGGCCGCGCGGTCCGAGCACCCATCGACCGACCGATCGGGACCCGGTTCGATCCGCGGCCCGTCCTGCGCCCGGACGCCATCGTTCGACCTCCTGCAAGCGCTCGCGTGACGCGCGTCACACCGCGGTCGCCTCGCGCGATCCGCGCCGCGACCCGGCCGCGTAGTCGTCGCGTCCCCGGAAAACGCCGCCGACAGGAGATTGAACATGAAGAGCGTCACCGCAGCAGCGGCCCTTGCCGCCCTCGTCTCCGCCACCCCGCTCGCCCACGCCTCCGAGCCGACGGTCGTCTGGTACCCGTCCGTCGTGAATGCGGAAGGCCTCAACGGCGCCCGGTACTACTCGGTCCTGAGCGTCTGGAACCCGTCCCCGACCGAGATCACGCTCACCGTGGACGGATTCGTCTCGAACACTTCGGGCCTCTCCGCCCCGACCGCGACGGTCACGGCGACCGTTCCGGCGGCCACCCACGCCACCATCCCGAACGTCCTCGCCGCCCTCTTCGGAGGTCTCGAGGGGCTCGCGGCCGCGCGCATCACCGCGAGCGGGCCAGCCACCTTCTTCCACTCCGTCGTGAACGACCAGACCGCCGCGGGCAACGGCCGGACGCTCCTGAAGGTCGACAACGCCCGCGGCGAGAACGTCCTCTCGAGCGGGAGCCTCCTGCAGCTCTCGAACGCGAGCGCCGAGGACCGCGCGAAGGCTGCTGAACGACGACGGCCGCGTAGGCGGCGCGCTCGCCGGTCGCCGCTTCCCGAGAGAGCGCCGCGAGGCGGGTGAAATCGGAAAGCGAGAAGAGGAGGTAGAACGGCGGGTGGCTCCCCATGGTGTCCTCCCACCCGCCGGTGAGGTGGAGCGCCGTCCTCCTGCCGACGGAGAGGGCCTGCGTCCCCCTCAGCGTGAGCCGGTTGAAGGAGCTTTCCGAGCCCAGGCCGGGGCGAAACGCCTCCACGGCCGCCACCGCCAGCGTCCCGCGCCGGGGGAACGAGAGGTCGTCGAGCGTGTCGACGGAGGCCTGCGCGAATAGCCCGCCGACGTCGATCTCGAGGTCGTCGATCGGCTCGTTCGTCAGGAGAGGCTCGCCGCGCCCCGTGCCGCGGAAGACCCCGGCGCGCACCTGGCCCCAGGAGCCGAGCGAGAGGCCGGCGTCGACCGAGCCCTGCAGGAGCGTGATCCGCCCCTCGCCGACGAACCCGTCCGGCGCGGAGACGCGCGCGAGGGTCCGGACGAACGAGGCGTCGACGCTGAAGAAGGTCCGGCCCCGGAAGTCGAGAGGCTGGTAGTACTCGACGTTCAGGCCGGGCACCGTCCCCAGCTCGAGCGTCGCCTTCACCTCGCCTCCGCGGGAGTTCAGCTGCATCGCGTGGAGCGTCCCGCGCAGGGCGACCGTCGAGTCTCCGTCGAAGTCCGCTTCGAAGCCGCTTCCGACCCGGACGAACGTCGGACCCCACGACTTGGGCCGCGCGTCGATCACGAGGACGTGCCGCCCCTCGTCGCGGACGATCTGGAACTCCACCGTCTCGAAGACGCCCATCTCGTAGATCCGGTCGAGGTCGCGGCGGAGCGCCCCGATGTCGAGCGGCCGCCCCGGCTCGGTCTCCAGGCGGGCCCGGACCTGCCTCGGGTCGACGCCGACGGAGATGGTCTGGATCTCGTCGACGACGATCCGGTCGGCCCTCCGCCCCCGAACCCGCTCGCGGTGGGCCCGGTACTCCTCTTCCGGCACGGAGAGCGCCGAGAGGAGGTGCGCGAGCCGGCGGGCCTCCTCCTCGCCGCGCGCGACGATCTCCGCCGCGCGGGAGAAGCCCATCGACGGGATGTCCCCGACGCGGGGGGAGAGGACGACGTTCGCGCGCGGCGCGGCCTCCGAGACGTTCCGCACGACCGGCAGGCTCGTCATCCGGGAGAGAACGCCCCCGAACGACTTCAGCCTCTCCGGGTCGAACTTGTCGCTCGAGACGTCGACGGCGATGACGACGTCGGCCCCCAGGTCGCGCGCCTCGCCGACCGGGAGGTTCTCCACCAGCCCGCCGTCGACGAGGAGACGCGCGCCCCGCGGCACCGGCGAGAAGACGCCCGGGATCGACATGCTCGCCCGGATCGCCTCGGCGAGGCTCCCGCCTGCGAGGACGACCTTCTCTCCCGTCGCGATGTCCGTCGCGACGCATCGGAACGGGATCGGAAGGTCGTCGAACTTCTCGATGCCGACCGTCCCGAGCGTCAGGGACTTGAGGAGGAAGCCCAGCTTCTGCCCGGCGATGAGCCCGGAGGGGAACGCGATCCCCCGCGGGGTCAGGCCCATCTCGAGGTCGACGTAGCTCGGCACCTCGTCCTGCTTCCTCCGAAACGAGAGGCGGTCGCGCGACGGGCGGTCGTCGAGGATGTCCTCCCAGTCGATCGTGCCGAGGAGCCACTCCATCTCGGGCGGCGACATCCCGGCGGCGAAGAGGCCTCCGACGACCGAGCCCATGCTCGTCCCCGTGACGACGTCGACCGGGATCCGGAGCTCGTGGAGGACCTTCAGCACGCCCACGTGGGCGAGCCCGTGAGCCGAGCCCCCCGAGAGGACGAGGCCGACGGTCGGCCTGGCCCTCGGCTTCTCGTCCTGCTGCGCCGCGGCTCCCGGCACGCAAAGCAATCCCGCAAGAGCGATCGCTCCCCATGCGGTCCGGAGCATCGGCGCGCATCATAGCCGTACGTGGGAAAGGGCGATGGAGAGACACTACCGTCGAACCCTCGCCTCGATTCCGACCCTTCAGGAGGATTCCGGATGCCCAGACACCTCTCGTCCCTCACCCTGGCGGCACTGCTACTCACCTCGACGGCCGCCGGCGCCGCCCCGCCGCCGAACGACACCTGCCCCGCCGCGATCACGATCCCCGGCCTCGAGCTCCCGTTCACCCAGCAGCTCGAGACCGTCCAGGCGACTGAGGCCGGCGACCCCCCGATGCCGTGCGCGACCGCGTCCCCGGGGAAGTCGGTCTGGTTCAGGTTCGAGCCCGCCACCTCCGACTCGTACGTCTTCGATACGGGGGGCAGCGCACCTGCCGACTACCAGCCGGTCCTCGCCCTCTACACCGGAGGCTGCTCGAGCCCCACGCCCGTCGCGGGCGCGTGCGCTCGCGGACGGCTCACCGCGTACCTCGAGGAAGGCATGACCTACTACCTGATGGTGGCGGGCGATGCCGTCGTCGTGGACCCGTCCATCCGGATCGCCCTCGGCGGAGTCGACCTCTGCCCCGGCGGACCCGGACCGGGAGGCGGCGGCTGCGGCGGGGCGATCGCCGTTCGCGTCGGAGACGCGCTATCGGCCCGCGCCTACAACGAGCGCAACGATTCGCTCCTGCTCACCGGGGCCTTCAGCTGGGACCTCGGCCAGAACGCCTCCCCCGCCGGCTCGACGAGCCCGTCCGTCGCCTTCCAGTACACGGCGCCGGTCGCCTCGACGACCGTCTCCCTGACCTGGACGCCGCCGGGCCAGAGCCCGATCACCCGCCAGCTCCCCATCTCCGTCGGCGCCGCGGAAAGCCTCGTGGCGACCTCGGTCGGGCCGGAGGCCCCGGCCTTCCGAGCCGCCGGCGAGACGGCCACGATCCCTTCGCCGGGCGGAATCCTGCGACTTTCGGTCCAGAGGGACGCCCCCGACTGGCGATTCAACAGCCTGATCCCCTCGGTGGCCAGCACGAAGAACGCCGCCGGCGTCCCCTTCGTCTCCGACCTCTCCCTCACGAACCTCGAATCGACCGAGACGCTCGTCGGCCTCGAGCTCTGGACCTCGGCGGGCCGGCGGGAAGCCTCCTCGATCCGCCTCGCGCCGAAGGGCTCGAAGACCGTTCCCGACGTCGTGAAGACGGCCTTCGGCCTCGAGCAGACGTTCGGAACGCTCTACATCTCCTCGACCGGGGCGATCGTCGCCGGGGCCCGGACCTGGGCGCCCTTCGCCGGCGGGACGACCGGTCAGTTCGCCCTCGCCGGCGACGTCCGCACGAGCGCCTCCCCTGCGCTCCTTCGGACGGGCGAGATCGGCGTCCTCTCCGGGGTCCGGCAGGACTCCGCGTTCCGGACGAACATCGGCGTCTACAGCCTGAGCGATAAGGAGTGCGTCGTCGAGCTCGAGGCCAGGGACGACGAGGGGAACACCGTCGGCTCGAAGCTCGCGCTGACGCTCCCTCCGACGCGCTACGCGCAAGAGCCGCTCTCTCGCCTCACGACCAGTCTCCCGTCGGGCTCCGTCACCCTCACGAACGGGACGACGGGCTGCTACGTCGGCGGCGTCGCCTACGTCATCGACAACGTCACCCAGGACCCCTTCGCGGTCTCCCAGAGGAAGAAGCCGTGACGAGCTAGGGCTTCCGGGGGCGCGCCTCGGGCGCGCCCCCGGGGTTCATCTCCCCGCCCGGAGAAACCGGAAGCTCTGCACCGGTTTCCCCGTCTTCGCGATCTCGACCGTCAGCGAATCCCCCTCCTGCCGGTAGGAGATGCAAAGCAGCCCCTCCCCCTCCGTCCCTTCGAAGACGGCCCTCCGCGTCCCCTTCTCGACGAGAGGCAGGACGAGCGGACGGTCCTTCTCCTCCCACGCGACCCCTTTCGCGTCGAAGTGACGGATCCGAAGGACGACGCGCCCCTCCTCCTCCATCAGGGTGAGGAGCTCGAACAGCTTCGCGCGCCCCGAGAGCGACAGTCGCCACGCTCCGACCATCGAGTCGCCCGAGGGCGCCGACCACCACTCCTCCGAGTACGTCTCGCCCTTCTCGACGACCCAGCCACCGGCAAGCCAGGCGACGTCGGCGAGGGAGGCGGCGACCGCCGCCCGCGGGGCCTTCGGAGCCGGCGGTCCCTCGGCGAGCGTGACGAAGGTCGCGAGGACGGCTGCGGCGGCGACGAGAGCAGGCGTTCGTCTCTGGTGCATCGGTCTCCTCCTGTGCGAGGTCGGGCGGAAGGCGCTCGCGCTCGCAGCGCGGCGGTACGGCGGCTCGCTCACATCGAGGCGTCGTGAACGATCTTCCACCCCGCCCCGCTCCGCAGGAGGTTGAGGAGCGTGAGGCCCGTCGCCGCGGGACGGTCCGGGCGAGAGATCGTCCAGCGGGCGACGACCGCGATCGCCTCGCCGTCGGCCCCGCCCGCGAGCCGGTCGACCGAGAGGACCTCGAACGAGAGCGTCCCGCGCGCGCTCGCATCGGGATAGCGAGCCCGGTAGCGCGCCAGCACCTCCGCCCGCCCCTTCGTGAGGCCGAACGCGGTCAGGAAGAGGGCGTCCTCGGCGTAGACGGAGCAGAAGGCCTCGAGGTCTCCCCGGTTCCAGGCGGCCGCCTGCGTCTCGAGGAGCATCCGGGCGCGGGAGGCGACGTCCGCCGAGGCGGCGACCCGCGTTCCGCCTCCTCGCGCTTCCGGCGTCGCCCCGAGCACGGACGCTCCGCCGAGACAGAAGGACAGGACAGTCGCACCGATCGTCTTCATGCCCGAATCCTAACCGTCTCGACCCGCGAAAGTCGCGCCCGCCGCGAGGCTCGATCGACCGGAGAAGCACGGGCCGTCGCGCCGTCCCTACCCCCCGCGTCTCGGCTCCTCCACGGTGTTCAGGTAGAGGCCGGCGGCGTACGCGGGGAGGTCGGGCGCCACCCCTACGAAACACCCTTCCGTCGTCCCGTCCCACGCCGGGAGCCCCTCGACGTACGCCACGACGGCGCCTCGCCGCGCCGGCGCGAGGTCGACGTAGAGGATCGACGTGCCGCCGTCCCCGGCGATCGGGAGGAGGCCCGGCCGGAGCTCCTTCAGGCGCCGCTCCATCGCGAGCTCGTGGAGGATCAGGCCGGCGGCGGGCCGGGCCGGCGACGGCCGGCGGGTCGAGTAGAGCGAGTAGAAGCAGAGCGGGAACGGGCCGGCCTCCGTCTCGAGCTCGAAGGTGTAGTCGAGCGTCCCGCCGTTGAAGGCGGCCAGCCACTCGCGGAGCTCCTCCGGGAGCGGGGCGCCGACAGCCTCCTCGATCGCGGCGATCTCGGCGTCCGTCGGCGGCCCCTTCGGCGCGTCGACGAGCAGGTGCCCGTAGCGTCCCGCGCTCATTCCGCGATGATGCCCGACGCGAGGCGCCGCGTCAGAGCGTCCCCTGCGCGTAGCGGAGGTCGGCGAGCGCGACGAGGTAGTCCCTCTTCGCGCGGGCGAGGTTCGCCTCCGCCGCCCGGGCGTTCAGGAGGGCGTCGTCCACCTCGAGGCGCGTCTTCACGCCGAGCTCGCGCCCCGTCTCCGACATCTCGAGGAGCCGCCGCGCCTGCGCGACGTTCCCAGAGAGGGCGTTCACGATCTCCTCCGCGACCCGCGCCCGGTCGAGCGCCGTCCGGACCTCGACGTGGATGCCGTCGCGCGCCTGCGCGAGGTCGAGCTCGGCCCGCGTCAGGTCGCTCCTCGCCTGCGCCACGCGCCCCCGCGTCGCCAGGCCGTCGAAGAACGGGAACGTGAGGTAGACGCCGGCGCCCCAGACCTTGCCCGAGGCCGACACCACGCCCGCGTCGAACCACTGCCACCCGGCGTTGCCGCGGAAGTCGACCCGGGGCTTGTCGTCGGCGTTCCGGATCCGGACGAGCTCGCGGTAGATCGCCGTGTTCCGGGCGAGGCTCGAGAGGTCCGGGCGCTTCTCGAGGGCCGTCGCCACGGCCTCCTCGAACGAGGGGAGCTGCAGGGCCTGCGCCTCGAGGGTCCCCTCGACGTCGATCTCGCCGGACTCCTCGGCGAGGACGAGCCGGAGCCGGTCGAGCGCCACGAGGACGGAGCTGGCCGCCCGCAGGACCTCGGGTCGCTGGTTGTCGAGCGCCACCCGGGCCGCGAGGACGTCGTAGTCGGTGGCGGTGCCGAGCCCGTGGCGCTTCTCCGCCTCTCCGAGCTGCCGCTCGCGGTGCGCGAGGGTCTCCCGCGCGATCGCCTCGATGCGCTTCGCCAGGAGGACGTCGTGGAACGCCTCGGTCACGTCGCGGGCCGCGGCCTGCCGGTAGTGATCGAGCTGGTCCTCGGCGGAGGCGATGCCGTCCTTCGCGGCCCGGACGGCGGCCCCGACCTTCCCCCACGCGAAGAGCGTCTGGGTGAGGGAGACGCCCGCCGTCTTCACGGTCTGCCCCGAGGGGAAGAGTCCGTCCGTCAGGGCGGCGTACGTGCCGTCCCACGTGCGGCCGACGGAGCCCGTCGCCGCGACCGACGGGAGCGCCCCCGCGCGCTCCTCGACGTACTTGCCCCGGACCCATTCCTGGTAGGCGCGCGCCTTCGCGACGTCGCGGTTCTTCTCCGCGGCGATCGAGAGCGCGTCGGAGAGCGTCAGGACGCGGCGGCCGCCCGCCGCCGGCTCCGCCGCGGAGGCGACGGGGGCCGGGAGGAGCAGGGCGAGGAGGAGGGCCCCGCCGGCCGCCCGGGCCGCGGCCTTCCCCGTGTGCCCGTGGGCCTCCTGCTCCAGGGCGTTCGCCTTCGACCAGCGCCGGTGGATGAAGAGCGCGAAGTCGTCGAAGAGGGCGTAGACGACCGGGACGACGAGGAGCGTGAGGATCGTCGAGGTGATCAGCCCGCCGATGACGGCGCGCCCGAGCGGCGCCCGCATCTCCGCCCCCTGGCCGAGGCCGAGGGCGAGCGGGAGCATGCCGAAGATCATCGCGAGCGTCGTCATGAGGATCGGCCGGAGCCGCGTCCGCCCCGCGGTGATGAGAGCCTCGCGGCGCTCCATGCCGTTCTTCCGGAGGACCTTCGTGTAGTCGACGAGGAGGATCGCGTTCTTCGTGACGAGCCCCATCAGGAGGATGAGGCCGATGAGAGACATGATGCTCAGCGTGTCGCGCGTCAGGGCGAGCATCCCCGCCATGCCGACGATCGACAGGGGGAGAGAGAGCATGATCGAGAGCGGGTCGATGAACGACTCGAACTGCGCCGCGAGGATGAGGTAGACGAAGACGACGGCGAGGAGGAGCGCCTCCGCCATGTACCCGAAGCTCTCCTCCATCCGCTCCGCCTCGCCGGGGAAGAAGACCTGGTAGCCCGGCGCCATGTCGATCTTCGCCGCGGCTTCCTGGATCTTCTGGGCCGCCGTACCGAGCGGCAGGCCGTCGAGGTTCGCGGTGAGGAGGACCTCGCGCGAAAGATCGCGCCGGGAGATCTCCGAGGGGGTCGTCGCCCGCTCGGCCTTCACCAGCTCGGAGAGCGGGACGAGTGCCGGGGCGCTCCCGCGTCCGCCCGGGACGGCGATCCGGAGGTCGCCGATCTGCCCGACGTCCCGCCGCATCTCGAGCGGGAGGCGGACGCGGACGTCGACGGCCTCGCCCTCCTCGTCCTCGTACGTCGTCACGACCTGCCCGCCGACGAGCGCGCCGACGGTCCGGGCGATGGCCGGGGTCGACAGGCCCACGTCGGCCGCCCGCTCGCGGTCGACCACGAGGCGGTACTCGGGGAGGTCGAGCTCGAGCGTCGTCTCGACGTCGACGATGCCGGGAATGCCGTAGACGGCCTTCTTCAGCTCGGCGGCGTACTTCTTCAGGAGCGGGATCTCCTCGCCGCGGATCGAGACCATGACCGGCTTCTCGGCGAACTCGTCGCTCTGCATCTCCACGGACGGGATGATCCCGGCGATCCCGGCGATCCGGTCGCGCGCCTCGGACGCGAGGACCTTCGCGTGCTTCGTCCTCTCCGACTTCTCGACGAGCTTCACGTAGACGCGCGCGTCGCGCACCGTCCCCATGTCGCCCGCGCCGATCGAGGCATACGTGTGCCGGACCTCGGGCATCTTCTTCAGCTCGGCGAGGACGGCCTCCATCCGGCCGCGCGTCTCCTCGAACGAGGCGTCGGGGGCCGTCTTGAACTTGACCTGGAACTCGGCCTGGTCGGGGTTCGCCATGAACTCCGACTCGAGCGTCCCGAAGAGCCCGATGCCGGCGAAGAACGCGGCGGTCGCGAACGCGAGGACCGACTTCCGGTGGTCGAGGGCCCACGCGATCAGGCCCTTGTAGCGGTCGGCCGTCCGGTCGAACCACTCGTTGAACCGGTCGAGGGCGCGCGCCACGGCGTGCCGCTTCCCGATCCGCTCGACGTCCGGGTCGACCCACCGCGAGGAGAGCATCGGGTCGAGCGTGAACGAGACGAAGAGCGAGACGAGGACCGCGAAGGCGACCGTGATCCCGAACTGGAAGAAGAAGCGCCCCATGATCCCCTTCATGAAGGCGACGGGGACGAAGACGGCGACGATCGACATCGTCGTCGCGAGGACGGCGAGGCCGATCTCGGCCGTCCCGACCCGGGCCGCCGTCATGTGGTCCTTCCCGTCCTCGAGGTGCCGCACGATGTTCTCCCGGACGACGATCGCGTCGTCGATCAGGAGGCCGATCGCCAGCGAGAGCGCCATGAGCGTCATGACGTTCAGCGTCATCCCGAGGAAGTACATGACGATGAACGAGGAGATGACCGAGATCGGGAGCGTCAGCCCCGTGATCACGGTCGAGCGCCAGGAGTTGAGGAAGAGGAAGACGATGAGGACGGTCAGGATCGCGCCGATGATCAGGGTCGTCGTGACGTCGTGGACCGACTCCTTGATCATGACGGAGCCGTCCCGCACGAGCTGGATCTCGACGGACGGGGGAAGCTCGCTCCGGAGCTCCTCGATCTCCTTCGTGACGGCCTCGACGACGCCGACCGTGTTCGCCCGGCTCTGCTTGAAGACGTCGATCGCGACGGCCGGGACGCCGTTGACGAGGGCGAGCTTCCGCTGCTCCTCGACGGTGTCGCGCACCTCGGCGATCTCGCCGAGCGCGATCGGCACGCCGCCGCGGGTGGCGACGACCATCGAGCGGAAGCCGGAGACCTCCCTCGGCTTGCCCGAGACGCGGACGGGCATCTCCTGCCCGCCGCGGTCGAGGCGGCCGAGCGGGGTGTTCACGTTCTCGCCCGCGAGGCCCGACACGACCTCGTCGACCCCGAGCCCGAGGGCGTCGAGACGCGACGGGTCGAGGTCGACGGCGACCTCGCGGGCGCTCTCGCCGACGAGGTCGACCTTCCCGACGCCGGGGAGGTTCTCGATGCGCCGCTTGACCTTCCGGTCGACGAGCGTCGTCAGCTCGCGCGGGGTCATGTCCGGCGAACGGACGGCGAGCGAGACGATCGCCATGCCGCCGATGTCGAGCTTCTGGATGACGGGCTCCTGGATCCCGGCCGGAAGGTCGTTCCGGATCGCGGAGATCTTCGAGCGCGCGTCCTGGGCGGCGTCGTTGATCTTCACCTCGAGGTTGAACTCGACGATGACCGTGGAGAGCCCCTCGCGCGACGTCGAGTAGACGTGCTTGACGCCCGAGATCGGGTTGACGGCCTGCTCGAGCTTCTTCGTCACCTCGCGCTCGACCGTCTCCGGCGAGGCGCCGGGGTACTGCGTGATGACCGAGAGGACCGGGATCTCGATGTCGGGGAACATGTCGATCGCGAGGCGCCGGTAGGAGAAGGCGCCGAGCGTGACGAGGGCGAGCATGAGGACCGTCGCGAAGACGGGCCTCTTGATCGAGAGGTCGGAGAGGAACACGGCTCAGGCTCCCTTCGAGACGAGGACCCGGTCCCCCTCGCGGAGGTTGAAGCCGCCGCGCGTGACGACCACCTGGCCGGGCGAGAGCCCCTTGACGACCTCGACGACGTCTCCTGGCGCCGCGCCCGTCTCGACGGGGAGGCGCCTCGCGACGCCTCCCTCGACGACGAAGACGCCGGCCGTGCGGGCCACGGTGTCCCAGGAGACGAGGGCGGAGCGCGGGACGACGAGGACGCCGGGCCTGCGGCCGGTGACGATGCGCCCCTTGACGAAGAGGCCCGCCCGGAGCGCTCCGTCCCCGTTCGGCACCTCGGCCTTTACCTTCACCGTCCGGCTCGCCTCGTCGGCCGCCGGGTTGATGAACGAGACCTTCCCGGAGAAGGTCCGCCCGGCGAGGGCGTCGCTCGTGAACGCGAACGTCTGGCCGACCCGAAGCGCCGCCATCCGGGCCGACGGGACGCTCGCGGTCAGCTCGAGGACCCGGTTGTCGACGATGCGGAACATCGGCGCCGGGCTCCCCATGTTCTCGACGTAGTCGCCGACGTTCACGTTCCGTACCGCGACGACGCCGTCGATCGGCGCGCGGAGGACGGCCTTCGAGAGCCGCGTCCCGGCCAGCGCGTGCTGCGCCTTCGCGGCCTCCGCGGCCGCGCGCGCCGCCTCGTCGGCCGATCGCGCCTCGTCGAGCTGCTGCTGGGTCGCGAGGCCGGCCTCCTTCAGCTTCACCGTCCGGTCGAGCTCGCGTGCGGCGCGCTTCGCCCCGGCCTCGGCCTGGAGGAAGGTCGCCTTCGCGGCCTGCACCCCGGCCTCCACCTCGCGCGAGTCCAGACGGGCGAGGGGCGTCCCCGCCGCGACGCGGACCCACTGCGTCACGAACACCTCGGCGACCGTGCCGGAGTACTCGGTCTTCACCTCGGCCTCGCTTCGGGCGGCGAGGGTTCCGACGACCTCGACGGACTCTTCGAGGTCGGAGGCCGCGGTCGTCGCCGTCTCGACGGCGACGGGCGGGCGCTGGCCGTCCCCGGCGGCCCGCTTGCCGCAGCCGGCGGCGCCGGCGGCGAGGACGAGGAGAAGGGCTGCGGACGGGGCGGCGAGGGTCGTGCGGTTCATCGAGCGGGCTCCTGCTGTGCGTTGCGGGGGGCGGCGAGGCCCTCGAAGACGAGGTCGAGCGTCCGGCGGAGGCCGTCCTGCCCGAGCCCGAGCTCCGGGTGCGCGAGGGTGAGGTCCATGTTGAAAGAGAGGACGCCCATGAGGGCGAGGGTGACGTCCTGCGGGTCGGCCGGCCGGAGGTCTCCCGCGGCGATTCCTTCCGCGACGAACTCGGCGATGACGGCCTTCAGCTTCTCGTGGAAGACCTCGAAGTCGAACGGCGGCGCCCCCTGGGCCGGCCCCCAGAAGACCGCGTTCATCATCCGGACCTCGGCCTTCTTCATCTCGAAGACGCGGAAGATCCCGAGAAGGAACGCCTGGAGGCGCTCCCGCGCGGTGCCGTCCTTCACGCGGCTGGCGGCGATCGATTCGTCGGCGATCTTCAGAAGCTCCTCGAGGATCGCGAGGTAGATCCCTTCCTTGCTTTCGAAGTGGTAGTAGAGGGACGGCTTCGTCACGCCGGCCATCTCCACGATCTCCCTCACCGACGTCGCGGCGTAGCCGCGATTCGTGAAGAGGAGGATCGCCGCATCCATAAGTCTTTTTCGGACAGAGCTTTCGCCTGGTTCCTGCGGCACGGATCGAACCTCCCCGGCACCCCGTCACCGTCCACCGGCTCGGGTTACCGACCGGTAGGTAATCTGGGGCCGAGGGAGGCGCTCGTCAAGGGCAGGACGAAAAAAAACGCCCCTTGTGCGCGTCTAGCGCTTCGGTTCGATCCGCCCGAGCTTGTCGCCGATGCCGAGGACGACCCAGACCGTCCCGTCAGCGGACGTCGAGACGGCGACCGGCCCGTCCGGCAGCGGCGTCCACGCGACCTTGCCCGTCTCCGGCTCGAGCCGGCCGAGCTTCTTCGCCGTCGGGGCGGCGAACCAGACCCCTCCGTCCGGCGCGACGGCGATGCCGGACGGGGCGTTGTCGACGGAGATCTCCTCGAGGGTGCCCCGGGGCGAGACGCGGGCGATGCGCCTGGCATTCGGCAGCGCCGCCCAGACGGTCCCGTCCGGCGCGAACGAGATCGCGTCGGGCTGAGCGTTCGGCGTCGCGAGCGGCCAGGCCGTGACCTCCCCGTCGGGGGAGACGCGCACGAGCCGGTTGCCCCTCCGCTCGGCGACCCACGCGGCGCCGTCTCGGGCGACGGCAATTCCGGTCGGCTCGCTCGCCTCGGGGAGGACGAACTCGCGCACGATCCCGTCCGAGTCGCGTCGCCCGACGCGTCCCTCGGCCGGACGGGTGAACCACGCGATCCCGTCCGCGGACACCGCGAGCCCCGTCGGTTCGCCTCCCGCCCCTCCGAGGGAGACCTCCGTGAAGGTGCCGTCCGTCGCGACGCGGCCGAGCCGCTCTCCGGCGAGGTCGGCGCTCCAGGCCGTGCCATCCGGCTGGACGGCGACGGCGAGCGGCTGGGTTCCGCGCGAAGGGAACGGGAAGAGCTCGATCTCGCCGGACGGGCTCACGCGGCCGAGCGCCCCGGAGAACTGCGCCGAGAACCAGACGGTCCCGTCGGGAGCGACGGCGAGTCCCGCCGCTCCCGTGCCCGGCGGCAGGCTCACGACGTCGAGAGAGACGCCGAGAGCCGGCGCGAGGAGGAGCGCGAGCGCGGGAAGGAGCCTTCGTGGATCGTTCCTCATGTCGAACCGCCGCGGACGCCGCGTGCCGGGCGCCCGAACGAGCAAGGATAGGCCCGGGACGTCAAACCCGCGCGAAGTATCCTCGCCGCCGCGGCGGCGCGTTCCCCGGCGGCGACGTCAGCGGCCGAGCGCGGCCGGGAGCTTCTTCGCGACCTTCTCGGCGGCGTCGCGGGTCGCCTCGAGCTGCGGGCTCTCCTCGTCCTCGGGACCGCTCCTCCGGTAGTTCGCCGTGCCGGTGACCTCCAGGGGCTTCCGTTCCTTCCCGGTGGCAGCGTCGACGATCCGGAGCGTCGCCGGGCAGTCGACCCGCACGCTCTCCACGACCCGGTCGTAGGCGTACCCCTCCGGGCTCGTCTCGCGGTAGCTCATCCGGCTGACGTCGACCCGGCAGGGGGCGAGCGAGACGCCGATCCAGCTCGTTCCGGTCCACTCCGCCCGCAGCGCCCGGGCGGCCTCGCCATCCGGCTCGGCGACGACCGCCCCGAGGGATATCCCGGCGAGGCGGGCGTCCGAAAGCGTCGCCTTCCCCCGATCGGAGAGCTCGGACTCGAGGCGGGCCACGAACGCGGACAGGGCCTCCTCGTCGCCGTCGGACTCCACGAGGACGGCCCGCGGCTTCGGCTTCTGGGCGAACGCGGGGAGCGCGAGGAGCGACCCGGCGAGCGCGAGGGCGACGACGCGAGCGGCGGTCATGCCGGAAGAGTAGCGCGACGCGGCTCGTCCGCTATCCTCCCCGCCGCATGCTCCTTCCGGCCGCGCTCGCCCTCGCCCTCCTCCTCGCCGCCCCGCCGCTCGCGGCGGGGCCCGCCGCCGAGGAGGACTCGCCATCCCCCGTGAAGGCGGAGGTGGCCGTCGTCGCCTCGCACGCAGGGGCGGGGACGGAGGCGGCTACGGTCGCGGTCCTGAGCCGGGAGGAGATCGAGCGGCTGCCGGCGCGCTCGCTCGCCGACCTCCTCCGGTACCTCCCCGCCGTCGACGTGAGGCGCCGCGGCCCCGGGGTCCAGGCAGACGTCTCCCTGCGCGGGGCCGACTACAACGGCACGCTGATCCTCGTGGACGGGGAGCCGGTCAACGACCCCCAGACGAACCACCACTCGCTCGACCTCGACGTACCGGCCGACGCCATCGAGAGGATCGAGGTCCTCTACGGCTCCGCCTCTGCTCTCTGGGGCTCCGAGGCGGTCGGCGGCGTGATCCACGTCGTCACGCGCGGCGCGAGCCTCGGCCGGGCGCGCGCCCAGATCGAGGGCCGGTACGTCCACGGCTCCCACTCGCTCGACGCCGGGAGCGTCCGGGTCGCCACGAGGCTCTCCGATTCCCTCACCGTGTCGGTCGACGCCTCCCGCTCCGAGTCGAGCGGCTTCCGCGACGACCGCGAGCACGCCGAGAAGACGGTCCGCGCCTCGCTGCGGCTCGAGACCGCGGCCGGCCCGGTCACCCTCTCGGGGGGCGGCGCGAGCCGGGCGTTCGGCGCGTGGGGCTTCTACGGCACGCGCTACCCGAACCAGCACGAGGAGACCCGGAGCCGGAGCCTGCGTCTCGCGGCCGACCTCTCCCTCGGCGGCGGCTGGACCCTCGCCCCCTCCGTCTCCGTGCGCGACCACCGGGACGACTTCGTCCTCGAGCGGACGGACCCCTCCTTCTACCGCAACCTCCACGATACCGACCGTTCCGCCGTCCGCCTCGTGGCGCGCCGCCCGTTCCTCGGCGGCTCCCTCGCGCTCGGGGGCGAGACGGGGCGCGACGCGATCGACTCGACGAACCTCGGACGGCGCGCCCGCACCCGCAGCGCCGCGTTCGTCGAGCTCGCCCGACCGTTCGTCGCGGCGTCCCCGTCCGCCGGCGGAGTCCGTGCCGGCCTCCGCACCGACCGGCACGAGGGCTTCGGGACGCGGCTCTCGCCGCAGCTCGCGGCGTGGGTCGGTCTCGGGGCCGGCGTGAAGGCCCGCGCCTCGGTCGGCACCGCCTTCCGGGTGCCGACGTTCACCGAGCTCCACTACGTCGACCCTCAGACGATCGGAAACCCCTCGCTGCGGCCCGAGAAGTCGACCTCGTTCGAGGCGGGCCTCTCCTGGGACCACGGCGCGCTCTCGTTCGACGCCGCCGTCTTCCACCGCCACGGAACCGACCTCGTCGACTTCGTCCGCTCCGGCCCGGACGAGCCGTACCGGGCCACGAACCTCCGGACCGTCGACACGCGCGGCCTCGAGGCGACGGTCGTCCTCGACGCGGCGCGCCTCGCCCCGACGCCCCTCGCGCGGCTCGCGTTCCGGGCCGCCGTCTACTCGGCCGACCTCGAAAAGCTCCGGGCCGAGGCGGGCGCGTCCGAAGGCCGCTACGTCCTGGATCCCCTGCGGACTCGGTGGGACCTCCTCGCGGAGGTCCGAGTCCCGTTCCGCATGGAGGCGCTCGCGCGCCTCTCGTACTTCGATCGCCCCTCCTTCGACGAGGGGGTCCTCCTTCTCGACGCACGTCTCGGGTACGACGTCGTGGACGGCGACGTCGTCGAGATCTACGTCGAAGGGGAGAACCTCGGGGCCGTCCGGTACGAGGAGGTGCCGGGCGTGCCGCTCCCCGGGCGGACCGTCGCCGCCGGCGTGCGCCTCACCTGGTGAGGCGAAGCGTAAACTCGGGGAAGCGAGGGCGTACCGGTTCGATGCACACGATTCTGCTGGTCGACGACATGAGGAGCTTCCTCGACCTCGAGGCCACGTTCCTCTCGCGCGCCGAGTGCCGGATCCTGACCGCGTCGACCGGCCTCGAGGCGATCCGCGTCGCCCGGACGGAGAAGCCCGACCTGATCGTCCTGGACATCGAGATGCCGGAGATGAACGGCATCCAGGCGTGCCGCATCCTGAAGTCCGACCCCGTCACCGCGCACATCTTCATCGTCATGCTCTCGTCGATGAAGATGGAGGACGAGGGACGCCGCGCGGGCGCCGACCATTTCCTCCGGAAGCCGATCGACGAGCCGACGTTCCTCGCCGAGGTGAAGCGCTTCCTGCCGATCGTCGAGCGGGCCGAGACGCGGGTCAGCGTCGACTCGCCGATCACGTTCTGGCGCGACGGGGAGACGTTCGAGGGGCGCCTCCGGAACCTCTCGCGGACCGGCTTCTACGTGGCCGTGTCGCGGATCCACCCGATCGGCGCGCGGCTCGAGGTGTCGTTCGCGCTGCCGAACGACCCGGAGGGGAAGGTCGTCACCGGGGAGGCGCTCGTCGTCCGCCACGACGACGACCCGCCCGGGTTCGGCTGCCGGTTCCGCCAGGTCTCCTCGGGCGCCCGCCTGGTCGTCGAGGACTGGGTCGAGCGCGTCGCCGCCGGACGCTGAGCTCAGCGCCGCCCGGGGCCGAGGTCGACGAGGCGGATCCCCATCCGCTCGGCGTAGTCCAGGATCCGCGGCTCGCGGTAGAACTCCGAGAACCAGATCCCGACGAGGCCGGCGTTCCCGATCAGCTTGAAGCAGTTCCAGCACGGGGAGGCCGTCGTGTAGATCTCGCCCCCCTCGATCCGGACGCCGTTCATCGCCGCCTGGAGGATCGCGTTCGCCTCGGCGTGGACGGTCGCGATGCAGTGCCCGTCCTCCATCAGGCAGCCCGACTCGTCGCAGTGCGGGAGGCCCCGGAGAGAGCCGTTGTAGCCGGTGGAGAGGATCCGCCGGTCCCGGACGATGACCGCGCCGACGTGCTTGCGCGGGCAGGTGGACCGCGTAGCGACCTCCGCCGCGATGTTCATGAAGTACCGGTTCCAGTCGACGCGCTCGGTCATGCGTCCGATTATCCGTGCGGGCGCGTCCTCCTGCTGCGCCGCGGCGACCCCGTGTACGATTCCCGGCATGTCCGACAGGACCGTCGTCGTCACCGGCCTCGGGGCCGTCAGCTCTCTCGGGAACGACCTCGCCTCCACCTGGGCCGGCCTCGTCGCCGGCCGGAGCGGGATCGGCCCGATCACCCTGTTCGACGCGAGCGGCTTCCGGACGAGGCTCGCCGCCGAGGTGCCGGTGCTCCCCGACCCCGGCGTCCCGCCGCGGTTTCGCCGCCGCCTCTCCCGGACCGACGTCATCGGCCTGACCGCCGCGCGCGAAGCGCTCGCCGACTCCGGCCTCGACCTCGAACGCGAGAACCTCGGCCGGATCGGCGTCGTCCTCGGCGGGGGCGTCTCCGGCCTCCTCGACAGCGAGAACTACTTCCGCGACCTCCTCGAGAAGGGGCCGCGCGGGGCCCGCCCGACCCGCGTCCTGAACCATCCCCCCGACCAGACGACCGATCGGATCGCGGAGCTCTGGGGCTTCCGCGGCCCGCGTGCGACGATCACGACGGCCTGCTCCTCCTCTTCGACGTCGCTCGGCTACGCGGCGGACCTGATCCGCGCGGGAATCGCCGACGTCGTCGTCACGGGCGGCGCCGACAGCTTCGCCCGGCTCACGCACGGCGGCTTCAACGCCCTTCGCGCCTGCGACCCCGAGCCGTGCCGCCCCTTCGACCGGAACCGGAAGGGGCTCACGATCGGCGAGGCGTCGGGGATCCTCGTCTTCGAGGAGGAGGGACGGGCCCGCCGCCGCGGAGCGGCGATCCGGGCCCGTTTCCTCGGCTACGGGATCACGAGCGACGCCCACCACATGACGCAGCCCGAGCCCTCGGGCGAGGCGGGGGCGCGGACGATCCGTGCCTGCCTTCGGTCGGCCCGGCTGAATCCCGGGGACGTCGACTACGTGAACGCCCACGGCACGGCGACGGTCCAGAACGACCCCGCCGAGACGCTCTCGATCAAGCTCGCGCTCGGCGATCGGGCGCGGGAGATCTGCATCTCCTCGAACAAGTCGATGCTCGGGCACTGCCTCTGCTCCGCCGGGGCGATCGAGGCGGTCGCCACCGTCCGGACGATCGAGACGGGCGTCGTCCCCCCGACGATCAGCCGCGTCGAGCCCGACCCCGAGTGCGACCTGGACGTCGTCCCGAACGTGGCGCGCGATCATCCGGTCCGCGTCGCTCTTTCGAACTCGTTCGCGTTCGGCGGCAACTCCACCGTCGTCGCGTTCGGAAGGGCGTGAGGAGCACGCCGTGAGAGAGCTCCTCGTCACCGGCGCCGCCGCCGTCACCCCGCTCGGGCGCGACCTCGAGACGACCGCCTCGCGCCTCGCCGCCGGCGAGAGCGCGGTCGCGGAGGTCCCCGTCTCGGAGGCGGGCGAGAGGAAGGGGCCCGGCTGGGCCGCCCGAATCGGTCCGTTCACGACCGACCCCGAGATGCCGCGGGCGAAAGCCCGCCGCCTCGACCGCGCGAGCCAGTACGCCGTCGTCGCCGTCACCCGCTGCGTCGCGGACGCCGGCTGGACGATGGCCGGGAACGAGGAGGAGACCGGCATCCTCCTCGGGACCGGCTCCGCCGGCGCCGGTCCGCTCGTCGACTTCGAGCGGCAGATGGCCGTCGAGTCGCCCGAGACGGCCTCCCCGTTCCTCTTCCCGTACACCGTCTCGAACGCGCCCGCGTCCGTCGCCGCGATCGAGCTGAAGATCAAGGGCCCGAACGTCACGATCACGCAGAAGGACCCGGCCGGCCTGAACGCCCTCTTCTACGCCCGCTTCCTCCTCGAGGACGGTCGGGCGAAGGCGATCGTCGCGGGCGCCGTCGACGAGTGGAACCTGACGTACCACCTCGCGTACGAGCGGCTCGGAGTCCTGAAGACCGCGACGCGCCCGGGCTACGCGATGTCGGAGGGATGCTCCGTCGTCCTCCTCGAGACCGCGGAGTCGGCCCGCGGACGCGGCGCGCACCCCTGGGCCCGGCTCGCCGGCGCGGCCTCCTCCGGCTCTCCCGTCTCGCCGCAGGCGCGCCGCGCCCGCCCCGACGACGTCGCCGCGACGCTCCGCGCCGCCCTCGGCGACGCGGGTGTCGAGCCGGCGGCCGTCGGGCTCGTCCACGCCTCCGCGAACGGCGTCCCCTGGATCGACGCGGCCGAGGACGCGGCGCTCGCCGACGTCTTCGGAACCTCGCCCCTGCCGCGCGTCGAGAGGGTCAAGCTCCTCGCGGGCGAGAACCCCTGCTCGGGCGCCCTCCAGCTCGCGCTCGCCGCGCGCGCCCTCCGCGACGACCCGTCTCTCGGGGCCGTCGTCGTCAACTCGCTCGGGGCCGGCGGGAACCAGGTCGTCGCCGTCTTCACCGCGCCGTGACGGCGATCGCGCGCCCCTTCCGTGTCGAGCTCGACGTCCGGTTCCCGGAGGTCGACTCCTATCGCGTCGTCTGGCACGGCAACTACGTCCTCTACTGCGAGGTCGCGCGCAACGCCCTCTGTTCGGCCGCAGGCCTCACGCCGGCCGAGGCGCTCGCCCGCGGCTGGCGCGTCCCGATCACCCGCTTCGAAGTGAAGGTCCGCCGCCCCGCGCGGCTCGACGACCGCCTCGAGGTCTCCTGCACGCTCCGCTCCCCCGAGACGGCGAAGCTCGAGATGGACTACGAGGTCCGCCGCCTCCCCGACCGCCTCCTCCTCGCGACCGCGTTCACGCAGCAGGTCGTCCTGTCCCCTGCCGACGAGCTCCTCCTGACGTTCCCGAAGCTCCTGAAGGAGCTCGTCGGGCGGATCCTCGCGTACCAGCGCGGGGAGAGGGAACTGACGGGGGAGAAGATCCCGGTCGGGTAGGTCCCGCGGGGGGACTTCTCGTCCTCCCCGAGGTCCGGCGCCGGTAGCCCGGCGACGCTCCGGCGGCGTAGAGTCCGCCCGGATGGACGCGGCACGCGTTATTGCGCTCCTGAGGCCCCACCTCGAGGCGACCGGGACGCGGTGGATGCTCGCGGGGGGCCTGGCCCTCGTGGCCTGGGGCTCCACACGCACGACGGCCGACACGGACCTCCTCGTCGACGACTCCTTTCGCTCCGCCCTCCTCGCACGCCTCGACGCAGCGGGATTCGAGGTCCTCCTGGACTCCGACGGTTTCACGAACCTCCTGCACTCCGACCGTGAGATCGGCCGGCTCGACCTGATCTGGGTCGACGGCGAGACGAGCCGCCGGCTGTTCGCCGCCGCCGTCGAGAGGACCGGCCCGGACGCGATCCCCCTCCTCGTCCCCGCCCCGGAGCACCTCGTCGCCATGAAGGTCAAGGCGATGAAGGAGCAGCCGAGCCGGGTCTTCCGCGACGCCGAGGACCTTCGGCTGCTCCTCTCCCTTCCCGATCTGGACGAGGATTCCGTCCGCGCGACGTTCGAGCGGGCCGGCCTCGGTGAGCTTCATGAGCGGATCAAGAGCGCGTCCTGAGCCCCTCGATCTCGACGCGCTTCCGTCGGCGTCTCCCGCCGTCGCCGAATCGCTCGAGAGACATCGCCCCGGGCCGATGTCGCTGCCGGAGTACGCCCGCTTCCTGAGGCAGTTCCGATGGACCGCGGAGCAGGTCCGGGCGATCCCCCTCGCCCGGGGCCCCCGGTTCACGCTCGACGGCTGAGCCGCCCGACACGTCCGCGCACGGGCCCCTTCCCCTCCGCATCCCGGCCACGTACTCTCCGCGTTCATCGCTCGGGAACCGTACGCCCGCGGGGAGAGACCTCCCCCGCGGCACTGCCGCAAGGAGGCCACATGAGCCGACCCGCCGCCCCGAGAGCCGCGCAGAGATTCCCCGGAGCGATCCTCGTCGCTCTCTCCCTGCTCGCGCCCACCACGGCACAGGCTTCCGCCTGGAGCCCCGTCGGCCCACCGGGCGGGGCAGCCTACGGGCTCGCGCTCGACCCGAAGGACGCGAACGTCCTCTACGCGGGGGCGTTCGGCGGCGGCGTCTGGAAGTCGACCGACGGAGGGGCGACCTGGAGTCGCCTCGCGGGCCTCCCCGCGCAGGAGACGGTGAACGCCGTCGCCGTCAGCCCGACGAACTCCCGCACGGTCCTGGCCGCGGGCTTCACCGCCCTCTGGCGCTCGGCCGACGCGGGCGCGACCTGGAAGAAGGTCCTCGACCAGAAGGTACAGCAGCCCGCGATGACCGGCTTCGCGTTCGACCCGACCGCACCGTCGACGGTCTACGCGAGCGCCGACAACGACGGCTTCCCGACGGGCGTCTTCAAGTCGACCGATTCCGGCGCGACGTGGAAGCCGGCGAACGTGGGGATCAACCCGAACTCGCGCGTCCGCGGCGTCGCCGTCGCCCGGGACGGGAAGTCCGTCTTCGCGGCCTCCGAAGACGGCGTCTATCTCTCTGCGGACGGCGGGGCGTCCTGGACGGTCGCCCTCCCGAGGAAGGCCGCCCACTCCGTCGCGACGGGCCCCGATGGCCTCGTCCTCGCGGGGACGAACGGCGACGGGGTCCTCCGCTCGACGGACGGCGGGAAGAGCTGGGAAGAGACGACGACCGACGCGAAGTGGATCGGGAACATCGTCTACGCGCTCGCCGTCTCGACGGCGACGCCCGGCCTCTGCTACGCGAGCATCCCGAACCGCGTCCTCCGCTCGACGGACGGCGGCGCGACGTGGAAGACCTTCTCGCGCGGCTTCAACTGGGTGAACTTCCGCTCGCTCGCCCTGGACGAGAAGAGCGGCGCCGTCTGGGCCGGGAGCGGCCGGGACGGCGTCGTGAAGACGACGGACGGCGGGGCGACGTGGACGACCGGCGCCGGGTTCCTCGCGCTCGAGGTGAAGGCGATCCTCCTCGACCCGTCCGCGCCGAAGCGCCTCTTCGTGGGAACGACCCAGGGAGGAGTCCACCTCTCCGAGGACGGCGGCGCGACGTGGGCGCTCTCGAACGAGGGGCTGACGAACCGCGCGGTCCACTCGCTGGCGGCCGACCCCTCCGCTCCCGGGACGTTCCTCGCCGGGACGCGCAAGGGCGCGTTCCGGTCGACGGACGGAGGCCGGAGCTGGACGCACGTCCTGAAAGGTGGCTGCGAGCCCGAGGTGCAGCACCTCCGCTTCGCACCGTCCGACCCGAAGCGCGTCTGGGCGCACAGCGGGCGCGACTTCTGCCAGGTCGCGCGCAGCGACGACGGCGGCCTGACGTGGCGCGACCTGAAGGCTCCGCGCGACGCGAGCACGCTCCTCGGCCACTTCGCGTTCCACGTCGACGCGGCGAACGCCGATCGCGCCTTCTACAGCGACGACCGCCACCTCTACCTCTCCGCCGACGGCGGCGCGACCTGGACGACCGGAACCGGAATTCCGCCCACGTCCCGCATCCAGGCGATCGTCGCCGGGGCCGGAGCCGACGAGCTCTTCGCCGCGACGAACAAGGGGATCTATCGCTCCGCCGACGGAGGGAAGAGCTGGGCGGTCGCGGGGACCGGAACCGAGAAGTGGAACGTGAGGCGGATCCTGCTCGACCCGGCCTCCGGCACGCTCTACGCCGGGACGTGGAAGGAGGGGGTCCTCCGCTCGCGAGACGGCGGGAAGACCTGGGATCGGTTCGGAGGCGAGCCGCCGCACCCCGACGTCGTCGGCCTCGCCCTCGAGTCGCCGACGAGCCTCCTCGTCGGCTTCGAAGGGAACGGCGTCTGGCGCCTCGACCTCGCGGCCGCCGCGTCGGCCGCCGCGTCACCCGCGGCGCCGAAGCCGGCGACCGCCCGCGGCAAGGCCGGGACGACGAAGAAGTAGCACGAACGGCCGCGAGGGCGCGGTGGAGCGGACCGAGTCGTCACGCTCCGAGGATTCTGCGGAGCGCCTCGATCAGCGCAGGCAGGTCCCGGAGCGCGACGGCGCGGACGATTCGGTCGTCCACGGTCGTCATGCCGCATAGCGCGTGACGGCGGACCGAAGGACCCTCTCCCTCAGGAACGGGCTGAGCGCCCTCGGCGTCACGAGGTCCACTCTCCGTCCTCCCAGGAGCCGGGAGAGCTCGTCCTGGATCCGGACGAAGTCGAATCCGGGGACTCGCCCCTCCTCGAACTCCACGAGGACGTCGATATCGCTTTCCGGCCCGAAGTCTTCCCGGAGAACCGAGCCGAACAGGGCCAGCGAGCGGATATGGTGCCTCCGGCAGAAGGCCTCGATCTCGCTCTCGCTGAGCGGAAACCGCTCGGTCACGGACGCGTTCATGGGCCGATTATCCGCGACCGGGAGCGGGCCCGGGGAGCGACCCGAACGGGACGCTCCCTCGTAACCCCCAGCCCGCCGCTCGCCCCCGCGCGGCCGTCCCGCCTATTTCAGCTTCTCGACTCCCGCGAACTCCCTCTCGGGCCGCAGCTCGTGGAGGACCGCGGCGTCCTCCTCCGTCGTCGTCTCCGTCACCATCCGAGCGACGAGCGCGCCGACGCCCGGGCCGAGCATGTAGCCCTGACCGCACATCCCGACGGCGTCGACGTAGCCGCGCAGCGCTGCGCTCTTCCCGACGACGGGCGAGCCATCGGGCGTCATCGGGTAGAGGCCGCGCCACGTCCGCCTCACCTTCAGGTTCGCGAGCTTCGGCATCAGGCCGACCATCCGGCGCGCGATGAGCGGCAGGAACTCCGACGTCTCGCGCCGGTCCGTCCCGATCAGCGGCGGGTCGGGCGTGACGCAGAAGATGACCTGCCCCGAGTGCGCCTGGTAGAAGTAGTAGTTCGCCGCGCCCGGCGTCCGCCGGATGTCGACGACCATCGGCTCGAGGAACCGCCGGGCCGGCTCCGTGATCCCCGCCTCGTGGCAGTCGGGGTTCACGGGAACGTCCTGACCGCCGAGGTGCGCGAGGCTCCGCGCCCAGGCCCCCGCGGCATTGACGACGCACCCCGTGGCGTAGCCCCCCTTGTCGGTGCGGACGCCGACGACGGCCCCCTTCCGACGCATGATCGCGGTGACCCGCTCGTTGAACCGGCACTCGACGCCGAGCGCGACGGCCCGGCGGTGGAACGCCGCGGAGGAGAGCATCGGCGAGGCCGAGCCGTCCTCCGGTGAGAACGTCCCGCCGAGGAGCCCGTTCGCGTCGAGGCCCGGCGCGAGCTTCAGCAGGTCGTCCTTCTCGTACCAGTCGATGTTGAGGCCCGCCTTCTTCTGGACGACGAGGAGCTCCTTCAGCGTCCTCGCCTCCTCGGGGCGGTAGGCGACGAACATGTAGCCGCCCTGCCGCCACTCGATGTCGAAGCCGTGCGTCTCCTTCCAGGTGGAGAAGGTCTTCAACGAGTCGAGGCAGAGCCGGATCTTCGCCGGGGAGGAGTGCGTGGCGCGGAGGCCCCCGATGGCCGCCTTGTTGCTCCCCTGCCCGGCGGAAGCGAACTGGTCGAGGCAGAGGACCTTCATCCCCTTCGCGGCGAGCTCCATCGCGGTGGGCATGCCGACGCTCCCGGCGCCGACGACGACGACGTCGTACACGGAGGAGGCCATCAGACGCCTCCCACGAGCGCGCCGACGGCCGTCGGCACCGCGTCCTTCGTCGGGCCCGCGCCCGTCACGACCCCCGCGAAGGCGCCGAGCGGCACCTCCATGAAGACGGGCCGCTGCGTCAGCGGCGTCACCTGCGCGAGCGGCACCCCCTCCTCGCGGAAGATCCGCGCGATGAGCGTGGGGCAGGTCTTCCCGCCGCAGGCGCCCATCCCGGCACGCGTGAGCGCCTTCAGGTGGTTGAGGTCCCGCACCCCCTCGCGGATGAGGCCGCGGATCTGGCCGGCGGTGACCCGCTCGCAGCGGCAGACGACGTCGTCGTCGCCGATCCGCTCGACGTTCTCCTCCATCGCCGCCGAGACCCACGGCTCCTGAACCTGAATCCCTGCAATTCGCTTCGCGATTTCGGAGGGCGCCTTCACCTTCACGAGGAGGGCGTGGTCCGCGAACTTCGGCGCGCGGACCTTCACGACCGGCACGTGCCCGAGGACGGCGCCGAGCGTGTCGAGGACGGTCACCATGTCGCCTTCCTTGATCTTCGCCTTCGGGAACTCGTACGGGATCGAGACGAGGAGCCCCTCGGCGTCCTTCTTCCGGTAGTCGACGAGCGTCACCGCGAGGCCGGGGCAGATCGCGACGCACTGCTCGCAGGCGATGCAGGCGCTCTCGTCGAACGTCGGCAGGCCCAGGATGTCGTCCCCCTCGATCCTGATCGCCCCCTTCGGGCAGATCGACGTGCAGGGGTTGCACGGGATCTCCTGGGAGCAGTGGAAGATCGGGAAGACGCCCGTCTCGTCGGCGGGGATCTCCTCCGTGATGACGGCGCCGGGACGCGCCTTGAGGACCTCGGCCGTCCGGAGCCACTCCGGCGGCACCTCGCCGACGTCGCGACCGAGCGTCCGCGCGATCTCGGTGCCGCGGATCTTCCCGGTGAAGATCGCGGCGCTCGCCTCGGCGATCTCCTCGGCGTCGCCCGCCGCCACGACCGGCAGGCCGAACTCCTTCGCCTTCTTCAGGAACTCGTCCACCGGGTCGAGGCCGACGGCGACGAGGAGCGTGTCGCACTTGAACGTCTTCTCGGTCCCCGGGATCACCTTCCAGGACGGGTCGAGCTTCGCGATCGTGACGCTCTCGACCTCCTCCGTCCCGTTCGCCGAGACGATCGTGTGCCGCGTGTGGATCGGGACCCCCATCCGCGCGAGCTTGTCCCTGTGGACCTTGTAGCCGCCGCACTCCTCGAGCGCCTCGCAGAGGCCGACGACCTGGATGCCGGCCTGGAGGGCGTGGTAGGCGCCGATGAGGCCGACGTTCCCGCCGCCGACGACGAAGAGGCGCTCGGAGGGCCGGACGAGGTCGCGGTTCACGAGCGTCTGGAACGCGCCGGCGCCGTAGACGCCGGGGAGCGTGTTCCCCTTGAAGACGAGCGACTTCTCGCGGGCGCCCGTCGCCACGAGGAGCATCTGGGCGCGCACGAGGACGTAGTGGTTGTCGCGCAGGACGCCGACCTTCCGGTCGGAGAAGACGGCGAGGGCCGTCGTCTCGGTCCAGATCCTCACGCTCGGGTAGGAGCGGACCTCGGCCTCGAGCTTCTTCCCGATGTCGAGGCCGCGCGTCCCGGCGTGGCACGCCTCGATCGAGCCGAAGAACTTGTGCGTCTGGAGGACGAGCTTGCCTCCGAGGGCGGCCTTGTCGTCGACGAGGACGACGTTGACGCCCGCCTTGCCGAGTTCGATCGCCGCGGCGAGGCCGGCCGGGCCGCCGCCGAGGATCAGGCACTCCGTCTCCACCGTCTCGACGTCGTGGAAGCGGAGGTCGCCGGCCGACTCGGGGAGGCTCGCCTTCCCGTCGAGCGGCTCGACCGCCATCCCCTCCGACACCGGCACCATGCACGACTTGACGCTGAGGCCGTTCGCGACGACCGAGCACTGGGCGCACTGGCCGTTCGCGCAGAAGATCCCCTGCGGCGAGCCGTCCTTGTGGTGGTGCCCGAAGATGCGCACCCCGTTCGCGAAGAGGGCCGAGGCGATCGTCTCGCCCGGCCTCGCCTTCAGCGCCTCGCCCTTCCACGTGAACGGCACGACCGCCTCGCCCGGGATCGCGAGGATCGGGTGTTCCTGGATCCTGTAGTCCGACATGCAGCTCCTCGTCCCCGCCGCGCCGGCGCCGCGGGACCGCGGTCGTCGGGGGCAGGGTCGGGCGCGCCCGTGCAGGGGCGGCCCAACAGGCGAGGATAAGGAGGACGGGGCGTGGCGTCCAGAGAGGAGGAGCTCCTCTCCCGTCGTTTCCTCCCCGATTTCGTCCGTCCTCTCTCTATGATCCGCAAATGAACAGGACTGGCACGGTCCCAGATGAGGCGGGCCGCGACGCGTGCGCGGCCCCGGACTTCGACGTCGTCGTCATCGGCGGCGCGATCGCGGGCGCCTCCACCGCGATCCTCCTTCGGCGCCGCGATCCGACCCTCCGCGTCCTCGTCGTGGAGAAGAGCGAGGAGTTCGACTGGAAGGTGGGCGAGTCGACGGTCGAGATCTCCTCGTACTTCCTGATCCGCGTCCTGAAGCTCTACGACCACCTGAGCCGGGAGCAGCTGCCGAAGCAGGGCTTCCGCTACTGGTTCCACAACGAGAGGGCCACGCGGCTGCGTGACGCTTCGGAGGTGGGGCCGACGCAGCTCGCGCGCACGCCGAGCTTCCAGCTCGACCGTGCCGTCCTCGACGGCCACCTCCTCCGGACGGCGGAGGAGGAGGGGGCCGAGGTCTGGCGGCCGGCAAAGGTCGTCGACCTTTCGCTCGAGGGCGTGAACGGGAGCTCCGTCACCGTCGAGAAGTCCGACGGGACGAAGGTCGTCGTCCGGGCGAGGTGGATCGTCGACGCCACCGGGCGCCAGGCGCTCCTCGCGCGCCGGCGCGGCGGCGTCACGCCCGTCGAGAGCCATCCGACGTCGGCCATCTGGGTCCGCTACCGGGGCGCGAAGGACCTCGACGGCACCGCGGTCGTCGGGACCGATCCGGCCGACCCGTTCGCGCGCGGTGTCGTCGCGGCCCGGCGCCTCGCGACGAACCACTTCACCGGCTGGGGGTACTGGATCTGGTTCATCCCGCTTCGCGGCGGAGAGACGAGCGTCGGCCTCGTCTGGGACAAGCGGCTCGTGCAGCCCGAGGGCGCGACGCCGCTCGAGAAGCTGACGCGCTTCCTCGACGCGAACCCGCTCACGCGGGAGCTCGTCGAGCACGCCGAGCCCGTCGCCGGGGACTGCCGCTACTACGGCCACCTCCCCTATTTCGTCGACGCGTTCATCGGGCCGGGGTGGACCTGTGTCGGCGACGCCGGCGGCTTCCTCGACCCGTTCTACTCGCCGGGGCTCGACCAGATGTCGTTCTCGGTCCACACGAGGGTCGACCTGATCCTGAAGGCGCTCGCGGGGACCCCGGCCGCCGAGATGGAGCGGGAGTACGCGGACCACAACGAGCGCTACGACCGCTTCTTCCGCTACTTCTACGAGTCGATCTACCGCGACAAGTACTACATCATGGGCGACTACGACACGATGACGATCGCCTTCCTGATGGACACGGCGCTCTACTACCTCGTCGCGGTCCACCCCGTCTACAACGAGTCCGCCTCCCGGCTCGGCATCCCCCCGTTCTTCGGCGACGGCGCGGAGCTCGGCCTCCGGCCGATGAACTTCTACCGGCGTCGCCTCGTCGCGATCGCGAAGCGGAAGAAGGCGCTCGGGATCTACGGCAACCACAACGCCGGCCGACGGCCGCGCTTCGTCGGCTTCACGCTCCGGGCCGGCGCGCACGTGATGCTGTGGCACGGCCTCCTCCGGTGGGCGAAGGCCGAGGTCGCGAACGCCTGGACGTACGTCGCGCGGCCGACGCCGCTCGAAGGACCGCGTCCGGATCTCCCGCCGCGCGCCGTGGCCCCACCGGACGGGGGCGCCGAGGTCGCCGCGCGTGGGTGAGGGGCCCGCGCCCTCCCGTTTCGACGTCGTCGTCTGCGGCGGCGGGCCGGGCGGCTCGACCGCGGCGACGTTCCTCGCGCGCGCCGGCTTCTCCGTCGCGCTCTTCGAGCGGGAGAGATTCCCGCGCTTCCACATCGGCGAGTCGCTCCTGCCGTGGAACGTCCCGCTCTTCCGGAGGCTCGGCGTGCTCGAGAAGCTGGAGGCGACCGGGCCGCAGGTGAAGTACGGCGCCCGCTTCTACCACCAGGGGACCGATCACGCGCGCCTGGTCCGTTTCGCCGACGCCTACGACGGCGCGCCGGCTTCGGCCTTCCAGGTGAAGCGGGCGGAGTTCGACGCGCTCCTCCTCGGGCACGCCCGGGACGCGGGCGTCGTCGTGACCGAGGGGGCGCGCGTCGAGGAGGTCCTCTTCGAGGGCGAGAGGGCGGTCGGCGTCCGCGTGAAGGTCGAGGGCGACGCGCCCTGCGACGTGAAGGCGAAAGCGGTCGTCGACGCGACGGGGCGGGACGCCCTCATGTCGCGCCGGCTCGGCGGGCGCCGGAAGGACCCGGAGCTCGACCGCTCGGCCGCGTTCGCCCACTTCTCCGGCTTCCGCCGGGCGGAGGGGCCGACCGGAGGCGACATCGTCGTCGTGACGACGGCCGACGGCTGGTGGTGGCTCATCCCGTTCTCCGACGGAACCGTCTCGGTCGGCGTCGTCATGCCGTCGTCCCGCTTCGCGAAGAGGCCGGGAACGGTCGAGGAGCTCTTCGAGGCGCGGGTCACGGCGACGCCCGAGGTCCGCGATCTCCTCGAAGGGAGCCGTCGGCTCGGCGAGGTCCGCGCCATCCCGGACTACTCCTACAGGACACCCCGCACCTCGGGGGACGGCTTCTGCCTCGTCGGCGACGCGGCCTGCTTCCTCGACCCGGTCTTCTCGAGCGGCGTCCTCCTCGCGATGTCCTCCGGGGAGATGGCCGCGGAGGCGATCGGCCGCGCGCTCTCGCGCCGCGGGCGAGTCGACGCGGCGGACTTCCGCACGATGGAGAGGCGCTACGGTCGGGCGATCGCCCGCTTCAGCCGCTTCGTCCACGGCTTCTACACGCCGCACGTCCTCGAGACCTTCTACACCGAGTCGCCGGTCCCCCTGATCACGGGGGCCGTGACGACCGTCCTCGCGGGAGCCGTCTTCCGCCCGAGCCTGAAGTCGAGGCTCGGAGCGTCCGCGTTCCACCTCGCCGCGCTCCTCGTCCGGCTGAAGCAGCGGGCGTCGGGAGCCGGCCCCTTCGAGAGAGCGACCGGACTCATCGAGTCGCGCCGCAGGTACGATCCCGCCGCAACGGGAAGGAGGTCTCCATGAAGTCGCCCGCGCCCCGCATTCGGAAGGTTCCCTTCGCCGTCGGTGTCTTCTCCCTCTTCGCGCTCGCCCTTCCCCTCGGCGCCGGGGAGCCGAAGAAGGCCGAGACGCTCCCTTCGCCCGCGGCCGCCCCCGCCGGCTCCGGCGCCGCCGCCCTCGAGAGGCTCAAAGCCCTCGCGGGAGACTGGGTCGAGATCGAGCCGAAGATCGGAGAGAAGGGGGCCGTCGCCGTGATGTACAGGGTCACGGGCGCGGGGTCGGCCGTCGTCTCGACGCTCGCTCCCGGCACGCCCCACGAGATGGTCTCCGTCTGGCACCGCGACGGGAACGACCTCGTGATGACCCACTACTGCGCCGCGCAGAACCAGCCGCGGTTCCGGACGAAGGCAGTGCCGGCGAACGTCGTCGCGATGGAGTTCGACGGCGGCACGAACGTCGACCCGGCGAAGGACGTGCACATCCACGCCGTGAAGGTCGAGCTCCTCGGCCCGGACGAGATCCGCGAGACCTGGATCGGGTGGAAGGGTGGCAAGACCGAGGAGCCGCCGCTCGTCCTCCACCTGAAGCGGAAGAAGGCCTGATCCCCGCTCCGGGGCGCCGCACCCTCGCGGGTCGCGGCGCCCCGCTCCCAGGCCCTCAGGCCTCCGCGAGCAGCCTCTTGCGGTCGCGGAACGCGACGCCGCAGACGACGAGGAAGACGACCTCGACGAGCCCGACGAGGACCATCCACTTCACGATCGGCGAGTCGCCCATGCCGTAGGAGTGCATCCCGACGTTCAGGACGTAGTTCACGCCGAGGTAGGTCATCAGGATCGTCTGGAACGCGAGGATGCTGATGAGCGCGGCGCCGAACGTCCCGATCACCTTGTCGACCTTCAGGTGGAGGATCGCCATGTAGG
>JADHED010000459.1_pt1 | contig 49011 bp, 41 predicted proteins | sample 8952041 | NCBI WGS metagenome assembly JADHED01 (sample SAMN16124423, study PRJNA663239) | bioreactor sludge metagenome | isolation source: sludge (control) | place: India:Bengaluru | collected 2018-09-08 | reverse complement strand
ATGTGCACTGCTGGAATGCTGATGGCGCAGACCCCTGTTTACTTAGATGATAACCAGCCTGTTGAGGCACGTGTGAAAGACGCTTTGGGGCGTATGACTTTGGAAGAAAAGGTGGCACTCTGCCATGCCCAAAGTAAATTTAGTAGTCCGGGAGTACCACGCTTGGGCATTCCCGAACTTTGGATGAGTGACGGCCCTCATGGGGTGCGTGCTGAAATTAACTGGAATGACTGGGGCTATGCCGGATGGACGAACGACAGTGTTACTGCATTTCCTGCACTGACCTGTCTGGCAGCTACCTGGAATCCCGATATGTCCGCTGCTTATGGTAAGGCGATTGGTGAGGAGGCCCGTTACCGTGGAAAAGATGTGCTTTTAGGTCCCGGGGTGAATATCTACCGTACCCCACTCAATGGGCGTAACTTTGAATACATGGGTGAAGACCCTTATTTGGCCGGCATAATGTGTGTGCCTTATATTCGCGAAGTCCAAAAGAACGGAGTGGCGACTTGTGTGAAACACTATGCCTTGAATAACCAGGAATTATGGCGGGGACATATTGATGTGGAATTGAGTGACCGTGCCTTGCACGAAATCTATCTTCCGGCTTTTAAAGCTGCCGTGCAAAAAGGAGGGTCGTGGACCATAATGGGTTCATACAACAAAATACGTGGACAACATGCTTGCCATAACGAGCTTACCCTGAATAAGATTCTGAAAGGAGACTGGGGCTTCGATGGAGTGGTGATTACCGACTGGGGTGGCTGTCATGATACTTATGAAGCTGCAATGAACGGACTTGATATTGAAATGGGTTCGTATACCAATGGTCTGACTTCCGAAAGTAAATTCACCTACGACGATTATTATCTTGCGAAGCCTTATCTGGCAATGCTGAAGTCGGGTAAGGTCCCAATGAGTACGGTTGATGATAAAGCATCCCGCATTCTGCGACTTATTTTCCGTACATCGATGAACCGGCATAAACCGTTCGGCACATTGACTACCGACGATCATTATCAGGCCGCACGCACTATTGGAGATGAGGGAATTGTTCTATTGAAAAATGTATCTCCTGCAGCTGCCAAAAAAAGTGCCCCTCTTCTGCCCATTGCCGGCGATAAGTACAAAAACATTCTTGTAGTAGGTGATAATGCTATCCGTATGCTTAATCAGGGTGGAGGATCATCCGACTTGAAGGTTAAGGATATGATATCACCTTTAGAGGGCTTGCGCGAAGTTTATGGTGATAAAATATCATATACCCGTGGATATGCTGCAGGGCGACCCATGTACGGTTGGGCTGAAGAGATACCTCAGAGTGTAAGCGACTCTCTTCGTATCGCTGCAGTGAAGATGGCTAAAGATGCAGATCTTGTTATATTGGTAGGTGGCTTGAATAAAAATAATTTTCAGGACTGTGAAGGTGTTGATCGTTTAAGTTATGCTTTGCCTTTCGGTCAAAACGAACTGATTGAGTCTTTGCTGGGAGTGAATAAGAACCTGGTTTTGGTTCTGCTTACCGGTAATGCGGTAGAAATGCCTTGGGTTAAACAAGTCCCTGCCATTGTACAAGGTTGGTATCTTGGTTCGATGGGAGGAAAGTCATTAGCGGATATTCTGAGTGGAAAGGTCAATCCAAGTGGTAAATTACCTTTTTCTTTCCCTGTGAAACTGACCGATTGTGGTGCGCATTCCTTTGATAAACTCTGCTATCCGGGCGACAGCATTAAAGAAGTGTATAAAGATGATATCTTAGTCGGCTATCGGTGGTACGATACAAAGAAGATACCTACACTATTCCCCTTTGGTCATGGACTGAGTTATACAACCTTTGCTTACGGTAAGCCACAACTTTCGAGTAAGGTGATTACTGAGGATGGGAAACTTACAGTCTCCATCCCGGTAAAGAATACGGGGCGTGTTTCGGGCAAGGAAGTCGTACAACTTTATCTCGGTGATGAGAAATGCAGTGTACTTCGTCCGCTTAAAGAGTTGAAAGCATTCCAAAAACTGGAATTAGTTCCGGGTGAAGAGAAGCTGGTGCCTTTTACTATTTCGCTTGATGACTTAAAGTTCTATGATGAAGCGAAACAAGATTGGAAAGCCGAACCTGGCAAATTTAAAGTCTATATAGGTTCTTCATCTACAGACATTCGTCAGACGACTGAATTTGAGTTGCAATAGATGGGGGCAATCAGATGACGACATAATGGTGTTAGTCTATTTTGACAGACACTCTTAAATTAGGAGAATGGTGGGGGTGTGTCAAAAGCCCCTATTTCATAAAAACGCCCTTGTTACAGCATGTTGTAGCAAGGGCGTTCTGCTATTTTTTTGCCTTTTGACACACTTTCACTGTCATTTTATAGGGCACTTCTATTGCATTTCCCAGGCAAGGTTAGTACTTTTGTATACTAACAGTTATCCTTTCTATCACGGAGTACTTTTCTTTCCACCATTATGGAAAGAAAAGTACTCCGTGATGGAAAGAAACTTTCTCCACGGTAGAAAGAATAAATCACTACTACTGCGTTTCTTAACCGTTGCAAGAAAAAGAGGTAAGAACGGCAAGATTAGAACTTAAATCCGACGCTTCACATACATTCTGCGAGGTATCCATAAATGACATACAGATGAGTGCATATTACGACCTTTTCGAAAAACCGGATATTCGTCAAACCGGTGATCAACAATCTCTTTACCCCCGTTTCATACCTAAGGGAACTATTGGGCAGAAGGAATTTTTAGACAGGGCTCACCGATTTACAGGCATTAGTCGTAGCCTGCTTGAAGGCGCCATGTCCGCCTTCATGGACGAGCTTCGTGACTCTTTGGCCGACGGCTGGTCTGTAGAGTTGGGAGAACTCGGATATTTTACCCCTTCGCTGAGTTGCGAGCATGAAGTTATGGAGAAGAAAGACCTTCGTTCCCCTTCGGTGAAACTCCGGGGGCTGAATTTTCGTATAAGTAAAGAGTTTTACAGACAGCTGGACAAAAAGATGACTTTGGAACGGCATCCGCAATCGGCATCCAGATCCGAATCCCACGTTTCGCCCCTTTCCGTGGAGCAACGTTACCGTTTGCTCGAAGAATATTTACAACAGTATCCTTGTATTAGTCGTGCACAGTATGCCCGCCTGACGGGGCGTAGTGTGAAACAGGCGGTCACCGATCTGAACCTGTTCATTGAAGACGGATTGCTGATGAAATATGGTGCGGGGAGGAATGTGGTATATGTGACGGGAAAAGGGAAGTAAAGAAGAGAGTAGGTGAATAGGTGAATTAGCGAAAGGCTTTTTCCCTGATTTGGAACGATAATGACGAGAAAAATATTATTTTTGCATAAGCCATACGAAAATATATTTTATGGAAAATAACAGTGCAAAAAAACTGAACTGATAAGATTTTATTTTTCACATGAGAATATGACAAAAATAAAAAACCTAATATTCAAACAATATGGAACAACTTATTGAATTATCACAAACAGAGATAAAACTGGCGTTTGTTGCATCTTGTATCGAAGGGACAGCACGTGCATTGGGTAAGTCTTATCAAGAAATCTTTGAGCGGATGAAACGTGTCGAAATGATTCGCCATTACATCTGGCCTAATTATGAGATGCTTCATACAGAAAGCCGCGAGAATGTCACAAATAATATGATAGAGTGTTTAACAGCATGGGAGGCCAAGCAATGAGAATAACGGTATATCATGGAGCTACAGTTTAACAGCATGGGAGGCCAAGCAATGAGAATAACGGTATATCATGGAGCTACAGGATATGATGCAGAATGACCCGGTTGAATCTCCTGAGATTCAAGAAATGATATTAAGTAATAGAATCGGTCAGATATCCGCAGAGTTGGCTAAAAGACTGAACATAGCTCCGGAGAGAGCCTTGGAAATGTTTTATGCCAGCAAGACCTGCGCAGACTTACATGACAAAAGTACAGGACTATACTTGTATGGTAATTTGTATGTGGCTGATGAATTTATGAGAGAAAAAGAATACTAAGATGAGTACTTTTACAAATGATATAAGAGCTAAGGCATTGATGTGTCTATAAAGTAATATTTAGCGAAACTGTAGAGATAGCTTCAAAAGTATCTGTTTATAATCAGCGATTTACACTTCCCCTTGTAGAGCTTATTACTAAATTTCACTTTTCTCCATTTTCCCCTCTATCTTCCTCTGTTATTTTATTGTAGAGATGCTTCTTTTGTAATATCTTAATTATTAGCGAATTGTGCATTCAGGCTGTAGATGCCATTTCCTTGCTTTTGCCTGATTCCCGTTCTAACTTTGCAACATCGCATTTGGAAAACAGAAGTCTGACCGTTGAGGCCTCACGGTGAAAAACTTCTCGCTCCCGAATGAGATGAGAATAAAAAAGCATACCTATTAATAATTAAAAAACAAAGATTATGGCTATTAAGTATGAAGTGAAAAAAGTCATATTTGGTTTCGATAAAACCAAAACAGAGAAGTTTGTGGCGCAGACAAAGGTGCTGGGCTCGGTCGATTTCAAGACACTATGCGAAGAAGTACAGAAAGTGAGTATGGCGCCGCGTGGCGTAGTGAAGATGGTGATTGACGGACTGGTAGATACCCTGAATATGGATTTGGACAAAGGATATTCCGTGCAGTTGGGAGATTTTGGTTGCTTCCGCCCCGGACTGAATGCAAAAAGCCAGAAGGGTGTGGATGACGTGGATGCCAATACAGTGTATCGTCGGAAGATTATCTTTTATCCGGGAAGTTATTTTAAAAATATGCTGGGCAAGGCTACGTTAGAAAGACTGTCGCTGGGCAAGGGCACTGTAAGCGGAAGTACAGGCAGTGGATCGAAACCAGGTGACAACGGTTCCGGTGGAGACGGTAAGGATGATAATCCTCTGGGATAAAGCAACGAATTGTTTTATGATGTAAAAGCGGGAGATTGAAAAAATCTCTCGCTTTTTATTTTAAAAACATCTTCAGGCTGCGTGTGCTTATCTGGATTTTTATACTATTTTTGTGTTAGTCTGCTAAAAGTATTGCTTATAATATTATGAAAAAATTCTTTATCACTTTTCTACTGGTTGTTGCCTGTGCGCCTGTTGCGGGAATTGCACAGACAGCTTTTACTAATGATTACAACGATCAGCTTTATTATACTTCGCCTACGAGTATTTGGGAAGAAACTTTACCCTTAGGTAACGGACGACTGGGTATTATGCCCGATGGAGGGATTGATAAAGAACATATTGTTTTGAATGAGATTTCGCTATGGAGTGGTATGGAGACCGATTACGGCAATCCTGATGCTGCAGGGAGTCTTCCGGCAATCCGACAATTGCTCTTTGAAGGAAAGAATCGCGAAGCACAAGAGCTTATGTATAAGAGTTTTGTGCCGCGAAAACCAGAGCTTGGTGGAACCTATGGAAATTATCAATTACTAGCCAATCTGGATATGGATTATTCTTACCCGACTATCCATAACGGTAAAAGCACTATTGAAGATGTCGAAAATTATCGACGTTGGCTCGATTTTCGTCGTGCAATAGCCTATACTTCTTTTCGAAAAGATGGGGTGAACTTCCGGCGTGAATATTTCACTTCGCGGGATAAAGATGTTATCGTGATTCATCTGCTGGCTGATCGTAACCAAGCGCTTAATTTCTCGGCTCGCATCAGTCGTCCCGAACGAGGTACTGTCTCGTTGAAAGATAACACCTTGTTTCTTGATGGAGCATTGGATAGCGGAAAGCCCGGAAAAGACGGGATGAATTACCGTATTGCCCTACGAATGATAACACTGGGAGGTAAACAGCGAACCTCCATAGCCAATGGAATGAGTCTGAAAAATGGTAGGGAAGCATGGATCATCCTTTCTGCCACCACTTCGTATAAAGCTAGTGGGACTACTTTCGCGGGAGAGCGTTATGCGGTTGTTTGTGACAGTCTCCTCAATGCCGTGCTTCCGCATAAATACTCCGATAAAGCGCGTACACTTGCCCAAATGAAGCTTTATAAACAAAGCCATTCCGCCTTCTGCCGTTCGCTTTATGAGCGTGTGTCGCTGACTTTGCCCGTAAGTCCTGCGGATAGTCTGCCCACGGATCAACGTCTTACACGTTTCGCTACCCAAGACTCTCCGTCCATGGCAGCGTTATATTACAATTATGGGCGATATCTATTGATTAGCAGTACTCGTCCCGGCAGTCTTCCACCCAATCTGCAAGGACTTTGGGCAAATGGAATACAAACGCCGTGGAATGGTGATTATCACACGAACATCAATATCCAAATGAATCATTGGGCTCTGGAACAGGCCGGTCTCACAGAACTGTATCAACCTTTGATTTCGTTTGTAGAACGTTTGGTCCCATCCGGCGAGGAGACCTCTCGTACATTCTATGGAAAAGATGCCAAAGGATGGGTACAGCACATGATGACCAATGTCTGGAACTATACGGCCCCGGGGGAACATCCTTCATGGGGAGCCACAAATACCGGAGGCGCATGGCTTTGCGCTCACCTTTGGGAGCATTATCAATATACTCGTGATGTTGCTTATCTGAAGCAAATCTATCCCGTATTGAAAGGGGCTTCGGAGTTCTTCCATTCCACAATGGTGCGTGAACCCAAGCACGGTTGGTTGGTGACTGCTCCTTCTTCTTCCCCCGAAAATGCCTTCTATCTGAATGGAGATTCCATTCCTGTAAGTATCTGTATGGGGCCGACAATGGATATCGAACTGATAACCGAGCTATACACCAATGTAATGGAAGCCGCCAATATTTTAGGCTGTGACGCCGATTACTCCGACTCATTGAAAGAGGCCCTTAAAAGTTTTCCTCCGCTGCAAATAAGTGAGAACGGATACTTGCAAGAGTGGCTTCAAGATTATAGAGAAGAAGATATACACCATCGGCATGTCTCCCATTTATACGGTTTACATCCGGGTAATCAGATATCTCCTGAAAAAACACCCGCTCTTTCAGAGGCATGTAAGGTGACATTAAATCGTCGCGGAGACGAAGGGACCGGATGGAGTCGCGCCTGGAAAATCAACTTTTGGGCACGTTTAGGTGACGGCGACCGTGCATGGAAGCTTTTTAAAAGCTTGCTTCACCCGGCTATTAATCCGCTGACAAAGCAACACGGAAGTGGAACATTTCCCAATTTATTCTGCGCCCATCCACCTTTTCAGATTGATGGTAATTATGGTGGCGCTGCAGGAGTGGGTGAAATGCTGTTGCAAAGTCATGAAGGTTTTATCCATTTGCTTCCTGCTCTACCCACAAATTGGGATTCCGGAAGTTTTAGGGGGATGCATGTCCGCGGAGGAGCAACGGTAGATTGTGAGTGGAAAAACGGAAAAGCGGTAAAAGCCGTTATCACTGCTTTAATACCGGGAGATTTCCGTCTGATGCTACCTGCAGGGGCTGTTGAGGCTAAAATGCTGATTGAGGGTCGGACTTCGGCTATCAGAGATAAAGTCATCTCCTTCTCGTTGAGGCAAAAAGGAGATTCGGTTATCTTTAACTTTTTATAGCTGGATGTTATGTAGCTGAAATAAGTTAATTCACGGGTTTATAAATTTTCCAGAATAGATAGATAAAAAATTTTCCTTATAAATTTCTCCTAATGAAATTTCATATTCGCCTATATATATCGAATGAGAATCAAAAGAATCTATGTGATTTATGTTGACTACGTAAGATTTGTTTACACGAAAAAACATGTTTTGTGGTATGCTTTGATGTATTGTTTTTAGGTTCATAGCAGTAATAAGTTTCTGATTGGTAGTATATACTACGACATAATCCTTTAATCCCTCTATGTATTTAATATCGGAGAAACGTATTTTGTGAAATCTGCGTTCGGACCTTATGAGTAAAAAATTATCTCCACTGACCTCCACTGTATTCTTAGGTGTTTGTTCTGAAAGTAGTTTTTTGTATATGCTGGCTTTGTGAATAGCCTTTTTCAAACGCTCTTTTGCTATGGGCTTTAATAGATAATCAATTGCATCTAACTCGTAGCTTTTTAAGGCGTATTGTGGATAAGCAGTTGTGAAAATAACTAATGTATTTTGAGGAATTTGAGTGGCAAAATCCAATCCTGTAACCATAGGCATTTCAATGTCAAGGAATGCAATATCTACTTCATTGTTTTTTAGAAAGTTCATGGCAGTGGGAGCATTCGAAAATGTTCCCAAAATTTTGATTTGAGAAACTTCTTTTACAAGCGATTCCATCTCCTCTCTTGCTAAAGACTCATCGTCTATAATTATACAGTTCATATTGGGATTGTAAGTTTTACACTATATACGTTTATTTCATGTTTAATTTCGAGTATATGATTATCTCCATATAAAAGTTCAAGTCGTCTCTTTATATTAGATAATCCTAACCCGCTGTTTATCCCTTTTGAAGGAATATATTCAGTATCTATTGAATTCTTACAAATGAAGTAGAGCTTTTGATCATGAATCTCTATTCTAATTTTTATAAAAGAGTTATCTCCTGTAATGCTAACACTATGCTTTACTGCATTTTCCACAAATGTTGTGAAAAGATTTGGGGGGATAAGAGTCCCCTTGAGAGTTGAAATGTCTTCTAGCGAGGGGATAATTTCTATGAGTAAATTATCTTTTCGTGTTTTTTCTAATTCAAGATAATTATGAAGAAAAATAATTTCAGATTTAAGCAATACTTTTTCTTCACTTTTATTGTATAGTTGGTAGCGGAGAAAGTCAGACAGTCTCATGATAATAATAGTTGCTTTTTCAGGGTTTGTGCGTATTAAGGCTTTTATGCCATTTAACATGTTAAAAAGGAAGTGAGGATTAATTTGGTTACGGAGTTGCTCCAGTTCCATCGTATGTGCTATGCTTTTTAACTCACTTATTTTTTCATTGTCACGTACCCATCTTTGAAATAGTTTTATCATTGTTGTGAGTAATGCAATACAAAGAACGTTAATTGTACCTTCAAATTTTCCATGGTTTTTATCACTATAGCGATAGATAACTTCTTGAGTTTGGTCAAAAAGGCCGCTTTGGAGTAACTGCGCAATGAAGTAAAAGCAGACTTTAATTAGTAAAAGTAGCATTATAAGATAAGTGAGATACTGATTTTTAAAGAAAAACCGAGGAACTAGAATGTACATATTAACGTAAAAGGCGAATATTAGGATTATGTATATGCAGAGTGAGCGATAATATGGATATAGGTTATAATCTTCAGAATAGTAAATTGGATATAACAGCATTAGTCCACCCATAATTAGAAAAGCTAAATGGCGAACTATCCTATATCGTTTATCTACCATGATTTGGATAATCTTGGTGTTCGTAAATGATTTTGGTTTCATCTCTGTTTATAATCAGTTTCAGACAAAAATACTAAAAAAATGATATTGTAAATCAACTATTATACAAAGTAAGTAGATTGGTAGATAAAGAATGGAATAAATCTTAGTTATAAAGGATTTGGTATAAAAAGTAATAGACTTGGTATAAAAGTACCAAAAGACATTTACCCTTTTATTTCCTTTGTAAAAAATATGATTTCAATAGCTTAAGTTGTCGCATGGAAAGATTTAAAATAATTGTATTACTCATTTGGTCTATGATGATTTGTAATGATTTATATTCGCAAGAAAAAGACTCTATAACTGCCCCTAAATTAGTCGAAAATGTTAGTCGCTCTCCTTATAAAGCTTTTACTTTAAGTGAAAGAATAGAGCTTACACAGCCTCTTAGTATACAGCTTACCCAACTGGGCTCATATAAATGTATCTCAGATAAATATGGCTATTCTATGCCTGATATGCAAGTTAATCAGTTCTTTCAAGCCAAAATCAAAGCTAATTTAAATATTATGAGAAGCCGTCGATATGCTTTAAATTCTATTTTGGGGTATAGTTATATCTCAGGAAAAATAAGTAATATTCATAATGCACTGGTCGAAAGAAATGAATATAACTATCTTTATACAGGCGTCAGTTTCACTTATTTCTCTGTTTTATTAAATAAAATAATGGTTTATAATTCTACTGTTATAGTTGACGGAAGTGAAAAACGCATTGAACGGGTCAAAGGATTATTGTCCGGAACAATGGTACTTAAAGCAGATAAAGATACTAGAATGACTGTGGGTGTAATTATTAATATTGATCCACTCACTAATATGCCAATTCTTCCTACATTCTCTTATAAACACATTTTTAAGAATGGTTTTGAGACAGATATTGTTCTACCCCAAAGTATTTACTTAAGGAGAAAGTTATTTCAGAAAGGGCGGATTTCATTAGGTGCCGAAATGGATCAGACTACTTTTTATCTCTATAATGTGGAGGGAGTAAAACAGGCATGCCAATATGGGCAGCTCAATATTAATGCTGTTTTGGCTTATGAACAACTCTTGAATGATAGAGTATCATTCTCTGTTAAGAGTGGGATAAGACAGGCTGAATTTGGTCGAATAATTAAGAAAAATAGTTCATATAGTAGGCCTATTAGTAAAATAGAATATGATCCGGCTTTTTATGTCAACGTGGGTATCTCTTTCAGACCTTTTTGATAAATACGATGTTGAGTCAAATAATACTTGAGATTTGATTCTGACAGTTGCATATGACGTTTAGTTTTCTTTCGATAATTTATCTAAGCAAGCTTCAAACTCTTTTTTATCCTTATCTTCAGTTATCGTTCCGATCCATTTCCGGATGATTCTTCCGTCTTTATTGATGAGGATATAAGTAGGATAGCAAGAGATATCATACTTTTTAGTGAGGGGTATTGTATTATTTTGCTCCGCTTCATCCCAAATGTGATACCAGTCTGCTGTACCGTTCTTTTCGATGCCTTTCTTCCAGTCTTTTTCTGAATGATCTTTTGAGATTGCAATTGCAATCAGACCTTTGTTCTTATATTTGTTGTAACACGATTTGATATAGGGAGTATTGGATACGCATGGACCACACCACGAAGCTCCAAAATCGAGAAGAACATAGTTTTTCTTTTGAAAATCAGATAGGTGAATTGCTACATTCTTTTTATTCATTAGTTCAAAGTCAGGGGCTCTCTTTCCAATCTCCGATTCTTTTTTATGTTCGATCATTTGAGCAACAAGCTTGGCGGTAGGCACTTCTTTTTGCTCTGGCGTATATGATTCATAAAGGCTTTGGACTTCTTGAAGTGAGAGCCAATCTGGTGAGAAAAAGGATAGATATTTGAGAATCATAAAAGATCTCGGATTAACTCTTGCAAAATCGACAAATGTGCGTTGACGTTGCAAGTTAAGAGAATCCAGTGTTTGAAGTAAGATTGATCTTTCATGGGAAAGTGAATCCAGCGCTTCAATTTTGTCTCTTAAAAGATTGTTGGGCTTACTTAAACGGTTAAACTCATAATTAATGAACCGACTTTCATTATCTGTTAGAGAACCTGTTAAAGAATATTTCTCCAAGTTATGAGGGGAGAAATATATTTTCATAGGTGCTGCTTCAAGAAATAATGGGAGCTCAGCATCGTTAATGCGCAAACTTCCACTGACAGGTTCATTTATAGTTCCTTGGAAATGAAATGTTCCATTAACGATAGCTGTAGTGTCCGAATGTACATCAAACTTGTCGTTTACAATATAGTAGTAGGATAGTATTATTGTTCCGCTCTCAATACTGTCAACTTTTCCATCCAACTGGAAATCTCCAACCCAGTTCTGCGCAAATGATACTGTAGAATACATTATCATACAAATAACGTAAAGTTTTTTGGGATGTCTCATGTTTATTAGCCTCCTCTTTTTAAATTTATAAAAGTAAAGAAGTGATCGATTTTAGATTAAAGCTTTGATAAATATTCATGATGTATAATTGATTGCAATGTATAGAAATATTTTCATAATAGAGTACTTTAGTAGGAAAATCTTGAAAGAATGCTAGAAGAAAGGTCAACCTAAACAAGGGTAAGACAATATTAATGTGAAGAGATTTGGCTATCTTTGCGGGCTATTTAATCTGTGGAAGCTATGAATTGTATCGCGCTTGCTTTGAAACGACCCTTCGTCTGGTTGTCCCGTTTTCGCCATCGTTGTGGATATGGGGTGCACTCTCCCTTTGCTTTTAACCTGATTACCCAGGTCATTTACGAGGAGCATCATTATTATTCTTACGAAGAGCTCATTGAAAAGCAGAAGGAATTGGCATTACAGAAAAATAGATCTTGGAGTTCAGAATCTACAAAAGTAAAGCGCTTGTTATTCCGGTTGGTGAATTATGCCCAACCATCTGTTATCATTGATGCCGGTACTGTTGCGGCATCTTCGCTTTATCTGAAAGCAGCGAAACCATCTGCTGACTATACTGCAGCATCGGAACTTTCCGAATTGTTTCTTGAGAAAGGGACTTCCGTCGATTTCCTTTATTTGCATGATTATCGCCATCCGGATTTTGTAGAAGGCGTATTCGATCTTTGTGCTTCACGCGTCAATATCAAATCAATGTTTGTAGTGGAGGGCATTCACTATTCAAAGAGGATGAGGAGGCTTTGGAAACGTATGTGTCAGGATGAGCGAACTGGTGTTTCGTTCGACTTATATGATCTTGGTATTTTGTTTTTTGATAAAACTAAAATAAAACAAGCTTATATTGTCAACTTCTGACCTGTTTTTTGTGTTTCTGTTCTATATTCAGTATTAATCGACAAATTTTAATCAAAAACACATGGTTATGAGAAAGAGCCTTGTATATACAAAAACGGGAGATAAAGGTACTACTTCATTGGTGGGCGGTACGAGAGTTCCCAAAACGCATGTCCGGCTTGAAGCCTACGGTACTGTGGATGAGCTTAATTCCAATTTGGGATTGTTGCTGACTTATCTTCCCGAGGGGGAAGAGAAAATTTTTCTGCAAGGAATACAGCATCGTTTGTTTCGTGTAGGCTCATATCTGGCGACTGATCGCGAAAAAATGGAACCCCGTCCTGCAAGTATTCTTTCACTTGACGACGTGGAATGTGTGGAAAAAGAAATTGATAGAATGGAAAATGAACTCGAGCCTTTAAGAGCTTTCATCCTTCCGGGGGGAAGTCGTGCTGCAGCCGTTGCTCATATCTGTAGGACGGTTTGCAGGCGTGCGGAACGTCGGATTCTTGTCTTGGCAGAGCAGGCTGAAATAGCCTCAGAATTATTGGCTTATGTCAACCGTTTGTCAGACTATTTGTTTGTCTTGTCTAGGAAAATTAACCATGATGAGAAAAAAGATGAAATATTTTGGAATAATAGTTGCAAGTGACGTTTTTTGTTATACTTTTGCCGAAAAATTAGAAAGTTGTATTTAATTATTCACAATTTTAATACTTGATTTACTATGTATTGGACATTGGAATTGGCTTCTAAGCTTGAAGATGCGCCTTGGCCGGCTACCAAGGATGAACTTATTGATTATGCCATGCGTTCGGGTGCTCCGCTTGAAGTGATTGAAAATTTACAGGAAATGGAAGATGAAGGCGAGATTTATGAAAGTATCGAAGATATTTGGCCCGATTATCCAAGCAAAGAGGATTTCTTCTTCAACGAGGAGGAGTATTGATACGCTTTTTAACCCTGCCGTTGCAACGGTCGGTTTTAATTTATAATGAGGTAGTCTGAAGACCTGAATGCTATGGGTTGGAAGATTGCCTCTTCTTTTTCTTTTTATGTATTAAGAATATTATAAAATGTCGCATCTTCTACCTGAAATTAAAAAAACTATCCTGCCTGAGGAGGAAAGAGCAAGCGTGCGTGAGTTATTGAGGAGTGTTTATGGTTATGAACAGTTTCGCGAACTGGAAGTGTATGCCGACCTTTTCAAAGGGAAAGAAACTATCCGGATCTCTCAGGGGCAGCTCATAGAGAGTGTGATACAATCGGCTGAATCGGCGAAAGAAGTAGGTGCGGACTATGATAATATTTTGCTGACCGCTCCTACAGGTGCGGGAAAATCATTGCTGTTTCAGTTGCCTGCTATCTATCTAGGGCATGAATATGGCTTGCTGACTGTTGTGGTTTCTCCTTTGAAGGCTTTGATTCTTGATCAGGTGGAGAGCCTGCAGGACATAGGCTATGAGCGAGTGGCTTATGCCTCATCCGATTTATCTCCGGAACAGAAACAAGAGGTGTACCGGCGGGTGCGCGATGGGGAAGTTGATCTTTTCTATTTATCTCCTGAATTGTTGTTATCTTATGACGTAAAACGTTTCATTGGGGAACGACGCCTCGGTTTAGTAGTTGTGGATGAGGCTCATACTGTGACCACTTGGGGTAAAGAGTTTCGTGTGGATTATTGGTTCTTGGGCAGGTATCTTAAGAATATAAAGGGTAGCTTGGGCTATTCATTTCCTATTTTTGCTCTTACAGCTACTGCAATATGGCATCCCAATGGTAGTGATGATATGATTTTTGAAACGATACGCTCTTTACAGATGAGTCCCTGTGTGCTTCATGTCGGCATCGTAAAACGAAAAAATATAGGATTTGACATTTGTCCGCTTCTAGTTGAAGAAGGGGAAACTTACGATAAAGCTAAACAGCACGTGATAGCTGAACGAGTGGAAGGTTTTCTGGACGGGCATAAGACGATTCTGTATTATCCGTTTGCCGGTGGAATTGATATGAAACTAAAGACGTGGGTCAGGTCTGCTGACTGGCATTGGGTTTCATCGTACTATGGAAAGAAAGACAAGGAAGCTAAAGCGGCTATTATAAGTGAGTTTGCCGAAGGAAGCAAGAAAATGATCGTAGCTACCAAAGCTTTTGGTATGGGAGTGGATATCAGTGATATCGACCGTATTTACCATGTAGCTCCTCCAAGCACATTTGTCGATTATATTCAGGAAATAGGTCGTGCTGCCCGTGATGCCGAAATTCATGGTGTTGCCGCAACTGATTTTCATGAGCGTGACTTCTATTATATGAAACGTTTGCACATGGTAGGCAGTATAGCTCAGGAGCAATTGAGTCTTATACTGAAGAAGCTGATGGAAGTCTACCGAATGAAAGGGGAGAAAAAGGAGATGTTGATTTCTTTGTCTGACTTTGAATTTGTGGTGAAGCTTCCTCGTTTAAAGAATAAATTGGAATATGAAGCTGAGCTTGGTCAGCTGATTAAAACGGCGTTGCTATGGTTGGAGGATGATTTGAATAAGCGCTTCGATTGTAGTATGCTGTCGGTATCACCACAAAATCTCTTAAATGAGGGATATATTCAAGATAAGACAGGTGATTTATTTGTGAAACAATATGCTTCCTATCTGACTAAAGTGGAAGATACGGACGATGTATATCAGGCTTCTTTGGATAAGCTGTGGGAAGAATGCTTCCCGGAACTGGGTTATAGGGAATTTAAACAGAAACTTTCAAAAGGAACCTTAGTCGAAGGTGCAAAGGCGGTTTCGGTAGGCAAGCATGAGGTCTTACTGAAAGAGGATGCCACAGTTATCCGACAACGGATGGATGATTTGTTTGGTAGTCTTAAGCAATTGTTTTTTGATAAACTCTATAAATCAAAAGGGCGTTTTGACGAAGAAGAGCTGCGTTCGGTGTTTGCTGCACATGATATGGATGTGCCTTCCGCCAAACGTTTTATTGGTGCCTTACTCGAGTCCCGTACGGAAGAAGGGCGGAGTGTGAGTTACATTAGCAGTGTGAAGAAAAAAGAAGAGAATAGTTTGTCTTTTACAGTAACCAAAGGTTTTGACTTGTTGCTTTCGCGTTATCAGAAGTTGTTCTCCCAACGGATTGTGGGTTATAAAGGGGAACGTTTACTATTCTATTGCACTCCTTTCTCCGATCTGAATATGCTGCTTAATCTGCTCTCCATGCTGAATAGTCTGTCTTTCAGTGTAGAAGGAGGTGGAAATCCTTGTGTGGAAGTGCATATTGATAATCCGGAACGTTTGCAGCAGGTAGTGGACTCCAACGAGTACCGCAGCCTTATTTTGGATGAAAACGAACGGATTTTTCAGGAACAGATCGAGCTGTTTACTTTGTTTTTCGGGAGTAAAATGGATGATGATCAACGTTGGGACTTTGTAGAAGATTACTTTACAGGTATGGGGGTACAGGAGTTGAAGAGTAAATATGTACTTTAAAATCATTTAACCCAAGTTGGTATTAGTATTATTGCATTATTTGGAAATTAATCATATATTTGTTTTGAACTAATTGCTCTTAGGAGGTTGTTACTCTTAACGAGTTTTTTGATTGATAATACTAATTAAAAAAAGGATTCTTATGAAGAAGTTTATGGTATGTGCGGCTTTTGCTTTTGCAATGGTTGCTTTCGGTACAGTGAATGCTCAGAATGCTGCTAAAGATTCTAAGGCTAAGACAGAACAGTGCTGCAAAAAAGGCGGCGATAAGAAGTGCTGTGATAAGGCTAAAGCCGGTGATAAAAAGAGTTGTGACAAGAAAGCCGATGACAAGAAATGTTGTGATAAGAAGGCTGATGTGAAAGCTACTTCAAAGAAGGCTGCTGATAAGAAATAATTGGCAAGATTAATATGGTTATTGAAGAGAGGAATGTCTTGTACGTTTCTCTTTTTTTTATCTGTGTTCCTGCTATTGCTTCTTTATATTGAGATAATGATTTCTGTTTTATACTATTTGAATAATGAGCTATTGTACTTATATTCCCAATATGACAGAACCTAGTAAGAGTCTGCATAAAAAATATCATGATTTTCATTATGGTTTTCCCATTCATGATGACAATGAATTGTTTGGACGTTTGATTCTCGAAATTAACCAAGCTGGTTTAAGTTGGGAAACTATTCTAAAAAAAGAGGATGGTTTTCGCCGGGCTTATGATAATTTCAATATCCAAAAGATTGCTGCTTATACAGAGGTTGATCGGGAGCGGTTGTTGAATGACCCAGGAATTATACGCAATAAACTTAAAATAAATGCTGCAATTGAGAATGCTAAAGCTCTTCTTCTATTGCAAGAAGAGTATGGTAGTTTTGAAAAATGGTTGGAGCACCATCATCCTAAGACAAGAGATGAGTGGATGAAAATCTTTAAAAAGACGTTTAAGTTTACAGGTGGGGAGATTGTCAATGAATTCTTGATGAGTATCGGTTACCTTAAAGGTGCTCATGACGAAGACTGCCCCGTTCATCAACAGATATTGAGGCTTAACCCGATGTGGATGAAAAAATAAATGTAAGGTGGCTTTTATTTGTGATTCTTATTTGATGTAAATAAAAGAGAAGTAATGTCGGTTCCTTCCATGCAAGAGAACATTGATTCTCAATATTAGTATATATGTTTTATATTGATAATATTGTTTGATGTATGCTGTATTATTTGTTGTCTCAGTTTATCTGTGTTTGAATTTAAATATTTTATTTATATAATTGTATATTAATATATTGTGTGTGAAATGGTGTTGTGATAATATATTTTATGGTAAACATTGATTTATAAAACAAATAAGAAAATTAATTGTTTTATAAAAGACATGCATATGCATGATGATTTGTAGCGTACGTTTTGATAACCGTTTTGTGGTGTTTTTATATATAATGTTTAATTTAAAATTTTAAATTATGGAAAACGCATTTGTTGAAGGTGGTTATACCGCTTTCGGGTTATTGAATTCGGATGAAAAACATCTGTTCGAAAAAGTTTTAGCACCTCTTGTAGGAGCTAAACATGTTCCTTTGGCAGTGGCTACTCAGATTGTAAATGGTACCAATTATGCTTTTTTCTGTGAATCCAAAGTTGTAAGACCGGATGCCGTTGCTTATAACACATTGGTTATTATCCATCAGCCTTTACCAAACGTAAATGAGCCTCCTACACTTGTGGAAATTAAAAGAGTGAAGATTATCTAAACCCGTGTGATGGGTTTAGTATATCTCTATGATGATTTTACTGTCGATAAAAGATTATCTGTTCATTGATAAGGATGAGGTAGCTTTTATCTTCAACCGTAGATCAGCACAAATTCCGAATTTGTGTTCGTATCTTAATAAAAGAAAAGCCTGCAAATTTGAATTTGCAGGCTTCTATCTTCAAGAAATCGCGGAAAGACAGGGATTCGAACCCTGGGAACAGTTGCCCGTTCACCGCATTTCGAGTGCGGCCCGATCGACCACTCCGGCATCTTTCCTTGTGTAAGGAAAAGCATAGGCTACCATAGTATCACATACTTTTGCAAAGGTAGTATCTTTTGTTGTTATCTTGAATTTTTCTATTCTTTTTTTGTCTGTTTTAGTGAGTGATTTTTATAATTCATCTGACTACGATATCTTTATTGCCCACGTTGTTGGGCTGAACAAAAAAGAAAAAGACTTGTTGTTTCATTAAGTGTAAAACTCATATATTTGTCACGGAAATAAAACAAAAGACTTATGAAAAAAATTATTAGTGTATTTTTAATAGGCGTATGTAGCCTGGCAATGGCTATACCTGTTCAGGCACAATTGATTAAATGGGGTGTGAAAGGCGGTGTGAATCTTTCTAAAATAGATGTTGATGGCGGATATAAAGGAAATAAGGATAATAATACCGGTTTCTTTGTTGGTCCGATGGCCGAATTAACTATTCCTATAATTGGATTAGGTGTTGATGGAGCTTTGCTGTTTTCGCAGAGAAAAACTGAGCTCAGTGATAATACCTTAAAACAGACAGGGGTAGAAATACCGGTCAACTTGAAGTATACAATTGGAATGGGGAGTGCTTTTGGGCTTTATTTTGCTGCGGGTCCCGATTTCTTCTTCGATTTTACCGGAGACAAAACATTTTCGGATTATGATATAACGAAGAAAACAGCTCAAGTGGGTTTGAATTTGGGTGCTGGTCTTAAGTTGTTGAGACATTTGCAAGTCGGAGTTAATTATCAAATCCCTATGGGTGATAGCTTTACATGGAAAAATACAAAAGACGCCATTGATGGAAATGGGAAAACGAAGACTTGGCAGATATCTGCTGCATACATTTTTTAATTAGACGCTTCTTATAGGTTGTGTCTTTTGCTTTTGAGATAATATATTCAGCGGGTTGCTAAACAAGCAATCCGCTTCTTTTTTGAATATGTTTGTCCTGCTTTGAAACATTTCGTTTTTTCGAAAATTCCGAGAGTGTGTTTTGCATACTTCTTCTTATCTTTGCCTCACGTATGGATAAATTCGTGGATGTCATATTGCCCTTACCTTTGCCTCGGTGTTTTACTTATTCTCTGCCACAAGAATGGGAGGATACTTTATGTGTGGGTTGCAGGGTGGTTGTTCCTTTCGGTCGGAAGAAGTATTATACGGGAATTGTAAGTGGGATACATCAATCTGCTCCCGAAGGTTATGAGGTGAAGCCAGTGGTTTCTGTATTGGATAAATCCTCTATTTTATTTGAAGAACAGTTTCGCTTTTGGGAATGGCTATCCGATTATTATCTCTGCACTCTTGGCGATGTATATAAAGCCGCTTTGCCTTCAGGCTTGAAACTTGAGAGCGAAACAGTGGTGGTCTATAATCCTGATTTTGAATCGGAAATTCCTTTGACGGAAAAAGAAAATGTGGTGCTTCGTTTGCTTTTGACTGAGCCGGAGCAGACAGTGACCCGATTGGAAAAAGATAGTGGAATAAAGAATGTATTGCCGATCGTAAAGTCTCTATTGGATAAAGAAGCTTTATTTGTGAAAGAGGAATTGAAGCGAACCTATAAGCCAAAGACAGAAAACCGTGTGCGTTTGACTGGCAACATGATGAATGAACGGCGGCTAAAAATTTTGTTTGATGAATTATCACGAGCACCTAAACAATTGGATTTGCTCATGAAATATATTGAATTGTCCGGATTATTGGCTGCTGATGGGCTCTCCGATCAATTCAAAGAAGTTACAAAGAAAGAATTACTCCAGCGTAGTGGCGCTTCCCCAGCTGTTTTCAATGCTTTGTGCGAAAAACATATTTTTGAAACATACTTGCAGGACGTAGCTCGTCTGCAGGATATTAACGCAACGTTATCTCCCGTAAATGCCCTTAATGAACATCAAGATCGAGCCTATAAAGAGATACTATCATGTTTTAAATCGAAGAATGTTTGTTTGTTGCACGGGGTGACTGCAAGTGGTAAAACTGAGGTCTACATTCATTTGATAGAGAATATGATCCGTCAGGGAAAGCAGGTACTATATCTTTTGCCCGAGATAGCACTTACTACCCAGATAACCGATCGATTGCAACGCGTATTCGGAGACCGACTGGGTATATATCATTCCAAATTTCCAGATGCTGAACGGGTAGAGATTTGGCAAAAGCAACTGACGGATAAGTCGTATGATATCATATTGGGCGTACGTTCTTCGGTATTCTTACCTTTTAGTCGGCTTGGGCTTGTCATCGTTGATGAAGAACACGAAAATACTTATAAACAGCAAGATCCGGCTCCACGTTATCATGCCCGTAATGCTGCTATCATGTTAGCTTCAATGTATGGAGCTAAAACCCTTCTGGGTACGGCTACTCCTTCCATTGAATCATGGCATAATGCTACTTCAAGTAAGTACGGATTGGTAACGTTGCATGAGCGTTATAAGGATATCCGACTCCCCGAAATCATCCCTGTGGATATAAAGGAGTTGAATAGAAAAAAGCGTATGAACGGACCGTTTTCGCCATTATTGCTTGAGTATGTACGTGAAGCCTTGGAGCAACATGAGCAAGTCATCTTATTTCAAAATCGCCGTGGGTTTGCTCCTATGGTAGAATGTCGCACATGCGGATGGACACCCAAATGTCAAAACTGTGATGTGAGTTTGACATACCATAAAGGCTTGAACCAACTAACTTGTCATTATTGTGGTTATACGACTCAGTTGCCTCGTATGTGTCCTGCTTGTGATGGTACCGATTTGCGTAATAGAGGTTTTGGAACCGAAAAGATAGAGGATGATATAAAGGTTATTTTTCCGGAAGCAACTGTTGCTCGTATGGATTTGGACACGACCCGTACACGTACTGCTTATGAGCGCATTATTTCGGATTTTGAACGGGGAAGAACAAACATCTTGATCGGAACACAGATGGTGTCAAAAGGTTTGGACTTTGACCATGTTAGTGTAGTTGGTATTCTTGATGCCGATGCAATGATGAACTTTCCCGACTTTCGCGCTTATGAACGCGCCTTTCAGTTGATGGCACAAGTTTCCGGCCGTGCAGGGCGAAAGAATAAAAGAGGGCGTGTGATTTTGCAGACTAGAAATATTACCCATCCTATTATTGCTGAAGTTATAGATAATGACTTTAAGCGCATGGTATCCGATCAGTTGACTGAACGGCAAATGTTTCATTATCCTCCTTATTACAGGTTGATTTATGTCTATTTGAAAAACCGTAACGAACAATTGTTGGAAATTATGGCGCAAGCTATGGGAACAAAGTTGCGAGCTGTTTTCGGTAACCGGATTTTGGGCCCTGATAAACCTCCTGTAGCACGCATACAAACTTTGTTCATTCGCAAAATAATGCTAAAAATAGAATATAATGCTCCTATGAGTAGAATCAGAGAATTACTCCTTCGCGTGCAAAAAGAAATGCAGGAAAGTGATCATTTCAAGTCTTTAATAGTCTACTATGACGTGGACCCAATGTAATTTCTAGATACCAATATGGAATATTCAAATAGTTCAATAAGAAGACAAAACTGTCTTCTGGATCAGACAAATGCAATACATTTATTAAATCATGGAGAATATGGGGTTTTGTCAATTCAGAATCTTGAAGGAGGTGCTTATGGGGTGCCTTTGAATTATGTATGGGATGGTGACTCATCAATATTTATTCATTGCGCTCCTGTCGGGCGTAAATTGGCTGCGATTAAAGCTTGTCCTGAGGTCTCTTTTTGTATAGTCGGCGTTGTACAAATTATACCGGGAGAGTTCACTACAAACTATGAGAGTATTATTTTGCAGTGCAAAGCTGTCTTGCAACTTTCTCTTGAAGAAAAAATGAAAGCAATGGGACTTATGGTGGGAAAATACTCTCCGGAGTATAAAGACACTGGTGTGGCTTATGCTGAAAAAGCTCTTTCAAGAATGGAGGTTATTCGTTTGGATATTAAGCATTGGAGTGGGAAATGTAAAAAATAGTGAGATGAATAAGCCGCGTAGAATTTTGTTTGTCTGTCTTGGTAACATTTGTCGTTCTTCTTCAGCGGAAGGAGTTATGAAATCGCTGTTAGAAAAAGAAGGAATTGAAAATGAATTCATAATTGATTCGGCGGGTATCCTTTCATATCATGAAGGGGAATTGCCGGATGCCAGAATGCGCATGCATGCCGCTCGTCGTGGGTATAATCTTACACATCGTTCCCGACCTGTTAGGACTCAAGATTTTTACCACTTTGATTTAATAATTGGGATGGATGATCGAAATATAGATGATCTTAAGGATCGTGCACCTTCAATTAAAGAAAGTAACAAAATCAGACGTATGACTGATTTCTGCGTACAAATGTCGCATTCTGATCATGTCCCAGATCCTTATTATGGAGGTGCTGAAGGTTTTGAATATGTGCTTGACTTGTTAGAAGATGCTTGCAAAGGCCTTTTGGAAAAAGTCCGATAATTTTTTTCAAAAGCTGTTTTCATTCTTGGTTAATGGATAGAGTCTTGATAAAAGCGCTTTTCGCGGTCAAGGCTGCAGGTTGCATCAATGCCGACGTTTTGTAATGAAACTGCTATTTCATCCAACTCTTTACGGGATACTCTGCCTATATAGTAGAGACGGTAGTTATAATTTTTGTCCAAAAGCTCCATGATATGAGTAAAATTTTGCTCACGCGCAAAGTCGAAATTGACTTTAATGATATCTTCGTATGGATGACTAATGACCCGTCCTATGCTAAATATGGTGAGTTCTTTATCGAAAGTGGAAAGATAACAGAATCGCGTAAGTAGCATATTTAGGAAATATAGAGCGGCACTGAATGATAGGAGCCCCGGTATAAACTTCCATTCAGATGCCAATGTGAGAGACCAAAAAGCAAGTATTATAAAGGTTAGGAACAGAACGAAGAAATAAAACATATATAGAGATGCTCGGTTATAGGTCTTTTCCGGAAGACTCTCTATTGTCCGCTTACCGGGATGATAATTTTTAAAAGAAATTCCATTAGCCAATAAATAACGGATTATACGTTCTGGGTGTTGCGATGGCTTCAAGGAAAAAGCATTTTCATGGTTGCCTCTAAGGTATAAAGTCAGTATTCCGGCACCATATTTTACTTTGGTTCCTATGTGGCTTTTGTACCTCGCCGGTTGGTATGGTTTCATGAAACAAAATTCAGTGATTTCATGAAGTTTTATACCCTTATTTTGAAAGAATTGTTCCGAGTATTTCTGATCTTGAATGCTTTTCATGGCTTTGATTTTATTTTTTTAATTCGGGATAACTGATTCGTGTGTGGTATATAGTTTTTAGTTTCTCCTTGAATACACCTTTTATTACTGCGATGTCTCTGAACGTGATAGGGCATTCTCTAAAAAAACCTTCTTCCATTTGTGAATCAATAATTTTATCAACAATATTGTTGATACTCTCTTCAGTGAATTCTGATAAACTTCTTGAAGTGGCTTCTACGGCATCTGCCATCATTAATATAGCTGTTTCCCGTGTAAAAGGATTGGGCCCCGGATATGTAAATATCTCTTCATCAGGCTCTTCTCCCGGATGCTCGTTTTTCCATGAGATATAGAAATACTTCGTTTTTCCACGTCCGTGATGCGTGCTGATGAAATCTTTGATGACTTTTGGCAGATTATTCTTTTCAGCCATCTTTAAGCCTTCGGTTATATGGCTTATAATTATCTGTGCGCTCTGTTCGTAGCTGAGGTTTTTGTGAGGGTTTACGCTTCCTATCTGGTTTTCGGTGAAGAAAATCGGATCAACCATTTTTCCAATATCATGATAAAGGGCTCCGGTACGTACCAATTGACTTTTGGCGCCAATTCGATTTGCTGCTTCAGCGGCAAGATTAGCTACTTGCAGGGAGTGTTGAAATGTGCCCGGTACAGTTTCGGATAAACGGCGTAGCAATGGGTTGTTTATATTCGAAAGTTCGACAAGGGTGACATTAGAAGTAAAACCGAATATTTTCTCCAGTAAGAAAAGTAGAGGATAAGCAAATAATAGAAGCACTCCATTAACAATGAAGTAGATATACATGCTTGCATTTAGTTGGGAAAGACTGTTTTCCGTTATTAATTCAAATGAAAAATAAACGGCTGCATAGGTTACTATGATTAAAATAGCAGTACGGATTAATTGGGAACGTTGCGATAATTCTCGTAGACTGAAAATGGCGACCAGTCCCGCGGATAATTGCAATAGAATGAACTCATGTGGAAAGCGAAGGCTTACAGAACAAATGAGTATTGTAATCACATGGGTTATAAAAGCTGTGCGTGAATCCAAGAATACGCGTATAATCAGGGGGAGCATTGCATACGGAATGACATAAACGTTAAATAGATGATTACTTACCATCAAGGATGTGATGACGCAATAGACCATAATTAGTGCAAACAATAACGAAAGGCTTCCTTTATTTCCATAATAATCTTTCCGAAAAAGGTCAAGATAGAGCATGAAAAACAGCATGAATATTGCTATGAAAAGAATCTGCCCAAATAAAACCAGTCTTTTTTGACCAATAATGGATTCATTGCTCTGAAGGGACTCTTTTTTAAGACTTTTCAGTATATTATATGTTTCTTGGTTGATGATTTCTCCACGGTCTATTATCTTTTGCCCACTCAGCACCATACCATTAGCCCATGAATAATTGTCAAAAACTTCTTTCTTAGCAGTCTCTGTGCGATGCTTATCGAAAATTAAATTAGGAATCAGATATTCATTTAAGGAACAATGTCGGAGAATCTCCGGTGAAAAATGAATTGTATCTGCCCCTAAAATAAAAGTATACGCCTCTTTTGTGGAAAAAAGTAAGGATACGTCTTTGGGATTTGCAAGTTTGCTTTCGACAATAACAATGGATCTCGTGCTATCTTGCTTTAACCTACCGGCTTCTTCTGTGGATATTATCCCTGTCTGATATACTCTATATAGCATTTTTTCGAGATAATATAGATAGCTTGCAGATGGCAATATTTTTTTCAGATGGTCTTGATAATCGTTCCTCAATTTTGATACAGCGACTTTAACAGTATTGGTATCTAGCTGATAGAAGGGTTGAAAAGTCGAGAGTATGCTGTCTTGTTCATGCTTTACAACGGATTCGTCTTTGTATATTGGAAAATCAAAAGTCGCAATCAACTGACCATATTTCCACGGCTTATTTATGTCAAATTGATAGTTAAAGCTGTTATCACGAGGTAAAAAATAGGCTATAACTGTCACAGTACATACAAAGATCAGTGCTTTATATATTAAATCTCTATATGAAAACGGGTTATTGCTCCTGATATTGCTCATGTCCGTTGATTTTTTTGCGAAAAGTACGAAAAAAAACACTTGTATGGAAAAAAAGGTTTAATTTTGCCGACTGATTGTCTTAAAATTAAGTAATGCAAAGTATGACAAATAGAAGAGTTAGAGTTCGTTTTGCTCCAAGTCCCACCGGAGCGTTGCATATTGGGGGTGTGCGTACAGCATTATACAATTATCTTTTTGCCCGTCAAAATGACGGTGATTTTCTTCTCCGTATTGAAGATACCGACTCAAATCGATTTGTTCCCGGAGCTGAAGAATATATAGTAGAATCATTTAAATGGTTAGGCTTATCTTTTGACGAAGGTGTTGGTGTTGGTGGAAAAAATGGTCCATACAGACAGTCGGAGAGGCGTGACATCTACAAACAATATGTCAATATTTTATTAGAATCGAATAAAGCGTATATTGCTTTTGATACTCCGGAAGAGTTGGAAAAAAAACGTACGGAGATAGCTAATTTCCAATATGATGCATCTACGCGCATGAAAATGCGCAATTCTTTGACTCTTTCTAAGGAAGACGTTTCTGCATTGATTGCCAGTGGTACAAATTATGTAGTGCGATTTAAAATAGAACCGGGTGAGGAAATCCATGTGAATGATCTTATTCGTGGTGAAGTTGTGATCAATTCGTCTATATTGGATGATAAAGTGCTTTATAAGTCGGCGGATGAGTTGCCTACATATCATTTGGCAAATATCGTCGATGACCATTTAATGGATATTTCACATGTTATCAGAGGGGAAGAATGGTTGCCTTCTGCACCTTTACATGTACTTTTATATCGTGCTTTTGGGTGGGAGAATACCATGCCTGCTTTTGCTCACCTTCCACTGCTTTTAAAACCGGAAGGGAATGGTAAACTAAGTAAGCGTGATGGCGATCGACTTGGCTTTCCTGTTTTTCCGCTGGAATGGCATGATCCGAAATCGGGCGAAGTATCTTCCGGTTATCGTGAATCCGGATATCTTCCGGAAGCTGTCGTCAATTTTTTGGCATTATTAGGCTGGAATCCCGGAAATGATCAAGAATTGATGTCACTAGAAGAACTTACTCGACTATTCAGTTTGGAACATTGTAGTAAGTCCGGCGCAAAATTTGATTATAAAAAAGGAATTTGGTTTAATCATGAGTATATTCTGATGAAACCGGATGAAGAGATTGCCAAACTTTTTGTTCCAGTATTGGAGGAACATGGGGTGGATGCTCCTTTTGATAAAGTCATAACCGTTGTGGGAATGATGAAAAATAGAGTTAGCTTTGTTCGTGAGTTATGGGATGCAGCGAGCTTCTTTTTTGTAGCACCTTTAGCTTATGATGAAAAAACGGTGCAGAAGCGTTGGAAAGAAGACTCTTCTCAATGTATGACTGAACTAATGCAAGTACTGGCTGGAATAGATGATTTTGGTATTGAAAATCAAGAAAAAATTGTCATGGATTGGATTGCTTCAAAAGGTTATCATACAGGTAATATTATGAATGCTTTTCGTTTGACTTTGGTAGGGGAAGGCAAAGGTCCTCACATGTTTGATATCTCTTGGCTTCTAGGTAAGGAAGAAACTTTATCTCGAATGCAACGAGCAATAGAAATACTGAAATAACACCCGGAAGTATGTTGTTATATGACTTGGCAATAGGCTTTTATGATCTTTTGGTCCATTTGGCTGCTCCTTTCAGCCGTAAGCCGCGTAAAATGATGAAAGGGCATTGGGTCGTATATGAGCTTTTACGTCAGCAGTTGGAAAAAGATATGCGGTATATCTGGTTTCATGCTGCATCTCTTGGTGAATTTGAACAAGGTCGTCCTTTAATTGAAAGAATTCGTGCGGAACACCCCGAATATGGCATACTATTGACTTTCTTTTCTCCATCGGGTTATGAGGTTCGGAAGAACTATCGTGGAGCTGATGTCGTTTGTTATTTGCCCTTTGATAAGCCTCGAAATGTAAAGAAGTTCTTGGATATTGCAAATCCTTGTATGGCCTTTTTCATTAAATATGAGTTTTGGAAGAATTATCTTGATGAGCTGCATAAACGTCAAGTGCCGGTATATAGCGTGTCATCTATTTTTCGTAGAGGACAAATATTTTTTAAATGGTATGGAGGTACCTATCGTAATGTCTTACGTGACTTTGATCATTTATTTGTTCAGAACGAGCGTTCTAAACGCTATTTGGGTAAAATAGGAATCAACAAAGTTACTGTAGTGGGTGATACGAGATTTGATAGGGTTTTGCAGATTAGAGATGAGGCCAAAGATCTTTCTTTGGTGGAAATGTTTAAAAATGATTCTTTTGTTTTTGTAGCGGGCAGTTCATGGCAACCTGATGAAGATCTTTTTATTGAATATTTTAATAATCATCCTGGGCTGAAGTTGATAATTGCTCCGCATGTGATTGATGAAAATCATTTAGTGGAGATTATCCGGAAATTGAAACGCCCCTATGTGCGCTATACCAGGGCGGATGGGAAGAATATTCGTAAAGCCGATTGTTTAATTATCGATTGTTTTGGCTTACTATCTTCTATCTATCGTTATGGAGAGATTGCATATATCGGGGGTGGTTTTGGTGTAGGTATTCATAACACTTTAGAGGCTGCAGTTTATGGAATACCTGTTATTTTTGGGCCTAAATACCAAAAATTTATGGAAGCGACCCAATTGATAGAAGCAAAAGGTGCTTTTTCTATTACGACTTATGATGAGTTGAGTACATTACTTGACCGTCTACTGTCCGATGAAGTGTTTTTACGTGAAACAGGCACTAATGCAGGGTATTATGTGACTGGTAATGCTGGAGCAACCGACAGAATTATGAATAAAATAGATATTTAAATCCTGTCCGTTACTCCTTTTGCTTTTTACCATTCAACTATTTGTACCAATTGGAATACATTAAATAGTTGTGTGCTATCTTTTGATTCAGTTCTTTTGCTTGCTGTGGATCTACTTTTTTTATAAATTTAGCGGGAACTCCTCCCCAGATACTACCTGGCTCAATGATCGTGTTGCTTAATACTAACGAACCTGCTGCAACGATAGCTCCTTCACCCACCACGGCGTGATCAAGAATTGTTGATCCCATTCCAATCAATGCATAGTCCTTTATTTTTGCACCATGCACAGTAACATTATGGCCAATGGAGACATGATCTCCTATTTCAATTGTCGACTTTTCATATAAAGTGTGTAAAACGCTTCCATCTTGTATGTTGACTCCATTCCCTATTTTTATAGAATTTACGTCACCTCTTAATACGGTGTTAAACCATACGCTGCAATCATCTCCTATTATAGTGTCTCCTATAATGGTTGCATTGTCTGCCAAAAAACAATTTTTTCCGATTCTTGGAGTAAATCCTCTTACTGATTTAATTAATGCCATTTTTTTATAAATTACTTGTTATATCTTTTAGCCATTTTTGCTCGTCTTTATCTAAATTCGGAGCTAATTTATCGTATACTTCTTGATGGTAATTATTAAGCCATTCAACTTCTTCATTAGTGAGTAGCTCTTTTATAATCCCTTTTTTGCAAATAGGGCAAAGAGTTAAGGTTTCAAATTTTAGATATTCTCCAAACATTCCTTCTCCAGCAGAAACTACTAATGTAAGATTCTCTGTACGTATGCCATGCTTTCCAACTTTGTAAAGTCCTGGTTCGTTTGAGGTCACCATTCCAATCTGTAGTGGTACAGGATTCTCATTCATACGAATGCTCTGAGGTCCTTCATGCACATTTAGAAAATGTCCAACGCCGTGGCCTGTGCCGTGAAGATAGTTCATCTTTTTTTGCCATATTGGCATTCGAGCTAATACGTCTAATTGTGTTCCCCGTGTACCTGTGGGAAAAATAGCCATTGCTAATGTAATATGTCCCTTTAATATTAGTGTGTAATCCGTTTTTTCTTCTTCGGTTAGTTCTCCTAATGCGATGGTGCGGGTGATATCTGTTGTTCCGTCAAGATATTGAGCACCAGAGTCAAGAAGTAAAAAACCGTTTTTCTTTAAGAGTATGTCGGTTTCAGGAGTAGCTTCATAATGGACAATTGCTGCATGTTCTTTATATCCGGCTATTGTATCAAAACTATCTCCAATAAACAAGTCTTGTTGAGCTCTGAAAGCATGTAATTTCTTGTCAATAGTAATTTCAGTTACATTGCCTTGAGATATTGCTTCTTCAAGCCATTTAAGAAATTTCACTAGCGCAATGCCGTCTCGTAGCATTGCTGAGTGTATACCTTGTATCTCTTGTTCGTTTCTTATCGCTTTTAATAAAGCAATCGGCGAAGGAATCAATTGTATTTGGGATAAAGAATTTATGGATGAAGCTATTGAATAGTTTGTTTTTGCAGGGTCGACTGAAATTTTTTTTATGTTGATTTGACGTAGGAAATCTTGAATGTCCGAATAGTTGTGCTGCTCTACTTTAATGTCTCTGAAATACTTTTTTAACGTTATAGGAACCTTTACCGGGTTTATAAATAAATGAGCATGCTCCATGGTTATAACGAGATAGCAGATTGCAACAGGGTTGCAATGTATGTCGCCACCCCTAATGTTCAGAATCCATGCAATTTCATCCAATGCACTGATGATTATAGCGTCGGAGCCAGCCTCTTTAAGTTGCTCCCGAACAATACACATTTTATCTTGACTACTTTTTCCGGCATATTTAAGGGGATATATGAAAATTTCTGTTTCAGGGATAAGAGGTCTGTCTTTCCATAATTCATTCATTGGATCAGGCGTGATTTCCAATTTTATATCTCTATGATTGAGCTTGTTCTTTATCTCATTGACTTGATTAATAGAAAATAGTTTCCCATCTATACCTACATGGTCTCCACTATTAAGTTTATTGCTTAAAAACTCTGCAATGGTGGGAGTTTCGGATAGCCCCTCTTTGTATAGTTTGATCCCACTGCCGCTTAGTTGCTGCTCTGCTTGTATAAAATATCTGGAGTCCGTCCACAATCCGGCTTCATGTAATGTAACAACAATCGTCCCAGCAGATCCGGTAAATCCAGATATCCACTCTCTGATTTTCCAATGTGGAGCCAAGTATTCACTGATATGTGGATCTGCAGTGGGTATGATGATTGCTTCTAATTTCTTTCCCTTCAACCATTCTTGTAAGGTTTGTATCCGGATGCTTATAGATTGATTCATTTTTAACTGATGTTATATTTATCTCCTCAAAGATAATCACTTTACATAAATATATTGTTGATGAGTTGGCATAATTGCTTCTTTTTCGAAAAAAGCAATGCCCACTAAACCATATATTTATTGTTTTTTCGATGAAAGTTTTGTGAATAAAGAAAGTATATGTAATTTTGCCGCTCGAATTTGATATAATTTTCTAAACCATTAATATTTTAATAAAAAAAGTATGATCGTAGTACCCGTAAAAGAAGGCGAAAACATTGAGAAAGCGCTGAAGAAATTTAAAAGAAAATTTGAAAAAACAGGCATAGTCAAAGAGTTGAGAAGTAGACAACAATTTGATAAACCTTCTGTTGTTAAAAGACTTAAGAAGGAGCGTGCTGTTTATGTTCAGAAGCTTCAACAAGTGGAAGATTAATTATTCGTAATTCCTTTGATTCTATTGAATTCTTTTCATATATTCGTTGCATGATTTATTTCATAACGGTATGTGGACAGTAACCTCTTTTCTCGATAATCTTCAATATGAACGTAACTATTCTGAAGAAACAATAAAGGCGTATCGTGAAGATATATGCCAGTTTGAAAACTTTGTTTCTGAAGAATTTGGATCCGTTGAACTTTCAAGTGTGACTCCTGATATTGTTCGTGAGTGGATTATGTCCTTAATGGATAAAGGTTATACATCTACTTCTATCAATAGAAAGTTGAGTGCATTGCGTTCACTTTATAAATACCTTTTACGCTTCAATCTAGTGTCTGTAGATCCTCTCCGGAAAGTAACAGGCCCTAAAAACAAAAAGAAGTTACCGGTGTTTTTAAAGGAAACCGACATGAATAAGCTGTTGGATGAAACGGCTTTTGAAGATGGGTTTAAAGGATCTCGTGATCGTTTGATTATTGCAGTGTTTTATGTGACTGGTATTCGTCTTTCTGAATTAATAGGATTGGATGACAGGGATATCGATCTGGAATCTGCTCTCATTAAGGTTTTAGGAAAGCGAAGAAAACAGAGATTAATACCTTTTGATGAAGAACTTAAAATGATGATTGCTGACTATTTGAATGTTAGAAATACGTCTATAGTTCGTCTGACTGATGCGTTTTTTGTTCGAGAAAACGGAGAGCGGTTGTCTCGTAGTGTTGTGGAAAATTTAGTGAAACGGAATCTATCGAAAGTGGTGACGTTGAAAAAACGATCTCCTCATGTTTTGAGGCATACTTTTGCAACAACGATGCTGAATCATGATGCTGAGTTGAGTGCAATTAAAGAACTTTTGGGGCATGAGAGTCTGACAACGACAGAAGTATATACGCATACGACTTTCGAAGAGCTTAAAAAAGTTTATAACCAAGCTCATCCCAGAGCTTAAAAATGGAGGTAGTTATGGAAGTAAGAATTCAATCAATTCACTTTGATGCGTCAGAGCAATTGCACACTTTTATTCGAAAGAAAGTTGTAAAATTGGAGAAGTATTACGATGATATAAAGAAAGTGGAGGTGTCGTTGAAAGTTGTTAAGCCTGAAACCGCTGCAAACAAAGAAGTGGGTGTTGTGGTTGCAATTCCTAATGGTGAACTTTATGCAAGTAAAATCTGTGATACTTTTGAGGAAGCGGTTGATTTAAGCATAGAAGCTCTCGAAAAGCAGTTGGTTAAATATAAGGAGAAACAACGTAATAAATAAATCTGCTAAAATTTTGTGGGGAAAAAATAAATCTCTAAATTTGCAGCCGTTTCGCTCATGTGGGACGTAACGGTTGCATCTTTTTGAGTTTTGCCTCTTTAGCTCAGTTGGCCAGAGCACGTGATTTGTAATCTCGGGGTCGTTGGTTCGAATCCGACAAGAGGCTCAAAAAGTGGGGGAAAAGTGCCTTATTTTAGAAGGGCAAATACCAGAGTGGCCAAATGGGGCAGACTGTAAATCTGCTGGCTTACGCCTTCGGTGGTTCGAATCCATCTTTGCCCACTTTCTTTTCTCTTGCTGTTATAGCTCAGTGGTAGAGCACTTCCTTGGTAAGGAAGAGGTCCCGGGTTCAAGTCCCGGTAACAGCTCATAAAAATGAAAAGCTGATTATTAATCAAATAAATAACAAGTAAAGCTATGGCTAAAGAGAAATTCTCACGTACCAAACCGCACGTAAACATTGGTACAATTGGTCACGTAGACCACGGTAAAACCACGTTGACTGCTGCTATCACTGCTGTGTTGGCAAAGAAAGGTCTTTCAGAAGTTAAGTCATTCGATCAGATTGATAATGCTCCTGAAGAAAAAGAAAGAGGTATTACTATTAATACTTCACACGTAGAATATGAAACTGCAAATCGTCACTACGCTCACGTAGACTGTCCGGGACATGCCGACTACGTAAAGAACATGGTAACTGGTGCTGCTCAGATGGACGGTGCTATTATTGTAGTTGCTGCTACTGATGGTCCTATGCCTCAAACTCGTGAACACATTTTGTTGGCTCGCCAGGTAAACGTTCCAAAATTGGTTGTGTTTATGAATAAATGCGATATGGTTGATGATGAGGAAATGTTGGAACTCGTTGAAATGGAAATGCGTGAATTGCTTTCTGCATACGAATTTGATGGTGATAATACTCCTATCATTCGTGGATCTGCATTGGGAGCTTTGAACGGTGTTGAAAAATGGGAAGATAAAGTTATGGAATTAATGGATGCTGTTGACTCATGGATTCCATTGCCTCCTCGTGATGTTGATAAACCATTTTTGATGCCTGTTGAAGATGTATTTTCAATTACTGGCCGTGGAACTGTTGCTACTGGTCGTATTGAAGCTGGTATCGTGAAAGTTGGTGATGAAATCGAAATCCTTGGTTTGGGTGAAGATAAAAAATCAGTTGTAACTGGTGTTGAAATGTTCCGCAAATTGTTGGATGAAGGTGAAGCTGGTGATAATGTTGGTTTGTTGCTTCGTGGCGTTGATAAGAATGAAATCAAACGTGGTATGGTTCTTTGTAAACCAGGCCAGATTAAACCTCACTCTAGATTCAAAGCTTCTATTTATGTGTTGAAGAAAGAAGAAGGTGGTCGTCATACTCCTTTCCATAATAAATATCGTCCTCAATTCTACTTGCGTACTATGGACTGTACAGGTGAGATTTCTCTTCCTGAAGGAACAGAAATGGTAATGCCTGGTGATAACGTAGCAATCAATGTTGAATTGATCTATCCTGTAGCATTGAACGTTGGTTTGCGTTTTGCAATCCGCGAAGGTGGTCGTACAGTAGGTTCTGGTCAGATTACTGAAATCCTTGACTAAAAAATAATTTAATCAGTTCTTGCGAATTATTGCAAGGACTGATTTTTTCTACGGAAGTAGCTCAGTTGGTAGAGCACCGGTCTCCAAAACCGGGTGTCGGGAGTTCGAGCCTCTCCTTCCGTGCTAATATTGTGAAAATGAAGAAGATAGTAACTTATATTAAAGAAACTTACGACGAGCTTGTTCATAAAGTATCGTGGCCTACTTATTCTGAGCTCTCTAACAGTGCAGTAGTTGTTTTATATGCTTCCCTACTTATTGCATTGGTAGTGTTTGCGATGGACTTCTGTTTCCAGAACCTAATGGAAAATATTATTTATCCACATTAAAAAGAGGAAGTTAAATGTCTGAGATTGAAAAAAAATGGTACGTTCTGCGTGCTATTAGTGGGAAAGAATCTAAGGTTAAAGAGTATCTTGAAGCTGACATTAAAAATAGCGACCTTGGTGATTATGTTTCTCAGGTATTGATTCCTACCGAAAAAGTGTATCAGGTTCGCAATGGTAAAAAAATTGTAAAGGAAAGAAGTTATCTTCCCGGTTACGTTTTAATTGAAGCTGCCTTGGTAGGCGAAGTTGCACATCATCTAAGAAATACTCCGAATGTAATCGGTTTCTTAGGTGGTTCTGATAAGCCTGTGCCTTTGCGACAGTCTGAAGTTAATCGTATACTTGGTACGGTAGATGAGCTTCAAGATGCTACTGAAGAATTGAATATACCTTATGTGGTAGGTGAGACTGTAAAAGTAATTTTCGGTCCGTTCAGTGGATTTAGTGGTATTATTGAAGAAGTGAATACCGAAAAGAAAAAGTTAAAAGTCATGGTTAAGATATTTGGGCGGAAAACTCCGCTTGAATTAGGCTTTATGCAAGTTGAAAAAGAATAATGCAAAATGTTACGTTGCACTGTTCTTTATTAGTATTTATATATAAAATAATAAAAAAATGGCTAAAGAAGTTGCTGGACTAATCAAATTACAGATTAAAGGAGGCGCTGCAAACCCATCTCCCCCCGTAGGACCTGCATTGGGTTCGAAGGGTATTAATATTATGGAGTTTTGCAAGCAATTCAATGCCAGAACCCAAGACAAAGCAGGTAAAATTTTGCCTGTGGTTATTACTTATTATGCAGATAAATCATTTGATTTTGTAATTAAAACTCCACCTGTTGCAATTCAGTTACTTGAGGTCGCAAAAATTAAAGGTGGATCTGCTGAGCCTAATCGTAAGAAAGTTGCTGAGATTTCTTGGGAACAAGTTCGCACGATTGCTCAGGACAAGTTGGTTGATTTGAACTGCTTTACTGTGGACGCTGCTATGAAAATGGTTGCTGGCACAGCGAGAAGTATGGGTATCACTGTAAAAGGGGAGTTCCCGGTTAATAATTAATAAACTTCAATTAGGATGGGTAAACTGACAAAAAAACAAAAGTTGGCTGCTGAAAAAATTGAAGCAGGGAAAGCATACTCACTGAAAGAAGCTTCAGCATTAGTGAAAGAAATTACTTTTACTAAATTTGATGCTTCGGTTGATATCGATGTACGGTTGGGCATTGACCCTCGTAAAGCGAATCAGATGGTGAGAGGTGTTGTTTCACTTCCTCACGGTACTGGCAAGGTTACTCGAGTATTAGTACTTTGTACACCGGATTCAGAAGTTGCTGCAAAAGAAGCAGGGGCTGACTATGTGGGTCTTGATGAATATATTGAGAAAATAAAGGGTGGATGGACTGATATTGATGTTATCATCACTATGCCATCTATTATGGGTAAAATTGGTGCGCTCGGTCGTGTGCTTGGTCCTCGTGGATTAATGCCTAATCCGAAGAGTGGCACTGTGACTATGGATGTTGCTAAAGCTGTGAGAGAAGTTAAGCAAGGAAAGATCGACTTTAAAGTTGATAAGAGTGGAATTGTGCATACTTCTATTGGTAAGTCGTCATTTAGTGCTGATCAGATTCGCGATAATGCAAAAGAATTTGTATCAACATTGAATAAGCTTAAACCAACAGCAGCTAAAGGTACATATATTAAGAGTATTTATCTTTCTAGTACAATGAGCGCGGGTATCAAAATTGATCCGAAATCAGTGGAAGAAATCTAATAAAAAAGAGCTATAATGAGAAAGGAAGATAAAAGTACGATAATTGAGCAAATTGGTGCTACTGTTCAGGAGTATAGTCATTTCTATCTGGTAGATACTACTGCGATGAATGCTGCTGCTACAAGTGCTTTAAGAAGAGAGTGTTTCAAATCCGACATCAAATTGGTTGTCGTAAAAAACACTTTATTACATAAGGCGCTAGAAAGCTTAGACGTGGATTATTCTCCTCTCTATTCTTGTCTGAAAGGTACTACTGCCGTTATGTTCTGCAATACTGCAAATATCCCGGCTAAGCTTTTAAAAGATAAGTCTAAAGATGGTATTCCTGGATTAAAAGCTGCATATGCTGAAGAAAGCTTCTATATTGGTGCAGATCAGTTGGATGCTCTTATCAGTATTAAGAGTAAAAATGAAGTTATTGCGGATATTATTGCATTGTTGCAATCTCCCGCTAAGAACGTCGTTTCTGCTCTCCAATCAGGTGGAAACACCATTCACGGAGTTCTTAAGTCACTTGGCGAAAGAGCTGAATAAAAACAATAATAAATTAGTAATTAAACAATTTAAATCATACAAAAATGGCAGATTTGAAAGCTTTTGCAGAACAATTAGTTAACTTGACAGTAAAAGAAGTTAATGAACTTGCGACTATCCTCAAAGAAGAATATGGTATTGAACCTGCTGCTGCAGCTGTTGCTGTTGCTGCTGGTCCTGCAGCCGCTGGTCCTGCAGCCGCTGAAGAAAAAACTTCTTTTGATGTAGTGTTGAAGAGTGCCGGTGCAGCTAAACTTCAAGTTGTTAAGGCTGTGAAGGAAGCATGTGGTCTTGGCTTGAAAGAAGCTAAGGACATGGTTGATGGTGCTCCTAGCGTAGTAAAAGAAGGTTTAGCTAAAGATGAAGCAGAATCATTGAAGAAAACATTGGAAGAAGCTGGAGCTGAAGTTGAACTTAAATAACATTAGCCTGTAAATCAGGTATTTCGGTTAAGAACCCTTTGAAATGAGGGTTCTTAACCTTTTTGTGTATATATTTATTATTAAGTTCTTCAAACCCATAAACAGATGTCTTCAAATACTGTAAATCAAAGAATTAATTTCGCTTCAACTAAAAATCCGTTAGAATATCCGGATTTTCTGGAAGTACAATTGAAGTCATTCAAAGACTTTTTGCAACTAGATACGCCGCCTGAAAAACGTAGAAACGAAGGGTTGTATAAAGTTTTTGCAGAAAATTTTCCTATAGCTGATACAAGAAACAATTTTGTTCTTGAGTTTTTGGACTATTACATTGATCCACCGCGTTATACTATTGATGAGTGTATAGAGCGAGGGCTCACTTATAGTGTACCTTTAAAGGCAAAATTAAAGTTATATTGTACAGACCCTGATCATGAAGATTTTGATACTGTCGTTCAGGATGTATTTTTAGGGCCTATTCCCTATATGACGGATAAAGCAACTTTTGTGATTAATGGCGCGGAACGCGTTGTTGTTTCTCAGTTGCATCGTTCACCTGGCGTGTTTTTTGGTCAAAGTGTTCATGCGAACGGGACTAAATTATATTCAGCTCGTATTATTCCATTCAAAGGTTCTTGGATAGAGTTCGCAACTGACATCAATAATGTAATGTATGCATATATTGATCGTAAAAAGAAATTGCCTGTTACAACTTTATTACGTGCTATTGGATTTGAGAATGATAAGGATATTCTCGAAATATTTAATTTAGCTGAAGATATAAAAGTTAACAAGTCGAATCTAAAAAAGATAGTTGGACGTAAGCTGGCTGCTCGTGTATTGAAGACATGGATTGAAGATTTTGTGGATGAAGATACTGGTGAAGTTGTTTCTATTGAACGAAATGAAGTTGTTATTGATCGTGAAACAATCATTGAACCGGAGCATGTCGATCTGATATTAGAATCCGGTGTTCAAAATATTCTTATACATAAGGAAGAGCAGAATCAATCTGACTATTCTATCATATATAATACTCTCCAGAAGGATCCAAGTAATTCAGAAAAAGAAGCTGTCTTATATATATATAGACAATTGAGAAATGCTGATCCGGCGGATGATGCTAGTGCACGAGAAGTAATAAATAACTTATTTTTCTCAGAAAAGCGCTATGATCTTGGTGATGTTGGGCGTTATAGAATCAATAAAAAATTGAATCTGACGACTGATATGGACGTAAGGGTTCTGACAAAAGAAGATATAATTGAAATCATTAAGTATTTAATTGAATTAATAAATTCGAAGGCAGATGTTGATGATATTGACCACTTGAGTAATCGTAGAGTCCGTACGGTTGGTGAGCAATTGTCCAATCAATTTGCTATTGGTTTGGCTCGTATGTCTCGGACTATTCGTGAGCGAATGAATGTACGAGATAATGAAGTTTTCACTCCTATTGATTTGATTAATGCAAAAACGATCTCATCTGTAATTAATTCTTTCTTTGGGACGAATGCATTGTCTCAATTCATGGATCAAACTAATCCTTTAGCGGAGATTACACATAAGAGACGTATGTCTGCGCTCGGACCTGGTGGCTTGTCTCGTGAGCGTGCGGGATTTGAAGTGCGCGACGTGCATTACACACACTATGGACGCCTTTGTCCTATTGAAACGCCGGAAGGACCAAATATTGGACTAATTTCGTCGTTATGTGTGTTTGCCAAAATTAATGATCTAGGATTTATTGAAACTCCGTATCGTAAAGTTGCGGATGGTAAAGTTGATATTTTAGATAGTGGATTAGTTTATTTAACAGCTGAAGAAGAAGAAGGCAAAATTATTGCACAGGGAAATGCTCCTTTAAATGATGAAGGAGATTTCATTCGTGATAGAGTAAAAGCTCGTCAGGATGCTGATTATCCTGTTGTAAGCCCATCTGAAGTTGAATTAATGGATGTGTCTCCTCAACAGATAGCATCCATAGCTGCTTCTTTGATTCCTTTTCTTGAGCATGATGATGCGAACCGTGCATTGATGGGGTCTAACATGATGCGTCAAGCTGTGCCTTTGTTGAAAAGCGAATCTCCTATTGTTGGTACGGGTATTGAACGTCAGTTGGTTCGTGATTCTAGGACACAAATTACGGCTGAGGGTGAAGGAATAATTGATTTTGTTGATGCAACTACCATACGTATTCTGTATGATCGTACAAAAGATGAAGATTTCGTCAGCTTTGAGTCGGCTTTACGGGAATATCGTATTCCAAAATGGAGACGTACTAATCAAAATATGACAATTGATCTCCGTCCGATCTGTGAAAAAGGTCAAAGAGTGACTAAGGGGCAAATTTTGACAGAAGGTTATTCCACAGAAAAGGGGGAATTAGCTTTAGGTAAAAATCTACTTGTCGCTTATATGCCTTGGAAAGGATATAATTATGAGGATGCTATTGTATTAAATGAGCGTGTAGTTCGTGAGGATCTTTTGACTTCTATCCATGTTGAAGAATATTCCTTGGAGGTTCGTGAAACGAAACGTGGAATGGAAGAGTTGACTTCTGATATTCCAAATGTAAGTGAGGAAGCTACAAAGGACCTTGATGAAAATGGTATTGTTCGTGTTGGGGCTCGTATACAGCCAGGTGATATTTTGATAGGTAAGATTACTCCTAAGGGTGAATCGGATCCTTCTCCTGAAGAGAAGCTTTTGCGGGCAATATTTGGAGATAAGGCTGGAGATGTAAAAGATGCATCTTTGAAAGCTTCACCTTCTTTGAAAGGTGTTGTAATAGATAAAAGATTATTCTCTCGCGTAATCAAAAGTAGAAGTTCTAAACTTGCCGATAAAGCGCTATTGCCTAAGATTGATGACGAATTTGAATCAAAAGCTTCCGATTTGAAGTCTATCCTAATCAAGAAGCTATTGGCTTTGACTGAAAGTTATGTTTCAGAGGGTGTAAAAGACTATATGGGCGCAGAGGTGATAGCTAAAGGTGCTAAATTCTATGCTTCTGACTTTAGCAATTTAGATTTTACCTCTATTCAATTGAGTAATTGGACAAGTGATGAACATACCAATGAACTGATTCGTGATTTAATCATGAATTATATCAAGAAGTATAAAGAGCTTGATGCAGAGTTAAAACGCAAGAAATTTGCAATTACAATTGGTGACGAGCTTCCAGCTGGTATAATTCAGATGGCAAAAGTTTACATTGCAAAGAAAAGAAAAATCGGTGTGGGTGATAAAATGGCAGGTCGCCACGGAAATAAAGGTATTGTGTCTCGTGTTGTTCGGCAAGAAGATATGCCTTTCCTTGCTGATGGTACTCCTGTTGATATCGTTTTGAACCCTCTAGGTGTACCTTCTCGTATGAATATCGGGCAGATTTTTGAAGCTGTTTTAGGTCGCGCAGGAAAAAATTTGGGTGTGAAATTTGCTACTCCTATATTTGATGGTGCTAGTTTGGATGATCTAAACGAATGGACAGATAAAGCTGGGCTCCCGCGATATGGCAAAACAAGATTATATGATGGAGGAACAGGAGAACCTTTTGACCAACAAGCTACAGTAGGTGTTACTTATATGTTAAAGCTTGGGCACATGGTTGAAGATAAAATGCATGCTCGTTCCATAGGTCCATACTCTTTAATTACCCAACAACCGTTGGGTGGTAAGGCTCAGTTTGGTGGTCAGCGTTTTGGAGAAATGGAAGTTTGGGCATTGGAAGCATTTGGTGCAGCTCATATTTTGCAGGAAATTTTGACTATTAAGTCAGATGATGTGATGGGACGCTCAAAAGCTTACGAAGCAATAGTAAAAGGGGAACCAATGCCACAGCCAGGTATACCAGAATCACTCAATGTATTGCTGCACGAATTGAGGGGCTTAGGATTAAGCATCAATTTGGAATAACATAAAAATGTCAATTACCATTTATATATAAAAGTATGGCTTTTAGAAAAGAAAACAAGATAAAGAGTAACTTCTCCAAAATCTCTATTGGCTTGGCTTCTCCAGAGGAAATCTTGGAGAACTCAAGTGGTGAAGTTTTAAAGCCTGAAACTATCAACTATCGTACCTATAAACCGGAACGGGACGGCTTATTTTGTGAACGGATTTTTGGTCCAATAAAGGACTATGAATGCCATTGTGGTAAATATAAGCGTATTCGTTATAAAGGCATTGTTTGCGATCGTTGTGGAGTAGAAGTGACAGAAAAGAAAGTCAGACGTGAGCGAATGGGGCATATTCAATTAGTAGTTCCGGTAGCTCATATTTGGTACTTCCGTTCTCTTCCTAATAAGATTGGTTATTTGTTGGGGGTACCGACAAAGAAGCTGGATTCTATAATTTATTATGAACGCTACGTTGTTATTCAGTCTGGTGTTTTATCTGGAGAAGTAGCGGAGTATGATTTACTTTCCGAAGAAGAGTATTTGGATTATTTGGATAAGCTTCCCAAAGATAATCAGTTTCTTGAAGATTCAGATCCGAATAAGTTTATCGCTAAAATGGGAGCTGAAGCAATCTATGATATGTTATCCCGTTTAGATTTAGACGCTTTATCCTATGAGCTTCGTCATAGAGCAAGTAGTGATGCTTCTCAGCAACGAAAAACTGAAGCTTTAAAGCGTTTACAAGTTGTAGAATCTTTTCGTGCTTCTCGTGGTCGCAATAAACCAGAGTGGATGGTTGTTCGTATTGTTCCGGTAATCCCTCCAGAATTGCGTCCTTTGGTTCCTTTGGATGGAGGACGTTTTGCAACTTCGGATTTGAATGATCTTTATCGCCGTGTGATTATTCGTAATAACCGTTTGAAGAGATTAATCGAGATAAAGGCTCCTGAAGTTATTTTGCGTAATGAAAAGCGTATGCTTCAAGAGGCGGTTGATTCATTATTTGACAATTCGCGTAAATCTAGCGCGGTAAAAACTGATGCAAATCGCCCACTTAAATCCCTTTCTGATAGTTTAAAAGGAAAGCAAGGACGATTCCGCCAAAACCTTTTAGGCAAACGTGTCGATTATTCAGCCCGTTCCGTAATTGTCGTTGGCCCTGAGTTAAGAATGGGCGAGTGCGGTATACCTAAGTTAATGGCAGCCGAACTTTACAAGCCGTTTATAATTCGCAAGTTGATTGAACGTGGCATTGTAAAAACGGTTAAGAGTGCAAAGAAGATTGTAGATCGCAAAGACCCTGTTATTTGGGATATTTTGGAGCATGTGATGAAAGGACACCCGGTTCTATTAAACCGTGCACCGACATTACACCGTTTGGGTATTCAAGCTTTCCAACCTAAAATGATTGAGGGCAAAGCTATTCAACTCCATCCATTAGCATGTACGGCATTCAATGCTGACTTTGATGGTGACCAAATGGCTGTTCATTTACCATTGAGTAATGAGGCTGTTCTTGAAGCTCAAATGCTGATGCTTCAATCTCATAACATATTGAATCCGGCCAATGGAGCACCTATTACAGTACCTTCTCAGGATATGGTACTTGGATTATACTACATTACAAAATTACGTAAGGGTGCTAAAGGTGAAGGTTTAACATTCTATGGACCTGAAGAAGCTTTGATAGCATATAACGAAGGGAGGGTAGATATTCATTCTCCTATTAGTGTTATTGTGAAGGATGTTGACGAGAATGGAACTGTCGTTGATAAAATGATGCATGATACTTCTGTAGGGCGTGTTATTGTGAACGAAATAGTTCCCCCGGAAGCAGGCTATATAAACACTATTATATCAAAAAAATCACTTCGCGACATTATTAGTAATGTAATAAAAGTATGTGGCGTTGCAAAGGCTGCTGATTTTTTGGATGGAATAAAGAATTTGGGTTATCAAATGGCCTTTAAAGGAGGCCTATCTTTCAACTTAGGAGATATCATTATTCCAAAAGAAAAAGAGGCTTTGGTGCAGAGAGGTTATGATGAGGTTGAACAAGTTATTAATAACTACAATATGGGATTTATAACGAATAATGAGCGTTATAACCAGGTTATTGATATTTGGACTCATGTAAATTCTGAGCTGTCGAACATCTTGATGAAAACAATTTCTAGTGATGATCAAGGATTTAACTCTGTGTACATGATGCTTGATTCAGGAGCTCGTGGTTCTAAAGAACAGATTCGCCAGTTGTCTGGAATGCGTGGTCTGATGGCGAAGCCTCAGAAAGCAGGTGCTGAAGGTGGGCAGATTATTGAAAATCCTATTCTTTCAAACTTTAAAGAAGGACTTTCCGTCCTTGAATATTTTATTTCCACTCACGGTGCTCGTAAGGGCTTGGCGGATACCGCCTTGAAAACAGCTGATGCGGGATACCTTACTCGTCGATTAGTAGACGTGTCTCACGACGTGATTATTAATGAAGAGGATTGTGGAACGTTGAGAGGTTTGGTTTGTACTGATTTGAAAAACAATGATGAAGTTATAGCGACCCTGTATGAACGTATATTGGGTCGTGTATCCGTACATGACATTGTGCATCCGAATACAGGTGAATTGCTTGTTGCTGGTGGAGACGAAATTACAGAGGAAATTGCTAAGAAGATTCAAGATTCTCCAATTGAAAGCGTGGAAATCCGTTCTGTACTGACTTGTGAATCTAAAAAGGGAGTTTGCGCGAAATGTTATGGTCGCAATCTTGCTACAAGTCGTATGGTACAAAAAGGTGAGGCTGTTGGCGTTATTGCTGCACAATCTATTGGAGAGCCTGGAACACAGCTTACTCTTAGAACTTTCCATGCTGGTGGTACTGCAGCTAATATTGCAGCAAATGCTAGCATTGTAGCTAAAAATCCGGCACGTTTGGAGTTTGAAGAGCTACGTACCGTTAGTGTTGTTGATGAAGCAGGTGAACCTGCTAAAGTTGTGGTTGGGCGTCTTGCTGAAGTTCGATTTGTTGATGTTAATACAGGTATTGTACTTTCAACTCATAACGTTCCTTACGGTTCTACTTTATATGCTTCTGACGGTGAGGTGGTTGAAAAAGGAAAATTGATTGCTCGTTGGGATCCTTTTAACGCTGTTATTATAACGGAAGCTGCTGGAAAGATTGAATTTGAAGGAGTGATTGAAAATATTACTTATAAAGTTGAATCAGATGAATCTACTGGATTACGTGAAATCATAATTATTGAATCGAAGGATAAGACTAAAGTTCCTACGGCTCATATTATGACAGAAAGCGGTGAGTTGATTCGCACTTATAATCTACCTGTAGGCGGTCACGTTGTAGTTGAAAACGGACAAAAGGTTAAGGCCGGAGAAGTTATTGTAAAGATACCTCGTGCTGTGGGTAAAGCTGGCGATATCACGGGCGGTCTTCCTCGAGTAACGGAGTTATTTGAGGCCCGTAATCCATCTAACCCTGCTGTCGTTTCTGAAATTGACGGTGAGGTTACTATGGGAAAGGTAAAACGTGGTAATCGTGAGATAATCGTGACTTCGAAAGGCGGTGAAGTAAAGAAGTATTTAGTTCCCCTCTCTAAACAAATATTGGTTCAAGAGAATGACTATGTTCGCGCTGGAACTCCACTTTCTGACGGGGCTACTACTCCTGCTGATATATTGGCTATTAAAGGTCCTACGGCTGTTCAAGAATACATCGTTAATGAAGTTCAAGACGTATATCGTTTACAGGGTGTGAAAATTAATGATAAGCACTTTGAGATAATCGTTCGTCAAATGATGCGTAAAGTTGAAATTGATGAACCTGGTGATACACGATTCCTGGAACAACAGATTGTAGATAAACTTGAATTCATGGAAGAGAATGATCGTATCTGGGGGAAGAAAGTAGTGGTTGATGCCGGTGATTCTCAAAATTTACAGCCAGGGCAAATTGTTACAGCTCGTAAGTTACGTGATGAGAATAGCATGTTAAAGCGTCGAGACTTGAAATTAATAGAAGTTAGAGATGCTGTTCCTGCTACATCTACCCAGATCCTTCAAGGTATAACTAGAGCCGCCTTACAAACATCTAGCTTTATGTCAGCTGCTTCATTCCAAGAAACAACCAAGGTGCTTAATGAAGCTGCTATAAACGGTAAGATTGACAGGTTAGAGGGTATGAAAGAGAATGTAATTTGTGGGCATCTAATACCTGCAGGTACTGGGCAACGAGAATTTGAAAAAATTATTGTTGGTTCTAAAGAAGAATATGATCGTATTCTAGCTAATAAAAAGACGGTACTTGATTATAGCTCAATGGATGTTAATGAATAACCTCTTGTAGTTTATATATTTATTAGGGTGCACTTTTAAGTGCACCCTTTTATGTTATTAGGAATATAGTTTTAAAAATATAATATTAATCTTAAAATATAGAATAATGGAAAAACATGAAGTGGATAATCAGTTGCAAATAGAGTTGAATGATGACATAGCTCAGGGAGCATATGCTAATTTAGCTATTATAACTCACTCTAGCTCTGAGTTTATAGTCGATTTTATTCGTGTAATGCCGGGGCTGCCTAAAGCAAGCGTTAAGTCTAGAATTATATTGGCACCAGAACATGCAAAAAGATTATTGCGTGCTCTAGAAGATAATGTTGAGAAATACGAACAAGTCTTTGGAACGATACAATTAAATGAAGAACAATTTGCACAACCCATTGCGAGCATAAAAGGTGAGGCTTAAAAAAATAAATGTAGTGTGTTGATTATTCGAAACTTATTCGTATCTTTGCAGCCCAAAATGTATCGTTTAGAAATTTAATAATAATAATATATATAATTAAAAACATTAAAAAATGCCTACAATTCAGCAATTAGTAAGAAAAGGGCGCGAGGTTTTGGTTGATAAGAGTAAGTCACCGGCCTTAGATTCTTGCCCTCAAAGACGTGGCGTTTGCGTGAGAGTGTATACAACCACTCCAAAAAAACCGAATTCCGCAATGCGTAAAGTTGCGCGTGTTCGCTTAACTAATGGGAAAGAGGTTAACTCTTATATTCCAGGAGAAGGACATAATCTTCAAGAGCACTCAATCGTATTGGTTCGTGGTGGTCGCGTAAAAGATCTTCCTGGTGTGCGTTATCATATTGTTCGTGGAACTTTGGATACAGCAGGCGTTGCAGGGCGTACTCAACGTCGTTCTAAATATGGCGCGAAACGGCCAAAGCCAGGTCAACAAGCAGCTCCTGCTAAGAAAAAATAATAAAGAATTAACTCGTTTTGGTTTTATTGGATGTTTGGGTTGAGTAAATTTTCTGGAGAGAAAATTGAAGATATCGAGAGATAAATACAGCCAAAAAGCAAAACATAATATTAAAAATAATGAGAAAAGCTAAACCTAAAAAACGTTTGATCTTACCGGATCCAGTTTTTAATGATCAAAAGGTTTCAAAGTTTGTAAATCATTTGATGTATGATGGAAAGAAAAATACATCTTATGAGATTTTTTATGCCGCTTTAGAAACGGTGAAAACAAAACTTCCTAATGAAGAAAAGTCTGCTTTGGAAATTTGGAAGAAAGCATTAGAGAATATTACTCCGCAAGTTGAAGTGAAATCTCGTCGTGTTGGCGGTGCTACATTTCAAGTTCCCACAGAAATCCGTCCTGATAGAAAAGAGTCCATTTCAATGAAAAACTTGATAATTTATGCTCGCAAACGTGGTGGAAAATCTATGGCCGATAAGCTCGCAGCTGAAATTCTGGATGCATTTAACGAACAGGGTGGCGCCTATAAACGTAAAGAAGATATGCATAGAATGGCAGAAGCTAATCGTGCCTTTGCTCATTTTAGATTTTAATGCTGTTAAGAAGTAAATTATTTAAGAAACTTAAAGTGAAAATTTAAAAATGGGAAAGCAAGATTTACATTTGACGCGTAATATTGGTATCATGGCTCATATTGATGCTGGAAAGACGACAACATCAGAACGTATATTGTTCTATACCGGTTTGACCCATAAAATAGGTGAGGTTCATGATGGTGCAGCTACAATGGACTGGATGGAGCAAGAACAAGAGCGTGGAATCACTATTACCTCTGCTGCCACAACTACTCGTTGGAAATATGCCGGCGATACATATAAAATAAACTTGATTGACACTCCGGGACACGTTGATTTTACCGCTGAAGTGGAACGTTCATTACGTGTTCTTGATGGAGCTGTTGCTACATATTGTGCGGTTGGGGGAGTGGAACCTCAATCTGAGACTGTATGGCGTCAAGCTGATAAGTATAACGTGCCTCGTATTGGTTATGTGAACAAAATGGACCGTTCTGGGGCAGACTTCTTTGAAGTTGTTCGTCAGATGAAAGATGTTTTAGGAGCTAATCCTTGTCCAGTCGTTATCCCTATTGGTTCGGAAGAGTCTTTTAAGGGTGTTGTTGACTTGATAAAGATGAAAGCTATCTTGTGGCATGATGAAACAATGGGTGCTGATTATGACGTTGAAGAAATTCCATCCAATTTGTTGGATGAAGCAGAAGAGTGGAGAGCTAAAATGCTTGAGACTGTGGCTGAGTTTGACGAAACTCTGATGGAGAAATTTTTCGATGATCCTTCTACTATTACAGAAGAAGAGATCTTGCGTGCTTTGCGCGCTGGCACTTTGAAAATGGAAATTGTCCCAATGTTGTGTGGCTCTTCTTTTAAAAACAAGGGTGTTCAAACTCTGTTGGACTATGTTTGTGCTTTCTTGCCATCTCCATTGGATACTCCTAATATTATTGGTACGAATCCAGAGACAGGTGGTGAAGAAGACCGTAAACCGGATGAAGATGAGAAAACATCTGCTTTAGCATTTAAAATAGCAACGGACCCGTACGTTGGCCGATTAACATTTTTCCGTGTTTATTCTGGAAAAATTGAAGCAGGATCGTATATTTATAACACTCGCTCTGGCAAAAAGGAGCGCGTTTCACGTCTTTTTCAAATGCATTCTAATAAACAAAATCCTGTGGAGCTAATTTCTGCTGGGGATATTGGTGCAGGTGTTGGGTTTAAGGACATTCGCACTGGTGATACTTTATGTGATGAGGAATCTCCTATTGTATTAGAATCTATGGATTTCCCTGAGCCAGTAATTGGTATTGCTGTTGAGCCGAAGACCCAAAAGGATATGGATAAGTTATCAAATGGCTTGGCTAAATTAGCGGAAGAGGATCCAACTTTTAGTGTAAAAACAGATGAACAAACCGGTCAGACTGTAATTTCTGGAATGGGAGAACTCCATTTGGATATTATTATTGATCGATTGAGAAGAGAATTTAAGGTTGAATGTAATCAAGGACGTCCGCAGGTTAATTATAAAGAAGCAATTACTAAGACTGTTAATCTACGTGAAGTTTATAAGAAGCAATCAGGAGGGCGCGGTAAATTTGCTGACATTATTGTTAATGTAGGCCCAACGGATGATGATTATAAGGAAGGTGGATTGCAATTTATTAATGAAGTTTCCGGTGGTAATATTCCCAAAGAATTCATTCCTTCAGTGCAAAAAGGTTTTCAATCTGCGATGAAGAATGGGGTTCTTGCGGGATTTCCAATGGATTCTTTAAAGGTTACGTTGTTAGATGGTTCATTCCATCCTGTTGACTCAGATCAGCTCTCTTTCGAAATATGCGCTATTCAAGCTTATAAAAATGCTTGTGCTAAAGCTGGTCCTGCATTAATGGAGCCTATTATGAAACTGGAAGTTGTAACTCCGGAAGAAAATATGGGTGACGTGATTGGTGACTTAAATAAACGTAGAGGACAGGTTGAAGGTTTGGAATCAAGTCGTTCTGGTGCCAGAATTGTAAAAGCTATGGTTCCACTTGCGGAAATGTTTGGTTATGTCACCACTTTACGTACAATAACGTCGGGTCGTGCAACCTCCTCAATGACTTATTCTCATCATGCGCAAGTATCTTCTTCTATTGCAAAATCTGTATTGGAAGAAGTTAAAGGACGCGTAGATCTTATTTGATCATCAACAGCGTAGGCTAGCGAATGACTCTTAGCCTACGCTATATTTATAAATTTAATAA
>JADHED010000458.1_pt1 | contig 49236 bp, 35 predicted proteins | sample 8952041 | NCBI WGS metagenome assembly JADHED01 (sample SAMN16124423, study PRJNA663239) | bioreactor sludge metagenome | isolation source: sludge (control) | place: India:Bengaluru | collected 2018-09-08 | reverse complement strand
TTACCGTCCTCGCCGTCCTCCTCACGCTTCTCACCGGGTTCGTCATGGTCTACGTCGCCCCGCGGACGAATCGCGTCGTCTTCGGGATGCAGCTGCAGCTCTCCACGTTCCTCATCGCCCAGAAGATCCAGCCCGGGGTCTTCAGCCCGGAGGTGGCGGGGCGCCGGATCTACGTCGAGAAAGCCTCGGCCGACCGGAGGACGCTCGAAGGGCTCATCGTCTCCGACGTCTCGAACCCGGCCGACGGTGAGCGCCTGACCATCGCGAGACGCGGCGCCCTGGAGCTGGAACAGCAGGAGGGACGCCTCTGGCTCCGGCTCGAAGACGCCGTCACCCACCATACAGCCCGGGATGCCCGCGCCTACGACCGGGCCAGCTATCGAACCCAGCGGCTCCTGCTCGACGACACGAACCCGAAGGAACGCTTCGAGAACACCCGGCCCGACAAGCAGCTGCGCGAGATGACGGTGCCGGAGCTGATCCAGCGGGCGCGTTCGACCCCCGATCCGGTCCTCGCCCGCCTCTCCTGGGTCGAGGCCCACAAGAAGTTCTCCTTCCCCGCCGCCTGCCTGGTTTTCGGCCTCGTCGCGCTCCCCCTCGGCGTCGTGAATCGTCGCGGAGGCCGGGCCGCCGGCTTCGCGATCTCGACGGGGATCGTCGTCGGCTACTACCTTCTCTATGCCTCGGGCGAAGCCTGGGCGATCCGGGGGACGATCACGCCGTTCCTCGCGATGTGGCTCCCGAACATCCTCCTCGTCTTCGTCGGGATCTGGGGGATCTCCAGGGTCCGGCGAGACCGGCCCTTCCTCGACGATCGGATCGGCAGCTTCCTGTACGCCGTCCTCGGGCGAGTTCTCCCCCGCGCCCGGCGAGCAACCGTGGACGCCGGCAGTCCGGCCCGCCCCGCCTCGGTTTCGCTTCGGGGGGGCATCGGTTCGAGCTCCTGGCTGATCGATCGGTATGTCGCTGGCCGCTTCCTGCGGATACTGGCCCTCGTCCTCACCTCGATCCTCCTCCTCTACCTGCTCTTCGAGTACCTCGAGATCTCCGACGAGATCGCGCGCGTGAACCCTCCGCTCTCCGCAATTACCGGCTACTTCCGGGCGAAGCTCGCGCCGATCCTCGTCGACGTCGTCCCGCTCGCCTTCGCGGCCGCCGCGCTGATCTCCATCTCCGGCCTCGTCCGGTCGGCGGAGACGACGGCTCTCCTGTCGAGCGGCATGTCGCTCTTCCGGACCACCGCCTCCGTACTCGTCCTCTCCCTCCTCGCCGGAGCCGGCACCTACCTTTTCGGCGAGAAGGTCGTTCCCGACTCTGCGGCCGAGGCCAGCCGGTTCAAGAAGATCCTGGTCGGCAAGCCCCCGGCAGCGGCCACCGACGCCTGGCGGTCCTTCCTGAAGGGCGAGTCGGGCCGCTTCTTCTCGGCCGAGACGTGGGACCCGGGATCCTCGGCACTGACGGGCGTGACCCTCTTCCGGATCGATCCGACCACGTACCGTCTCCTCGATAAGTCGTTCGCTCCCGAGGCGCGGATCGTCTCCGGAAAGGGAATCCTCCTGTCCGGCGGATGGACGAGGACTTTCGCCCAGGACGGCTCGTCGCTTTTCCTTCGGCACCCGGGACACTCGTTCGTCGACGCTCCCGAGGCCGCGAGAGCCTTCGTCGCCGGGGGGGCCGACCCGCGCCAGATGAACAGCGCCGAGCTGGCTCGTTTCATCCGGATACGAAAGGCCGCCGGCGCCGACGTCTCCGCGATCGCGACCGGTCTCTACCAGAAGAGCTCGGTCGCCCTCGCACCGCTCCTGCTGACACTCGTCGGACTCCCCTTCGCGTTCCGATACGGCCGGCGGGGCGCCGTCGCGGGGATCGGGATCGCCCTTCTTCTCGGCCTCGTCTACCTTCTCCTGGGCGCGGCCCTGGTCAAGGGAGGAGAGACGGGTTCCCTCCCGCCGCTGCTCGCGGCGTGGGGAACCAACGTCTTCTTCTCGCTCGGGGCGGGCTGGGGCCTGCTCGGCGTCCGGACCTGACCGGCCCCCGGCCGATCAGGCGCCCGCGGGGACCGCGAGTCCCGCGGCCTTCGCCAGGGGCTCGGCGAGGTCGGTCCGCTCCCAGGTGAATTCGGGAAGCCGGCGCCCGAAGTGGCCGTACGACGCGGTCTTCCGGTAGATCGGCCGCTTCAGGTCGAGCGCCTCGATGATCCCCTTCGGCGTGAGCTTGAAGTGCTCGCGGACGAGGCCGGGGAGGATCGCCGGATCGACCTTCTCCGTCCCGAACGTCTCGACGAAGACGGAGACGGGATCGGCCACGCCGATCGCGTAGGCGAGCTGCACCTCGGCCCGGTCGGCGAGGCCCGCTGCGACGAGGTTCTTCGCGATGTAGCGCGCCATGTACGACGCGGACCGGTCGACCTTCGTGGGGTCCTTCCCGGAGAAGGCTCCCCCGCCGTGCCGGCCCATTCCGCCGTACGTGTCGACGATGATCTTCCGGCCGGTGAGCCCGGTGTCTCCCTGCGGCCCGCCGATGACGAACCGGCCGGTCGGGTTGATGTGGTACTTGGTCTTCTCGTCGATGAGGGACGCCGGGACGACCCGCCGGATGACCTCCTCGCGGATCGCCTCGCGGAGCTCGAGCGTGGGCACGGTCTCGGCGTGCTGGGTCGACACGACGACGGCGTCGACGCGCACCGGGCGGCTCCCCTCGTACTCCACCGTGACCTGGCTCTTGCCGTCGGGCCGCAGCCACTCGAGCTCGTGCGACTTGCGGGCCTCCGCGAGGCGCATCGTGAGCCGGTGGGCGAGCGTGATCGGGAGAGGCATCAGCTCCTCGGTCTCGCGGACCGCGAAGCCGAACATCAGGCCCTGGTCCCCCGCGCCGCCGGGGTCGACGCCCATCGCGATGTCGGGCGACTGCTTGTCGATCGACGAGAGGACGGCGCAGGTCTGATAGTCGAAGCCGTACTTCGCGCGGGTGTAGCCGACGTCGCGGATCGTCTCGCGGACGACCTGCGGGATGTCGACGTACGTGCGCGTCGTGATCTCGCCCGCGATGAACGCGGTCCCGGTCGTCACGAGCGTCTCGCAGGCGACCCGGCCGTCGGGATCGTCGGCGAGGATCGCGTCGAGGATCCCGTCGGAGATCTGGTCGGCGATCTTGTCCGGGTGTCCCTCGGTGACCGACTCGGACGTGAAGAGCGTGCGCGGCAGCGCCATCTCGCGGCCTCCCCTGCGTGACCCGTCGAGGGGCACGAAACCTGAAAGTCTATTTCTCTGCCGGATCGAGGTCAATTCGGGGTGCGTCCTCCCCCGCCTCCGCGGCGTCCGCGCCGTCGGGATCGACCTGCCCGTCGATGGGCCGCGAGTAGAGGTAGAGGGTCGTCGTCCCGTAGCGCCTCGTCGTCGGAGTCCGCGGCGCCTCCGGCCACGGATCGTCGCCGCCGCTCTCTCTCTCGAGGACGAACGTCCCGCCGGGAGAGACGGCGCTCCAGAGACCGCCGAGCTCGCTCGCGACCGGCTCCGCCCAGGGCGGGTCGAAAAAGACGAGGTCGAACCCGGACGGCCGGTCGATCCGGAGAAAGGCCGCGACCGGGCGCGCGACCACGACGGCCCGGTCTCCGGCTCCGACGAGAGCCACATTCGCCTCGAGGGTTCTCGCGACGCGGCGATCCGCCTCCACGAAGACCGCCGACGCGGCGCCGCGCGACAGAGCTTCGAACCCGAGCGCGCCGGAGCCGGCGGCCGCGTCGAGAACGCGCGCCCCGCGGACCCGATCCCCGAGGATGCTGAAGAGCGCCTCCCGGGCCCTCTCGGTCGTCGGCCGAACACCCGGACCGACAGCGAGCCGCCGCCCTCGATACTCCCCCGCCACGATCCGGATCAACGCGGAAGCTCCTCGCTCCCGTCGGTCCCCTCGGGCGGAAGGAACATCCTCGGCAGCTCCTCCCGCAGGACGACGAGCCGCTGAAGGCCCCGCTCCGCCTCGAGGAGCTCGAGGCTCCGGACGAACGTGTCGTCCCGGACGACGCGGTACCTCTGTCCGTCGTCGCGGCGGACGAGGACGTCTCCGGCCTTCACGCGTGCCGGATCCCACTTCTGCCAGTGGGCTCCGCCGGACTCGTCGAAGCGGGCGAGCAGCTCCTCGAGCGCGCCGCGGGTCCGGCCGAGGGCGAGCGGCACACGCGCGAGCTCGTCGACGACGAAGACCTTCGGGAGGTCTCCCTCGCGGCCGACCTCGATCCGGAAGCGGCGAGGCTTCGTCGCGCCGAGAACGTCGATCCGGTACTCCGGGACTTCGATCCGGAGCGCCTCGGCGGCGACCCGCCGGACGACGTCGACTTCCACCTCGGAGAGGACCCGCTTCTTCACGGTCCGGACCCCGAGGTAGGTCCGGACCAGGACCAGCGTCCCGTCGCGGTAGAGGGAAACCCTGTCCTTCCCGTCGCCCTGCTCCACGTCGAGCGCCGCGACCAGGGTCTTGTCCTCCGGCCGCGGAGTCGGCGTCGGCTCCGCCGCGGGCGGCCCCGAGGTCGTCGTGACGGGCGACTCGTCCGCAGACGCGACTCCCCAGGCGGCGAGAGTCGCCGAAACGAGGAGGACGGCCGTCGCGGCCCGTCTCATCGTCCGCATCCCGCCGCCGCGCGAAGCGCGCGCGAGAACGCGAGACGCCGCGCGACCTGCGCTCGAAGCGCTTCCGGGGCCGGCGCGAGGAGGCGCCGCCACCGGTCCGGGACCGACGCCGTCGTCGTCGTCTCTTCGGGCGACGGGAAATGCGCTCCCTCCCAGCCCGGGACGATCGCCGCCGGGACGCCGAGCCGCAAGAGGAGATCCAGCGCCACGTGCGGATTCTCCTCCGAGAGCACCTCCTCGAGCGCGCGACGGAGGCGATCGCCGGAGATCGTCCCGAACGCGCCCGCGGCAACGGCATGCTGCATTGCAGCAGCGAAACCGGCGTCGAGCGAGAAGCCGAGCCGGGCGGCGTACCGCGCCGCCCGGAGCACCCGGGTCGGATCGTCCGCCAGCGACCTCTCGTGAAGGAGACGAATGCGACGGAGCGAGAGATCGCCGGCGCCGTCGAACGGGTCGATCGCTTCTCCCTCCGGCCCGTCCGGTCCGAGCGCGAGCGCCATCGCGTGGATCGAGAAGTCCCGCCGGCCGAGGTCCCGGTCGATCGAGGCCCCGCAGCGCACGACGGGGAGCGCGCCGGGAGCGGGATAGGTCTCCTCCCTCGTCGTGGCCAGGTCGATTCTCGTGCCGGACGGAGCTCGAAGCGTCGCGGTTCCGAACCTCGCGTGCCGCGCCTCGCAGAGGAACCCTTCGTTCCCGAGCCCGCGCGCGAGCTCGTCGGCCGTCGACGCCGGTCCCTCGAGCGCTACGTCGAGGTCCATCGGCGTCCTGCCGAGGATCGCGTCCCTCACGGCGCCGCCGACGAGATAGGCCCTCGCTCCCGCGTCCCGCGCCCGGCGGGCCAGGTCCCCGAGCAGGTCGAGCGGCAGAGCGGGCGCGGTCGTCACGAGTGGGCGTAGACGTACCGGACGGCGCCCGGGCCGAGCAGCCGCTCGAGTCCGCGTGTCAGCTCCGGCGTCGGCCGGACCGCCAGCCGGCCGGCGGTCCGCACTCGCGCTTCCCAGTGCCCGGCCCTCCGGACGTCGAGGTAGACGGGGACCGACCCCGGAGACGACTCGAGGATCTCCCTCACCGACGCGAGCGTCTCGTCCAGCGTTCCCGGAAGGGGCGTCGCGAGGTGCAGCTCCGTCGCGGCCGCCTCCCGCATCCCTTCCAGCGCCTGGATCTCGCGCGCGATGAGCTCCACCGGCACGAGAGCCCCCTCCCCTTCCGGCTCGGGCGAGCCGGGGGCGGACGAAGACCGGACGACGCCCGAGACGAGGACGGGGGTCCCCTCCGAGAGCCACGACCCGACGCGCTCGAGGAGCGCGGCGAAGATCGTCACCGGCACCGATCCGGTGAGGTCCTCGAGCACGCCCTTCGCCATCATCTTCCCCTCGTTCTGCCCCTTCTTGATCTGCGTCTTCTTGAGCGAGGTCACGAGAGCGACGATCCGTACGTTCTGGTCGACCCGTTCGCCGGCCTGGTCCGCCGTCACGTCTCCGAACAGAGCGATCTCGTCCTCGAAGCGGGCGAGCGGATGGCCGGTGATGTAGAAGCCGAGCGTCTCCTTCTCGTAGCGGATCCGCTCGTCGGGCGACCATTCGGGGAGAGCGGGGAACCGGTCTTCGTGGTCCGCGGCCGACTCGTCGGCGAAGAGCCCGCCCTGCCCCGACTCGCGGGACCGCCTCTCGGCGGCCGCGACCTCCATGGCCGCGTCGACGCCGGCCGCGAGGGTCGCCCGGCTCTGGTTCAGAGAATCGAACGACCCCGAGCGGATCAGCGCCTCGATGACCTTCCTGTTGTTCAGGCGCAGGTCCACCCGGCAGCAGAAGTCGGTGAGCGACACGAACGGCCCGTCGGCGGCCCGAGTCCCGAGGACCGAAGCCACCGCCCCCTCGCCGACTCCCTTCACCGCTCCCAGCCCGAACCGGATCGACTCGCCGTCGGGCGTGAACGAGAGCTGCGAGGCGTTCACATCGGGAGGGAGGACCGGGATCTTCATCTCGCGGCACGCGTTGACGTACTTGACGACGTCCTCGGACTTCCCGGAGGCCGCCGTCAGGACCGCCGCCATGAACTCGACCGGGTAGTGGACCTTCATCCAGGCGGTCCGGTACGCGAGGAGGGCGTAGACCACGGAGTGCGACTTGTTGAAGCCGTACCGTCCGAACGGAAGGATCAGCTCCCAGAGCTCCTCGGCCTTCTTCTTCGGCACCCCTTCCGCGACGGACTTCCGGACGAACTTCTCTCCCTCGGCCTGGAGCGCGGCCTCGTCCTTCTTGCCGATCGCCTTCCGAAGCATGTCTGCTTCCCCGGGCGTGTACTTCGCCACCGCCCGCGCGGCCAGCATGACCTGCTCCTGGTAGACGAGGACCCCGTGCGTCTCCTTCAGGATCGGCTCGAGCTGCGGGAGCGGGTAGTCGAACTTCTTCCCGCGGCGCCTCTCGATGTAGACCTCCACCGTCCCGGCGTCGAGCGCGCCCGGACGGTAGAGGGCGTTGAGCGCGGCGAGGTCGCTGAAGACGCTCGGCTGGACGCGCCTGAGGAGGTCCCGCATCCCCGACGACTCGAACTGGAAGATTCCGTCCGTCCGCCCTTCCGCGAAGAGCCGGAACACCTCCGGGTCGTTCAGCGGGATCTCGGCGAGGTCGAGCGGCCGTCCCGTCCGCCTGACGACCGACTTGACCGCGTCGTCGAGGATCGTGAGCGTGATCAGCCCGAGGAAGTCCATCTTCAGGAGACCCATCTTCTCCACGGACTTCATCTCGAACTGCGTCGTGATTTCGTCGTTGTTGTTCTTGTAGAGCGGCAGGTACTCGACGAGCGGGCGCGGAGCGATGAGGACGCCCGCGGCGTGGACGCCCGCGTGCCGCGAGACCCCTTCCAGCCGTTCGGCCAGGTCGAACAGGCGGCGGTAACCCTCGTTCCCCGCGAGCGTGTCGGAGAGCTCCTTGACGCTCTTCCGTGCCTCGGGCAGGGTCGTCGGCTTCCCCGGGTTCGCCGGGATCATCGCGCAGAGCTTGTTCACCTCGGCGAGGGGGACGTCCAGCGCGCGCCCGACGTCGCGGATCACGGCGCGCGCCTTCATCGAGTTGAACGTGATGATCTGCCCGACGTTCTCCTTGCCGTACTTGTGCCGGACGTACTCGATCACCTCTCCCCGCCGGCGCTCGCAGAGGTCGACGTCGATGTCGGGCATCGACACCCGGTCGGGGTTCAGGAACCGCTCGAACAGGAGGTCGTACCGGAGCGGGTCGACGTCGGTGATGCCGAGGGCCCACGCGACGAGCGAGCCCGCGGCGCTCCCGCGCCCCGGCCCCACCGGGATGCCGCTATCCTTCGCGTACTTGATGAAGTCCCAGACGATCAGGAAGTAGCCCGAGAACCCGAGCTTCCGGATGACCCCCAGCTCCCACTCGAGCCGGTCGTCGTAGTCCTTCCGCGGGTGCTTCGTCCGGCCGGCCGCGATGAGCTCAGCGATCGGGGCGAGGCGCCGCTCCAGGCCGGCCCGGGAGAGCTCCTCGAGGTACTCGTCGGGGCCGCGCGCCTCCTCGGGCAGCGGGAACGTCGGGATCTTGTAGCTCGTGTCGACGATGACCTTCGGCGCGACGCGGTCGGCCACGGCGACGGAGTTCTTCACCGCCTCGAGCGACCACTCCCGGAAGGAGTCCTGCATCTCCCCGGGGTCCTTCACGTAGAACTCCGAGTTGTAGAACTTCATCCGCCGGGGGTCGTTCACCGTCTTCCCCATCCCGATGCAGAGGAGGACGTCCTGCGCCTCCGAGTCGACCCGACGGAGGTAGTGCGCGTCGTTCGTCGCGACCACCGGGATCCCGGTCTCGCGCGAGAGGCGCAGGAGCTCCGGCATCAGCTGCCGCTGGATCGGGAGCCCGTGGTCCATCAGCTCGATGTAGTAGTGGTCCTTCCCGAACAGCGCCTCGTACCTCAGCGCCGTCTCCTTCGCGCCGGCGAAGTCGCCTGCGAGGAGCCGCTGAGAGACCTCCGACTTGACGCACCCCGAGAGGGCGATCAGGCCCTCGTGGTGCTTCTCGAGGAGCTCCCAGTCCATCCGGGGCTTGTAATAGAAGCCGCTCAGGAAGGCCTCGGAGACGAGGTACGAGAGGTTCCGGTAACCTTCCGGGCTCTCGGCGAGCAGCGTGAGGTGGTAGTTGTTCCCCTCGCCGTCGACCGTCTTCACGGTCTCGCGGTCGTGGCGCGAACCCGGCGCGATGTAGGCCTCCACGCCGAGGATCGGCTTGATCCCCTTCTTGACCGCCTCCATCTGGATGTCGAAGGCGCCGAACATGTTCCCGTGGTCCGTGACGGCCACCGCGCCCATCCCGCTCTTCAGGACGTGCTCGATCAGCTCCTTCGTCCGGTTCGCCCCGTCGAGGAGGGAGTACTGGGTGTGGAGGTGGAGGTGGACGAAGTCGGACGACATGCCGGCTGGATTCTAGCCACCTGAGAACCGCAGCGCGGCAGGGATCCGACGGGAGCCGGGAGCGATCGGAGCTAGGACTTCTTCGCGGCCGTCTTCTTCGTGGTCGTCGTCTGCTTCGAGATCGTCACCGTCTTCGCGACGCCGGGCGCGCCGGTCGTGGTGGTGGTCGTCACCACCGTCACGGTGTTTCCGACCGCGAGCTCGGCCGGGACGACGGACGAGGCGTCGAGGGCGTACTCGACGTCGGACTCGTTCGGAAGGACGAGGGTCACCGAGCGTCCCGTCCGGACGGCCTTCACGATGCCCGTGACGGTCGTCGTGGTCGAAGCCACCTGGTTCCCCGCCGGCGTCGTCCCCTTCGCCCTGGTTTCGGTCTTGAGGTTCCCCTCGGGAGTGACGGACTGGGTCGTGATGCGGGTGACGGTCATCGGGCCGCTCGCGGAGTTCTCGGTGCTGAGCGAGACGATGCGGCCGACTTCGATGTCTGCAGGAACGGCCGCCTTCGGCGCGAGCACGTAGGTGACCTCCCGGTCGCCCGGCTCCAGCACGACGATCGTCTTGCCCCGCTCGTACCTCAAGACCTTCCCCTCCACAGTGGTCGTCTTCGTGGTCGTGCGCGTCGAGCCGTCGGGGGCGATCGCGGTCGTCTTCTTCACGGAGGTCGTCGTTTCCTGCCCCAGGGCCGAGGGCGTGGAATGAGCGGCGAGGGACATGGCGAGGCCGATGGCCCCGAAGCTGGTGACACGTCTCATGGGATGTCTCCTTGGGGAAAGTCCCCGAAGCTCGAGGACGGTTGACCGGGGCATGACGAGGTCCGCTTCGGAGAAGCGGGGCCTCGATGCCCGTCATGAGCCGCGCAAGGCCTGTGCCACGCGGTATTCCCCCAGCCGGGAGCCCATACGCCGGGCGAGACCGCCCGCAGGTCGAAGCCTCGGACCGGCAGAGTGGAGTCCGTTCCGGGAGCGATGTAGGAGTTTCAAGGGCCGCCCTGACCCGGGTCGGTCCGCGACGTGCCTGCGAGCAGCACGTCGGCGAGGATCACGAGGACGTCGCGGGTTCCCGGATCGAAGGAGCCCTGCTGCGCCTGCGCACAGGCGTAGACGAGACTCACGGGCTTCTGCGCGCCGGTCCGCGTTCCGTCGGCTCTTCCTTCGGCGGCGGCGGCCGCTGGCGTGCAGAGGAACGAGACGGCGAACGCAGCCCTGAACTCGCGGTCGAGCCCCTCCCGGTCCTCGAGCTACTTTCGCTTGTAGCCCGAAACGTGGGAGGCGATCGCGCGCCAGGCGCCCTTGCGTTTGATGAGGACGTTGGACGACTGGTATTCCGCGACCCAGGGGCCGGCGCTGTCGCGGCCCTTCACGGTGCCGGTGCCCGCGACGATGGCGGTGCCGTTCTCGAAGACGTCGAGGCGCTTGATCTGGAACGTGAGGGAGTCGTACTCGGGCCGATTCTCCTTCACCCATTTCATCTCGTCGGCCTTGGTGGACCAGAGTCCCGAGCCGTCGATCATCTGGAACTCGTCGGCCAGCAGCCTGTCGAGGAGGGCGGTGTCCTGCTCCCTGTAAGCCCTCGGCCAGAGCACCTCCTTGATCTCGCGAAGGGCCTTCTCATCGTCGGATGGGCCCTGGCCGACCAGGCCGGGGGCGGAGAGCAGCGAGAGAACGACGAAGACGCAGACGAGGCGCATGACACTCCTTGGCTCCGCTCGAGTCCCGAGACGATACATCTCCGATACGTTCCGGCGGCGTGCGGGTTTCCGGGAGAACCTGACAGCGGGATCTCAAAGCCACCTGCGGTCCGGTGACTCCGATCCCGGATTCGCACGGGACGGCGGACCGCACCTACACGTGGACGCGGACGAGCGCCCCCGACCCCACCAGCGACGTGAACTGCTGCTCGAGCGACGTCGCGAAGGCCGGGTCACGGACGAGCGCTCCCGCTTCGATGTTCCGCGCATGGGCCGCCTCGGTGAAGTTCGCCGAGGTGACGAGCGCCGTGTGGCCGTCCACGACGATCACCTTCGCGTGGATCACGCCGCGGTCCTCGCCCCTGTTCGCGAGCGAGCGCCGGTCGTAGTGGAGCTCCGGCGCTCGCGGCCCGGGCCAGTTCTTCTTCAGGAACTCGCGGAAGTAGTCGCGCGCCACGACGTCGGGGTCGAAGGCGGTGCCGGGGGGATGCGGCACGTTCAGGAAGAGGAGGACGCGCAGGTCGGGAAGCTCCTCCATCCGCCTCGCGAGCGGCTCGAAGACGTCCCTGCCGAGGTAGACCGCGTAGGTCGAGATGAGGATCGTCCGGGTCGCCGTCGCAAAGAGCTCCCTCGCAACGACCGACGTGTCCCGGCTCTGGCTCCCCCGCGTCTCGGGACCCGTCCAGACGAGCTCCACCCGGTCGGCCGCGGCCTCCTTGTGCTTCCGCTCGAGAGCCACGGCCCGGACGACCTCTGCGATCTGCCGGGCCGTCATGCCGGTCGCGTGCAGCCGGTCCAGCTCGCCAGATAGCCGCGTGAGGTCGACATTCGAGACGTGTCTCCCGAGGACGCCGGGGGTGAACGGGCCGGAGAGCTTCCCCGACGCCAGCGCCTTCGCGATCGTCTCGAGCGCGGTGCGTGAAACGCCCGTCCAGGGCCCCGTCACAGGTCGCCCTCGCCGAAGTACTCGGCCCCCGGGCCGAAGACCGTCGGGACGACGAGCGCCCGGTCGAGGAAGTCGTTCCGGTTCTCGCAGCTCGGCTCGGAAACGAGGAGGCACCCGTGGCAGGCGGCGCCCGAGAGGAACCGCTCCTCCTGACCGCTGTCGGGCCGGTGCATCGCGCAGACCGGGTCGTTCGAGCAGAGCCGCCCCATCTCGAGCGCACGGCGCAGGTGGCGGTCGAGGTTGCGGCCGACGTCGATGAGCCCGCCGAGCGTCCCTTCCGCGTCGGGGCTCGAGGTGTAGAGGAGGATCCCGAAGGCGTCCTCCCCCACGTAGATCCGCTCCCTTATCGAGCTCGTCGCGTAGCCGCAGTCGAGCGAAATCGCCGTCAGGAGGAGGTGAGAGAGCGAATGGAGGAGGAGGTAGGGCAGGCCCGGGAACTCGGCATTCGGCTTCTTGTGGACCTTCTTCCACGACTCGAATCCCGCCGCCAGCTGCCTCCCTCGCTCCCTGACGGCGGCCCGCTCGAGCCACGCCGCGACTCGGTGGGGGTCGAGGGCCAGGAAGACCCCCTCTCCGCGGTTCTCCACCGCCGGCACCCACTTCACGTTGGCCGCGAGCGGCGCCGACCTCACGTCGAGCGAGAGCTCCCCGTCGATGTCGGCCGTCTGCGCCTCGAACCGCGTGAAGCCGACGAGGGCCGACACCTCGCGCAGCCGGTCCACGAGGACGACCCGGTCGATCGCCCGGAGCGGCCCCGAGTCCCGGTTCACGAGGAGGCGGCGGGCCAGGAAGTCGGCGCCCCCGTGGAACTCCTCGCCGAGCTTCTCCTTCACGGAGAGGAGCGTCGCCAGCTCCAGCTCCTTGATCTTCTGCATCGGCGCGGCCCCGCCCGACTTCCGCCTCTGGATCTCGGCCCAGACTTCTTCCTCGGAAAGGCCTTCGAGCGCTTCCTTCACGGCCGGCCGCTTCCGCTCCTTCGCGAGGTCCGAGGGCTCCTCGGCCATCGAGAGAAAGTTCTCCCACACCTTCGCCACGGCGTCGCGGACGACCATCCCGCGGTCCGGGAGGGAGATGACGCTGAGCACCTGGGAGAACCAGGCGTCGCTCGCCGAGCGGACGAGGAGGCGGCTCGGCTGGAGCTTCCCTCCCTCTCCGCCGCACTTCTCCCCTCCGTGCCTTCCGAGCCAGGGGCGCCTTCCGAGGCACATCCCGAGGTTCTCGGCTCCGCGCCGCGTCGCCTGCGCCATCGACCTCTCCGCGCCGCACTCGCACCCGACGACGACGTCGGCGAGGTCTCCCGATGAGCCCCGCTCTTCCATCCAGATCGGCCGCGCGCACTCGCTGCGGTACATGTGGATGAAGCCCCGCCAGTCGATGTCGGCGAGGTGCCCCAAAGTGCATGCCTGAACGAAACGGACCGGGATGGCCGGCACCTTCTTCCCGTCCACCTCGTACTTCCCCTTCGTCAGGCTCTCGAGGTGTACGAGCGGGCGCTTCTTCGCGCGCACCTGCACGACGAACCACTCGGGAAACTGGAACGCCGGCACGCCGCTCGGGGCGCTCTTCTCGTCGTCCGCGACGACCGGCGGCCCCTTCAGGGGAACGGGCTTCGACAGGTCGAGGGCCGCCGCCACCTTCATCGACAGCCGCTCTTCCACGATGTCCGGCATCTCGGACGCAGGAAACCAGGAGTCGAGGCCGCTCACGACGACGGAGTGCGTCGGGAGGTCGACCATCGCGCCGGGCCCGTACGTGCGGATGAGCTGGCTCCGGCGGATCTCGCCGTGGTGCTTCCTCACGACTCGCTCTCCTCGGGCTCGGCCACAGGCTGGTTGTCGAGGCGGCGGAGGAAGAGCCCCACGCTCGGCTCCACGTCGCGCAGCGAGCGCTGCGCCCGGAACTTCTTCATGTCGGGGTACGTCGCGAGCTCGGGGTCGAGCGGGTCGCGCAGGAGCGCGAACGCGTTCGGCGGCCCGTTGCGCTCCCGCGCCTGGTAGGCCAGCTTCACGCCCTTCTCCCGCTTGTCGCGCGCGAGGACGGCCCAGTGGTCGAGGAGGTCGTCCACGAGGCTCTTCACCCTCTTCCGGAGCGCCTCGAGCTCCTCGACGCCCTTCGACGGGTCGTGCCCCGCGGCCCGGTCGGCCAGCGCCTCCGCCACGAAGCCCGCGTCCATCCGGCGGCCTTCCATCGCCGCCGCGCCCCCGGCGGTCGAAAGCTCCGGCAGGCCGTGTCGGGCCAGCGCCACGGCCACCGCGGCGACGCCCCGGTCGAGGGCCCGCGCCGAGAACGGCGTCACGCTCGTCGCTTCCACCGACCGGTAGAACGACGCGTGGTACGCCTCGAACCGCTCGTAGTGCGACCGGTCGCGCGGGCGGTGGACGTTCTGGAGCGTCACGACGAGGCCGGGGCGCGTGTCGTCGCGGCCCACCCGGCTCGTCGCCTGGATGTACTCCGACGTCGTCTTCGGCTGCCCGAGGACGACCATCAGCCCGAGCCTCGTGATGTCGAGGCCCACGGAGATCATGTTCGTCGCGAGCGCGACGTCCACGTGCTCCTCGTGGTCGCACGGGCGGGCGAGCCTCTCCTTGGCGCGCGCCACCATCGCCGTCGACTCGCGCGACGTCAGCTCCACCACTTCCTGCCGGATCGCCCGGTCCCGGAACGCCCCGGCCCCCTCCCCCACGCGCCGGCGCTCCCCGTACCGCGCGGCCCGCGCCGCGACCTCGTCCTCCACGATCCGCCGCGTGCCGCCCAGCTCGCGCAGGCTCGAGAAGTAGCCGAGGAGGCTCATGTACGGGTCGGCGGGGTTCTTCTCGCCGAGCGCCCGTCCGCCCGCCTCGTCGTAGAGCCGCTGCGAGGCCCCGAGGAGAGCGAGGTACGAGCGGAGGAGAAGCACCTTGAGGCTCCGCCCCTGGGCCGAGAGGCCGATGTAGGTCCGCGGCTCCTTCTCCGAAACGGGAACCGTCCGGGCGAAGAACGAGTCCCGCCTGTCGGGCCCGGGAGGCGGGAAGACCGAGACCGACTGCCGGCCGAAGAGCGCCCTCACCTGCGCGTCCGCCCGGCGGATCGTCGCCGTCGAGGCCACGACCTTCGGCGGAATCCTCTGGCCACCCTCCTCGCGCGTCGAAAGCCGGTCGATGGCCACCTCGTAGAGCCCGGCCATCGTTCCGAGCGGCCCGGAGATGAGGTGCAGCTCGTCCTGGATGATCAGCTCGGGCGGCAGGAGCCCCTTCTCGAGCTTCGCTCCCCTGCCCGGATCGCACGGCCCGTAGAAGCCGTCCCGGTCGTGCCGGTCCACCTTCCCGAAGAGCGCGCCGACGTCGCCCAGCCACGGCAGGCTCGCGAACTTGTCCACCGTGGCGATGAGGAACGCCGGGAGCCGCCGGTAGATCGCCTCGTCCACCGTGAGGATGGGGAGAGGCCGGTTGCCCGTGAACTCGCACCGGCGGTTCAGGCAGACGACCCGCAGGTCGATGGGCCGGTCGGCGTTCGGAAGGAGCGAGAACGACAGCGGCCCGAACGCCGTGCCGCACCAGGGGCAGCTCTCGAGGGGAATCGGCGGCGGCCAGCGCTTGCTGTCGTTCTTGTAGCGCAGTGTCTTCGTCCGCGCCGTGTTCTCGTCGGCGTCGCCCTTCATCCCCATCCGGTTCGGGGTCGCGGCCCTCCCCACCCAGAGGCCGACCTCGAAGGGCCATGGCCCCAGCCCGGCCGGGTCCGCTTCCCTCTCCAGCTCGAGGGCGCAGACGAGCGCCGCCACGCGCCCGAGCTGGTCGAGCGTGAGGAGGCGCAGCGTGTAGCGCATCAGCACCGCGACGCCGGCCGAGGAGAGACCGGGGTTGCGAAGCCGGCGCAGGACCATCGTGAACGCGGCCAGCCCCAGGTAGGCTTCGGTCTTTCCGCCGCCCGTCGGGAAGAAGAGGAGGTCGACCGCGCCCCGGTCGTCCGACTCCGGCTCCGCCAGAGAGCCCAGGTTCATCAGGAGGAACGCGATCTGGAACGGGTACCAGGTCGGCGCGTCCAGCTCCTCCGGCTTCACTCCGCGCATCCGCGCCGTCCGGCGCCGCGCCGCGCGCGCCATCGCCCGGTTCGCCACCTGGAAGGCCCGGAAGACGTCCGCACTTCCAAGGAGCTCGATGCCGGCCGCGATACGCCGCGAGACGTGCTCCGCCTCGTCGAGCAGCACCCGCGCCGTCTCCTCGCGGCGCCCCTCGAGCGCCGTCTTCCGCTGCCTCGCGATCCACTCGGCGTAGCGGGCCGGGAACGGCGCGAGGGCCGCACGGAGCGCGTCCGGCCCCGGCATCTCCGCCAGCGCCTCCATCCGAAGCTCGATTCCCGGAAGCAGCGTCGGCTCGACCTTCTCCACCTCGGCGCGCGGCACCCACTCCGTTCTCACCTCGCGGCAGAGGCCGTTGCTTTCGAAGACGGCCCGCGCCGAGACCCCGTGCCCCACGGCCAGCTCCACGACGTCGCGGAACTGAAGGTCGGCCGTCCGCTCGTCCCAGTCGTCCGAGCCGAGGCCCGTCGTGTTCGGCCGGGGCACGAACGGCTCCTTCCCCCGAAGCGCGAGGCTCACCTGGAATGCCAGCGCCTCGTCCTTCCGCTCCTCGGGCGCGGGCCGCCGGTCGTTCACGACGAAGACCGAAACGCTCCGCGTTCCCGCCGCGAGCCCCAGCTTCTCCATGCCGTCCGCGGGCCGCGCGGTGACGACGAGCTTCAGGCCGTCCGACCCGGGGATCTCCCACGTCGCCGGCTTCGACCCGTCGGCCGGAAGCGCCAGCGGCACCACGGCCCGCCTCGGCTCGCGCCTCCAGGTCGCTTCCGCGCTCCGAACACCGCGCTCCCCCTCACCCTCCCCGCCGGCGGACAGCATCCGGTAGTCGCCCCAGGTCACCTCGGCTTCCAGCGAGCCCGTCCCCGGCGGCGTCAGGACGCTCAATCCCATGGACGACGGCAGGAAGACCTTCCGCGCCGACGACCGCTCCGGAACGTCCGAGTCGTCCGCCCCGCTCTCGTCATCCGCCGCGAACAGCTCCTCGCTGCTCGTCGGGTCGTGTTTCTGGTCGTCCGACGCCTCGAACGGCACCAGGAACCCACCCACGTACCAGCGCGACGGCTCGTGCGGCAGCTCCTCGCGCTCGTGCTCGCTCCCCGGCTCGGGACCGATCAGGTCGAGCCGCAGGGCCCGGATCAGCTCGTCGCGGACTCCGGCAGACTTCATGTCTTCGACCCGCGTCTCTACTTCCCGGAAGTCTCTGGAACGTTGTTCGCATGCCGGAACGCCAGACGCCACTTTCCATCTCGTCGCATCCATGCGTTCGTATACCGCCGGCGAAGCACTTTGCCTTCGTTGGGCGCCCCGGGCGCCGGGACCACGGTCTCATCTCCCATCACGACGACCAGGTCCCTGTAGAACAGGAACCGCTCTGGCCTGCGCTCGAACCGGGTATAGCGAATCACGCCCTCGCCAATGAGCTTCAGGAGCTCGGCCTTTTCCTCGACGACGCGATTCGTCGGGTGATTGACGGTGTGGTCTTCCGGAAGCAGCCTCTGCAACGTGACTGTGTCGCCCTTGAAGATCGCCTCTGCGTGCGCCAGGTCCAGCTTCTGGACCTGCTGCTTCAGCGCGGGGTCTTCGGGAAGCTGAAGCGGCTGGGCGAGTGACGCGGGGTAGGACAGCGCCAGCACAGCGGCTAGGCTCAGGCCCATCCTCTTCATATGACCCTCCTCCGGCGACGCGCACATGCCCCATCTTAGGCGGCTTTGGCCCGGCAAGACGGACCTCGAGGAGGACCGTCGAGGTCCATCGCCCGGCCCTGAGCCGAGGACGGTCATCCCTTCTTGCGCGGCGCCTCGCCCGCGCTCAGGTGGGCGTTCACCCGGTCGTACAGCGATCGGCGCTCGAGCGCGCGATCGAGGCGCTCGAGCGCTGCGACGGTCCCGCCGGCCTCGGCGTCGAGCTCGATCGCCGCCGCCATCAGCGCATTCCAGAGCGGCGCGAGACGGGCGACCATGCGCCGCCCGGTCGCGGTCAGGTGGAGCTTCCGGCTGCGCGCGTCGTCGGGATCGGGGGTCCATGCGATCAGCCGCGCCTCCTGCAGGGAGAGCCTCGCCTGGCTGACCGACACGTGGGTGATCCCGAGCGCCGCTGCGATCTCGCTCACCGACAAGGGGCCGTGCAGCGACAACAGCCTTAGCGGCGCCATCCAGCGCTGCTCGAAAGCGATGCCGCTGTCGGCATAGATCCGGCCTGCCTCCCGGTCGATCCGCTCCGAGAGCCGGCGCAGGCGCGCGCCGATCATCGTGGCGCCGCCGTCACGGGTGAAGTTGCGAGGATGTGGTTTCGAGCGCGTCGTTGACATATGTAGGTGCCTACCGTTATAACACGGACCACGATGATCCGAAACAACAGGAGCCCGCTCGCCTGCTGCGTCCTCGTTTCCGTCGGTCTGGTCGGGTGCGCGTCGTCGGTCGCCGGTCCGGCGGCGCCGGGCGCACCGGCGGAGGCCGACCTCGTGCGGGCGACCGGGGCGCACCTCGACGCGCTCGCGCGCAAGAGCGCGCTCAGCGGCGTCGTCGTGATCGCCAGGGACGGCGAGCCGGTCTTCCGGCGCGCCTATGGCTTCGCGAACCTCGCCGATCGGGTCCCGAATCGCGAGGACACCCGGTTCAACCTCGCCTCGATGGGCAAGATGTTCACCGGCGTGGCGATCCTGCAGCTCGCCGAGGCCGGCCGCCTCTCGCTCGACGACCGGGTCGGCAAGCATCTGCCGGCCTACCCCAATCCCGCGGTGCGCGACGTCACGCTTCATCAGATGCTGACCCACACCAGCGGTCTCGGCAACTTCTGGGAGGCGCACGGCAATGCGGCCAAGGAGCGGTTCAAGGAGATCGGCGACTACCTCCCGCTGTTCGTCGAGCAGCCCCTGGCGTTTCCGCCGGGGACCCGGTTCGGCTACAGCAACGCCGGGTACCTCGTCCTCGGGCTGGTGATCGAGGCCGTCACCGGCCAGAGCTACTTCGATTACGTGACCAGGCACGTGTTCGCGCCGGCCGGTATGGCCGGCGCCGGGTTCGACGAGCTCGACTACGTGACCCCGAACGTCGCGACCGGCTACACCCGATCGACGGAGCGACCGGGCCAGTGGATGAACAACCTCTACGTGAACACCGTCAAAGGCAGCCCGGCCGGCGGGTGCTACGCGTCCGCCGACGACCTCGTACGGTTCGCGTCCGCGCTGACCAGCCACCGCCTGCTCACGGCGGAGTCCCTCGCGACGCTCACGACGGGAAGGGTTCCCTACGGCAGGGGCAGGTACGCCTATGGCTTCGTCGAAGAGGTGACGAACGGCCACCGCATCATCGGCCACAGCGGCGGGCACATCGGGATCGCCGACGAGGTCATGGTCCTTCCGGATCTCGGCTACACCGTGGTCATCCTCACCAACGGCGACGTCGACAACTTCTGGGACGTGGAGAGCTTCATCAAGAGCCAGCTGATCGGTCCCACCGCCGAGCGCGCGAGCTACGAGCTCACCAGGCAGGTCATCCAGATCGGGATCGAGCGCGGCTACGACGCCGGCGCGGCGGCGATCGCGGGCAAGCCCGCCGACGCGGCGCTGCGGGAGGGCGTGTTCGAGCAGGCCGTGCTCGGGCTGCTCTTCGAGGCCAGGTACCCGGCGGCGATCGTCACGTGCCGGCTCGCCGCGGCGGCATTTCCCGAGGCGAGCTTCGTGCACCTCGGGCTCGGCGATTCGTACCGCCTCTCCGGCGACACGAAGCGGGCGATCGAGAGCTATCAGGCGTACCTCGCGCTCGAGCCAGACGACGTCGACGCCCGCCGCAAGCTCACGCGCCTGGACTCTGCTGCGGCGACGCGCTGAGCCCCCGGCTCGCGCTCGGGCGCAGCGCCGGGAAGCGGGCGGTCCCGATGCCCGGCCTTCCGGGACCTTGCGCTTCACCGAAGCATCAGCGCGAACACACCCCAGCCCAGGTACTCACGAGTGTAGGCGGCGTACCGCTCCGGCTCCGAGGTCAGCTTCGTCCGAACCTCTTCCGCGAGCTCGTCGTCAGGATTCGCTTCGAGCCAACGGCGCATCGTGAGCCACTTCGCCGCCTCGTATCTGTCCCAGCCGTCCTGGTCCGCGAGGACCATCTCGACGACGTCGTAGCCGAGGCGACCGAAAGACGCGAGAAGCTCCGGAAGCGCGAGGAAGTCGGCGGTCGAGCTGGCCAGGCACCCCTTCGCGACGTCCTCCGTCGGCGGCAGCTGCCGCCAGTAGGGCTCGCCGATGAGGATGATCCCGCCGGGGCGCAGGCTCCGCCCCAGGAGCTCGATCGTGCCGGCGACTCCCCCGGCGATCCAGGTAGCACCGACGCAGGCGGCCACGCGGACCTTCTCGTCTGAGACGTAGCCGGCGGCATCGCCGTGGATGAACTCGACCTGATCGGCGACGCCGAGCTCAACAGCACGGAGCCTCGCCTGCGCCGTGAACAGCGGACTCATGTCGATGCCGGTGCCGACGACGCCGTGATCGCGCGCCCAGGTGCACAGCATCTCCCCCGAACCGCTGCCGAGGTCGAGCACGCGGGCCCCGGGCTCCAGACGCAGCGCCGTGCCGAGAGTCGCGAGCTTCTCGGGTGTGATCGGGTTGTGGATGCGGTGAGCGCTTTCAGCGATGTTGAAGATCCGCGGGATGTCCACTGCGAAGGGCCTCCTTACGGGTGTGAGTGGATCCGGTCCGGGCCTGACCGATCTTAGGCGGCTTCGGGGAGCGCCACCGCCGCCTTCCGGTCGGCCCATTCCCGCGCCTTCGCAACGGCCGGCGCGGCCAGCTCGCGCCTCGCCGCGCCCCTGCACGCATCCTCGTCAGGCTCCCGGGTCTACCGGGCTAGAACTCGTGCTCGGTGAAGTGGCGGAAGAAGCCGTCGTTCGACAGGTTGTCGACCGTCACGGCGGCCGCCTCGAAGTAGAAGTAGCTCGTTACCGCGGCGGCCCGGATGCTCCCGCCGGGCGATCCGATCCGGAAGCCGTCGAGCGAGACCTGGGTCGCCGAGTAGGCATAGACGGTGACGTCCTTCTGCCCGAGCGGCACTCCCTTCTCGTCGAACACGAAGAGCCGCACGACGCCGGTGCCCGAGTATGGGTTGAAGACGATGACGTTCGTCCTCTTCCGGTCGTTCTGCTCCACGCCCGTGATCGCGCCGTACTTCGAGGACAGGATCGTGTTCCCGAACGTCGAGACGAGTCCGGTCGAGTACTCACCCCCGTTTTCGGCCGTCGTGTAGGTCTGCGCCCACGACGACAGCTCCCGGCACGACGACGTCACGGTGGAGCGGGAGCTGTCGACCTTCAGGTAGAGCGTCGCGCCGCCCGTCTGCCCGAACTCGTTCACGACGTCGGGGATGATCCCGAAGCCGCCGGCGGGAACCCTGTAGAGAAGGCCGGTCTGGCTACCGTTCGCGGTGCCGTTCGGCAGGCTGTAGACCCCGAAGACGACCTCGCCGCTCGTTCCCGCGCACGGGGCCATCACGTAGAGGTTCGTTCGGTAGAAGCTGCCGAACCGGCCCGCCGCGTGCGCCGCGCCGAGGATCCAGTTCTGGCTCCAGGAGCTGTCGAGGCCGAAGGTGAGGGCGTGCCGCGAATCCGGATCTGCCGGCGCCGCCTCGGCCATGGCCGGAGCCGGGCCCAGGAAGGAAACCTGGGCCGTGGCGGGAGCGGGCGCTCCCGAAAGGAGCAGCACGCCGAACAAGGCAGGGACCATCTCGTATCTCACTCTTCCTCCGCTCGCCTGGCCGACGCTGACCCGGGGGGCCGCCCTTTGGGTTCTCGGGTCGAACCAAGCCGCAAACGATCAGGAAGATGCTCCTGTCACAAGGACAGATGGCGTCCGAGACGAACGACGGCATGGCGCTCCACCACACCTTAGAAGCGCTTTCTCAGCAAGATCCTACTGGGAGTCAGTCGAGGGTGTGGCACGCTTCTTCCAGCGCCAGCGCGACGGCTCCCAGGTTCCGCACTCGGCGGATTCGAGTACGGGATTGAGGAAGGACTCCACGGCTCCCGTTACTTCCGGAAGGGTCTTCCAGGCCAGGTCGTCGCTATCGGCCATCGTTGCGTACGGTGCCGCCCAGAACTCGGGAGGCGGCGGAAACCTCGTCGGAACCCGGTGCGTCCCGCGGAACTCGAAGGTCAGCTCGATTGCCCGACGGAGGGCGGCCCCTTCGATCGGGCCGGTCGTCGCCAACAGCGCCAGGTCAGGGAGATCTCGAACCCGTGAGTTCGGCCTCGGTCGGAGCATCGTGAACGCGTGGAGCTTCTCGGCGATGTGGGAGACGACGGGATAGAGCCGCAGTGACGGAGGGGCTATGCCCGCGAAAGCGAGGATGTCATCGCTCACGACGACATCCGGCTCGCCCACGAGCGGATCACCGAACGCGACGTCGACGCCGAACGGCCGACTGTAGATCATGCCCGCGAGCCGACACTCTGTGCGAAAGCGGAAGCCGTCGTACCGCATCCCTTCGTTCTGAATCTCGAGGTGGTCCGCGCCCGGGCGAGCCGAAGCTCGAGGACGAGCCCGCCCTTGAGCGTGACGGCGTCGCCAGCGAGCTGAGCCAGCCGGGCGAGGAAGCGATCGAAGACGAGCAACTGCCGGCGCCGGGCGAAGTCGACGCCGGTGGCCGACGAGGACCTGAGCCGTTCTTCGAGGGCCTGCTTGAAGGCCAGAGGCGTTGCGTACTGGCGAGCGGTCATCGCGCGGCCGCCGTTCGACTCCGACTGCCCAGCTCGGCAAGAAGTCGAGCTTCATCCTTCGCCGAGACGATCCCACGCCTGCGCGCCTGGAGGATCCCTTGCCGAACGAGGTCGTGGGCGACCTCGGCCTCGATGCAGTCCCGAAGGGTACGGAGTGGCGCTGTGACGGGCACCGCCGAGTAGCTGGCGCGGTCACTGTCGCCGACGTCGGCGAAGTGAAGCACGAGGCCGGCTGGGACTCGGAGTCGACGTCGGCGCCAGCTCGAGGGCACCGTCAGGTAGACCTTTCCGGGAAGGGCGTCGGAGAGGTCGTGGAGCGCAAGGGCCGTCTCATGGGAAAACACCCCGACCTGCTCGGCCCAGAGCCAGAGGACGACGAGGTCCTCGTGTTCGCTGGCCGGGAAGTGGACGATGCGGAATATGCCGCGTCGCACGCGCGTCATCTTCCCCGTCGCCAGGTACTTGTGGAGGAGTGGACGCGAATAGCCAGACCGGGCGGCCTGAGCCGTCGTGAAGTAGCCGCTCTGGGCCTGCGCGACAGCGAAGAGCCCATCCCAATCCGGCTGGTTCCGTGCTCTCGGAGCTTCGGCACGCATGGCGCACGAATGTTAACCCACGGTTAATGTTTGTGCAGCCGCAAAGAGTCGCTCACCGCCTCGCCGGGAGCTACCCGATGTGTGTGCAGGGGATTCAGCAGCAACCCAGCAGCGGAGAGAGCTTCCGGCCCTCAGCTCGCACATATCGCCTCCCCCACCTCCCCCGCCACCCGCTCGATCCTTGCCAGGTCGACCGTCATGACACGGACGACGACGGGCGAGGCTCCCCTGCCCTGGATCACGAAGTCGCGCTGCAGGCCGGGGCGGCCGACGGCAGCGTGGTGCGGGTAGATGAGGACGGCGCTTTCGGTCGCGTAGCGGTGGGCGTAGGCGAGCACCTGGTAGACGTCCTCGCCGGAGACGCCGAGATCGGCCTTCCGCGGGTCGAGGCGCTTCCACTTCGTGTCGGCGACGACGCGGGGGCTGCGCCCCTTCCGCACGAGGATGTCCGGCCTCAGGAGGAAGGTCCTTCGCCTCGTCTCCGCCTCCTCGGCGAGGTGGAGCGAGCCCGCCTCCTGCAGGTCGACGTCGAGGCCCTTCGGCTCGAGGACGTCCTGGCAGACGCGCCCGACGTACTCCTCGAAGAGGACGTTCATGTCCCACACGACGGCGTAGCTCCGCCGGTCGCCGGTCGCGGCGCGCCCGAGGTCCGGGCTCCGGTCGCCGAGGATGAGCTTCGCCAGGGCGAGCAGGGGCGCGAGGCGGCGGCTCATCCGGTCGGTCCGGAGCCGCGCGACGACCTCGCGGGGCGGGCTGGCGTCCGAGACGTCGGCGAGGAGGTGTCGCAGCTCGACGGCGTCGCTCGTCGCGGCGGCGCCCTCGAGCATGCTCTCGGCGGCGAGGAGCGCCGCCTTCAGCGTCCGGTTCAGGGGCGTGTCGGCCGAGCGCTCGTCGAACAGGCACCGGAACTCGAGGCGCTGCGACGACTGGCGCTTCGCCTGGGAGGGCCAGTGGACCTTGCCGCGGAGGATAGGGAGAAGCTCGACGTGCGCCACGTACTCCTGCCGGAGCCCGAACCGGACCGCCTCGAAGAGCCGCCGGCAGTAGAGCCGGGCGAGGACGCAGATGAACGGCTCGGCGCTCTCGAGGAAGCCGGCCGCCTCGGACTCGCACACCTCGAGGCCCTGCGACTTCGCGAGCATCGTGAGGAGGCTTCGCCGTATCGCCTCCGGGCCGTCGAGGCCGTCGATCTTCGGGAGGATCTCCGCGTAGAGGTCGCCCACGCGGACGGCGCCTACGAACTGGTGGATCTGGACCGAGCGTGCTGCCCCGTGCCACGACGCGATCCGCGCCCCCATGCTCTCGCCGAGGTCGACGAGGGCCGAGGCCTCGTCCGGCCCCAGAAACGTGACCGCCGCGCCGGGACCCAGGAGAACCGGAACGCAGGAGGTTGGCGGCTACGCGTCCAGGCTCGTGCCGCCCACTCGTTCCCCTTGACCCGGCATCTCGTTCCACTCGCGCCCGTCCAGCAGTCGACCCGCGCGCTTCTTCTGCGTGCCACCCCACTGCTTGAAGAAGAACGGGACGCTCTGCTCGGTGCACTGGCGTCGAATGGACCGAACCCACGCCGGGTCCATGGACCTGCACCTGGGACCGCTCTCGCCTCCGACGACGACCCAGTGAATCCCTTCGAGCGGGAGAGCTTCGATCGGACCGAGGAGCGGCTCGACGCTGAGGAACCTGACGCTCGCAGGCACCTTACGCAGATCATGGATCCGGAAGGTGTAGTCGTCGTTCTCGACGCTCACGCCCATCCAGATGTTCTCTGGCCAGGGCAACCGCGGCGCCAGCGCCGCCAGGCGACCAGAGCGCTTGGTCAGGATCTGGAAGCGATGCCGCGACTCGGCGGCCATCACCTCGAATACTGACTGGATGTAGCTATCCGGAACTTCCTCGTGGAACAGGTCGGACATGCTGTTCACGAAGACGAGCCGCTCCCTCCGCCACGTGGACGGAAGGCGAAGCGCGTGCGGCACGAGGCGAAGGTCGAAACCCTGCTCGAAGGGATGCCCCGCGACGCCGCGAAACCGCTCGGCGAACCTTTCTGCGTAGCAGTTCTTACAGCCAGGCGAGATCTTCGTGCAGCCCCGCACCGGGTTCCACGTCGCATCGGTCCACTCGATCGGGCTTCGGTCGCTCACCGCTTCGCGCTACCAGGTCTCGCGATCGATCCCTTCGACGTGCTCGAAGTCCGAGTCCCGCGTCACCAGGGTCAGCCCGTGCTGCAGGGCGGTCGCCGCGATCCAGATCTCGTTCTCCGGAATCGGCCTTCCCTTTCGGCGAAGCTCGTCCTTGAGTTCGCCGTACCGGCGCGCGGTCTCCGCGTCACATCTCAACAAAGCGACCGCGCCCCGTAGCCGCTCCAGTCTCGACATGTTCTCTCGCGGGCGGCTCGACTTCATCGCCCCGTACACGAGCTCGCCCAGCGTCACGACCGAAGCGTTGACCTCGGCGGCAGCCTCGAATCGATCCAGGAGGGGGCGCTCGCCCGCGAACCAGGCGACGACGATGTTCGTGTCGACGAGGTATCTACCAGCCACTCTCATCAACCCGTCGGCAGTCATCGCCCACGGCTTTGAGAATCTCCGCCGCCTGGCCCGCCTCCAGAATCCCGAACAGAGGCGTCCAGTCCGAGGCCTGGGGCGGCGATACGGCTTCGACCTGCCCTTCGATCACGTCGAGAAGGCGATACAGGTCCGGCGCCGGCAAGTTTCGGATCTGTGCGATCAGCTCTTCGACGGTCATCGTCCCGCATCCTCCTTCCGCTCGAATCATACAGGGCGGTGTACTACGCCCGGTCTCCGCAGCCGGCGCCGACTGCCTCCCCCACCTCCCCCGCCACCCTCTCAAGCCTCGCCAGATCGACCGTCATGACCCGGACGACGACGGGCGAGGCCCCGGCCCCCTGAATCACGAAGTCCCGCTGTATCCCGGGCCTCTCGACCGCCGCGTGGTGGGGGTAGATCAGGACGGCGCTCGCGGTGGCGTAGCGGTGGGCGTAGGCGAGGACCTGGTAAACGTCCTCGCCCGAGACGCCGAGGTCGGCCTTCCGCGGGTCGAGGCGCTTCCACTTCGTGTCGGCGACGACGCGGGGGCTGCGCCCCTTCCGCACGAGGATGTCCGGCCTCAGGAGGAAGGTCCTTCGCCTCGTCTCCGCCTCCTCGGCGAGGTGGAGCGAGCCCGCCTCCTGCAGGTCGACGTCGAGGCCCTTCGGCTCGAGGACGTCCTGGCAGACGCGCCCGACGTACTCCTCGAAGAGGACGTTCATGTCCCACACGACGGCGTAGCTCCGCCGGTCGCCGGTCGCGGCGCGCCCGAGGTCCGGGCTCCGGTCGCCGAGGATGAGCTTCGCCAGGGCGAGCAGGGGCGCGAGGCGGCGGCTCATCCGGTCGGTCCGGAGCCGCGCGACGACCTCGCGGGGCGGGCTGGCGTCCGAGACGTCGGCGAGGAGGTGTCGCAGCTCGACGGCGTCGCTCGTCGCGGCGGCGCCCTCGAGCATGCTCTCGGCGGCGAGGAGCGCCGCCTTCAGCGTCCGGTTCAGGGGCGTGTCGGCCGAGCGCTCGTCGAACAGGCACCGGAACTCGAGGCGCTGCGACGACTGGCGCTTCGCCTGGGAGGGCCAGTGGACCTTGCCGCGGAGGATAGGGAGAAGCTCGACGTGCGCCACGTACTCCTGCCGGAGCCCGAACCGGACCGCCTCGAAGAGCCGCCGGCAGTAGAGCCGGGCGAGGACGCAGATGAACGGCTCGGCGCTCTCGAGGAAGCCGGCCGCCTCCGACTCGCGCACCTCGAGGTCCTGCGTCTTCGCGAGCATCGCGAGAAGGCTTCGCCGGATCGCCTCCGGGCCGTCGAGGCCGTCGATCTTCGGGAGGATCTCCGCGTGCAGGTCCCCCACGCGGACAGCGCCCACGAACTGGTGGATGTGACGATTTTCTTGATGGCGGCCGGCGTAATCGCCGGGTTCACCTGAAACCGCGCTTTTCGCTCGCGGCCGGGCGACCCGTCCTCCGTGCGGTCGAGCTGCTGGATGACCTGGTGCTCCGGCGGCTGCTCCACGTCGCCGAAGACCTGCTGGATGCGCCGCCAGTCTTCGAAGAAGTACTCCTGGAGGAGCGGGATGATCTGGCTCTCGAAGCGCCGGATCACGTCCTCCGGCGTGGCGACGTCCATCAGGTAGCTGTGACCGAGCACGTGGTCCCTGTCGAACAGCGCCTCGATCGAGATCCACGACGCTCCGCTCCGCCCCGCGGTCGGACCCGAACCAGGGGAAACACCGCGGCGGACGGCGGTCCGCCGCCGACGCAGCCCCCGGCCGAACCGGGGGCTGCGTCAACCGCATAGCTGGGGAATTTACTCGGGGAGTGCCGTCGAGGCGGCGACGAGTGTCGCCTTGTCTTTGATCTTGTCCGCCGAGATATCCGTAGGGAGCTTGACCTTCTCGGCCTCGGCGATCTTCGCGCAGATCGAGCGCACGGTACCGGCGGATTCGATCTGCTTCGGGAGCGCAGGGGCGATCGCCGCCAAGGACTCAAGCTGGCTCTTGATCGCTCCCGCCTGCGTGGCCTTCATGGGGTCCTTCTTGACGGCCTCCAGGGCAGCCGTCAGGTTGTCCGTGGTCGGCTTCACGAGCGTGCCAGCCAGGGTATCCGCCACAACCATGAGGCCGAGCTTTCCGTACGCCTTCCCGACGTTCGCGCTGTTCTCCTTCTTGTAGCCCTTCCAGGCGTCTCCCTTGAGCTCCTCGGCAATCGCCGCGCTCGCACTCTGGGAGAGCTTCAGCTGCTCCGCGTCGAGATTCCCATCCTTCCTCTTGGCGCTGAGCTCGTTGTACTGCGCCGACATCTTCCGGATTTCCGGAAACCTGTCGTCCGGATACATTGCGAGCATGAGGCCCGCGCCCTGCATCCCGAGGTCGTTCGCCGTCGTGATGTAACCGATGAGATCCGAACCTGCGGAGAGGGCCTTGTCTACGTCGACGGCCGGCGCCGCGGACTTCTTGCCGACAAGCCCTCCGAACTGGGCCGTGGCAGGGGCCGCCCACCCGGCGAACAGGAGACCGGAGAGTCCAAGAGCGAGAGCACGGTTCTTCATCAGGGTTCACTCCTTCTTTCGATTGCGGCCGATGACTCCGCCCCGACCGCACGGGCTAATCCCTTGCTCACAACCATTGAAATCAGCCGCTCGAGCGCGTTCCCGGAGAATGCGGCAAGCTCCCCGGCCCGATCCCGTGGGGCCAGGAGCGGCCGGCCGACCTCGTACTTCCTCTCCTCCGAGTAGGCCAATCCCGCCTTCACCAGAGGTTCTCCCTGGCCGGGCGATCCCGGTGGCCAAAGGCGCCCGCGCCACTCCCCGGCGATTTTCGTAACCGAGGCGGTCTCCTCGATCGTCGGAGCTCCGACTACGACCTCGAAGAGTGGAACCTCAGCAGCTGCCCCCGTAGGCATCCCCACGCGTGGTGACACCACTCCTGTCCTTGACAGGTAGCCGGCCACCTCGCGACTGAACACCTCGGTTTCCGGAACAGGGCCCTGCCCCTGGCCGGTGAACCGCACCGCCAGCTGAACTCGGGGCGCCGTGGAAACGGCGGAGCTGCTGTAGCTGAGGACGTCCCCGGGTCGAAACCGCTCACCCGGCAAGCTGACCAGGTTCAGGAACCCTTTTGAGGGCTCCACTCGCTCGTAGAGCACTCCGAGGCTTGCCTGACCGTCCGTGCCGGCCACTTCCCCCACCGGTCTCAGCCACGTGAGAGGAGCGTGACGCCCGGGAAGCCCCTCGCTCCAGACAGGCTCGTTCTTCGGTCCGATGCGACCCTCGCGAGGCCTTGCCCCGGAGCGCTCGACGCTCGCCCTCAGGGCCGCTCCCCGGAGCTTCTCGGCCAGGAGAACGCACGCGTTTCTAAATGTCGTGAACCACGCGTCGCGCGACTCCACTTCGCGAACACCGGGCATCTCGACGACAGCCCGCTCTTCGGTTGCTTCCACGGTGTTCTCGAGCACCCAGCCCCCGTCAGGCAGCGGCGTCCCGACCGTGCCGAGGAGCGACACCCTGAACAGGTGTTCGATCGTAGCGTCGGGAAGCCGGCGGGTCCCGTGGTACGCGCCCACGACTCCCACCTCGCTGACGATGTTCGGTTCGTCCTCAGCGAGCCTTATCGACGTTTCGCGGTGAATGGTCATCCCCGTCGCCCCTGCTGCGAGCATTGCGTGGCGGGATACGAGGTCGGATAGCTCCCGGAACTCCGCACTGCCGGAGAGGCTGCCCGTTGACGCAGGGACGACCCTCAGTCCGCCACCCCTGGCGACATAACTCTGAACGATGTCCACGACACTCGCGCTCGAGAGCGCCAGGTCACCGCCCACTCCTTCATGCGATTCGAGGGGCTTCCCGAGCCACTGGAAAACCACGGTCGGCTCCGGGCGATCCCCGGGGTTGCGAACGGCGATGGCTCGAAATCGCCTCCCGGCCGGGATCCTCGAGTTCCCATCCGAGAGGTCCCGAAGTGACGAGAACCTCTCTGCCGCCGTCTCCACCCTTGCCAGTCTGCCGTCCTCCGATCGGGCCACCATCCCGGGCCGCACGCCGTGTGCCGTGCCTCGCAGCCAGACGCCGTTTGTCCTTTCCGCTCCGCTCGGCACCGTCCCGGAGAGCCCGTCCACGACGAAGGGCGAAACGTTCTCCCGCAGCTGGGCCAGGCAATCGGCAGTCCACCGCGCCAACGCTCTCGAAAAGGCGCCGCGAATCAGCTCATTCTCCTGGCCTCGGTCTTCCGTGGTGACCCGGATGGGAGCCGAGACCAGGCGGGTCGTCGTGTACAGCGCCGCGTTCGTCCAGGGATCCAGCACCCACAGTCCACCGCTGATGTGAGCGACCACCTCCACGATGGAATCTGCTTTGACCTCTCTCGAGGTTCGCGCGCTCGTGATGACCGGAATGAGAAGTACCGCCCGGTCGTTCAGCGAGAGCAGTCGATCTGGGCCGAGGGAGATCACAGTGAAGCCGGCGCTGACACCCAGCCCCCGCCGCAGCTCTGCCACGACAGCCGACGCATCGAAACGTGAATCTGGAGCCTGGGCTGTTATGGCGGCCCTCGGGGCCAGAATCACTTCGGTAGCCGCTGTCCCGGGAACCGAAGCAGACACCGACAATGCCGACAAGAGAAGGGCCGCGCCCGAGGCAGGCCAGACCCTCATTTGAACCGCAAGACCGTCGCGCGGGAGTCCATCGACAGCGCCGTGAAGCTGTCGAGGAATGGCTCGAGGAGAGCAACGACGTCATCGCCCTTCTTCCCGGCTAGAGTGACATCGATGTCCTCTGCTTTCGCCTCCCCACGGAAGCGAGTCGACACTCCAAGTCCCGCCGCACGGAGTGCGTCCTTCAAGCCTCGCGTCGCCGCTGGGCTCGTGACGTTTTCAATCCTGATCGAGTACGTCTTCTCGGCTACGTCCGCCTCCCGGGCGTCCGTGCGCTCCATCTGCCGCACGGCACGAGTCACCTCCCGGGGAAGTACGTCGTCGACTTTCCGAAGGGCGAGCTCGGTGGCCACCGTTCTTGCGAGATCGTCCGACGCCTGTTCCCCGGAATCTGCCGCGACGACTTTGTCGGGGAGCAGCAGCTCCCCGTTCCCGAGCCGGACGATCCTGTAGACGACCTGTGCCGTGAACCGCGACGTGCCACCCGGCACCGGCGTGAACCGGTTGAGCGCCACGGCGACGTAGTCCTCCCGTCGAACCTCCGGCCGGGCCCTCATCTCGGCGAGCACAGCGTGATAAAGGTCGTCCTCGTCCGCGAACGCCCTTCCCATCAGGGGCACGTCCGCGAAGGCCGTCACGAAGCCTGACGCCTTCAGAATCTCGCCTAGCTTCGCCCGGACCTCGTTCGAGCTTCCGGCGCCCTTCTTCGTCGGATCTGCATAGACGACGAGCTTGTGGAACTTCGTGCTCGTGTCACGGAACTCGTCAGACGACGTAGCCGAGCTTCGACTTGCCGAGGAGGCTGCGCTTGCGCGAGCGTCGATCGCAGCCGCATCCGCTCGCTTCCAGTTGGCTGAGCCGGCCTCGGAGGCTTTGGCATCGACCGAGGCGGAACTGGACTCCTTGGCCCTGGCGCTCAGAAGGGCGTCGTCCGCCGCCGCCTTGATCGCCGCCTCCGAGGATGAAGAGGCCTTCCCTTTCACCGAAGCATCGGACTTGACCTGAACGGCGCCCTGGTCCGAGCTGGACGCGCTCGCCTTCACCGATTCCGCGCTGGTTTTCGCCTGTGAGCTCGCGCTCTTAGCGGTCTTCTTGTCGTGCTGGACGTTGGTGCGATCGTCCGTGATCTCCTCGCGGAGCACGATCGGAGCCTGCCGGTCGGGATCCTGGCCGTCGACTGTGTATGTGAGAACGTAAACGCGGAAACGCCCTTCGAGACCTTCCGTCAGCGAGAGGCCTAGAACGTCGCGGAGATAGTCGCGAAGGGCCTGCCCGTCTACCCGGAGAACGACCTCTACCGTTGCAGTCCCGTTTACGACGCTCGCCCGTCGCACGTCCTTATCCCTGACGAGCGACGCGGCCTGGCCCGCGACCTTCCCGATCACTTCGGAGGCTCGTGGGCCCAGCCGCTCCCGTGTTCCGTAGACGTTCGCCACGGCCACTTCGAGTCCGCTGCGGACAGCCAGGGCCTCCGCGGCATCCAGCGCTGCGCGGTTCGCCGCGGGAGCATCCTTCTTCGAAGCCGCCGCTACAGGCACTTCCCCTGTGCCGGCGACAGTCAGGACTTCGGCACGCAGGTTCCCTGCGGCCAGCAATGTCACGAAGAGAGCAGCGGCCCAAAGCCAGGCGCGAGAGCGACCACCCCCAAGCGGAAGTCGCCCCGGGGCCGCCGCATCGAAGACGTACTGCTCACACTCCGGGTGAAACATGTGACCCCTCCGCGAATCGAGATGAGAGAACGTCGAAGAACCACGGCCGGAAGTTCCTCGTCGGTCGGCAGTATAGCGGCGCGACAGTGCAGTGCGTACGCTTCCTCTCCCAGGACACTCGTTGCGAAGCGTTCTCCAAGATTACAAGTGATCGTGCCCGCGCATCGGGCCGTTCGGGCGTTCGAGAGCCCCACCCGCAAACGCTCAGGAAGATGCGCCTGACACAGGGACGAACGACGTCCTAGTCGGGGATCAGGGCTGGGCGACTTTGAAATGCCTGGCGAGGACTGGGCCCTCGTCGTCCACATCGTCGCGGCAGATTGCGTCCAGGATTCGCTCGTCCGCTCGCGCGACGGCTCCGGTTGCCGCCCGTCGCTCTTGCGCCCGCAGCCACTCGTATCCGTCGAGTCTCAGGGCCTATGCCGAGACGAGCCGTTCCTCTATCTCGTCCTCGGGGGTCCACCCGCAGCGTCCGTAGCCGGTTTCCGGCTCTACGAGCCCCATCCCCTCGAGCGCCTTCCGAATCTCTCCCTCGCTCGTGAAGAGCCAGAGGTCATGCCCTTCCTTTCGCTCCGCTGCCGCTTCCCGCAGCGCCTCGACGTCAAGCACCTTCGTCCGGTCTCCCCCGCCTTCCACCAAACCCCACACGAGCAGCGGCCCGGGAAGCTGCTCCCTCAGGGCTGCCCGGTAGGTCTTCAGCTGGTGGACGGTGTCGGCGAACGACTGCGCGCCGCTCTTGGCCTCGAGGAGGATGCCGTGGAAGCCGGCGCGGGGCTTGTCGAAGGTGACGAGGGCGTCGAAGCGGCGCGGGAGGACGACGCCGTGGCGTTCGAGGGCGCTCACGCACGGGGCGCCCAGCTCCTCGTCGGAGAGGCGTTCGCCCCCGAGCCAGCCCTGGTAGAGGCACGTGAGGCCGGGAAGGCGAATGCCCGCGAGGTCGTCTCCTTCGCCGAGGAGGCGGATCTGCCCGCTCGGGCCGTGGAGCGCGTCGAGGAGGCGGACGACGCAGAGAAGCTCGAAGACGGACTCGCGCCCCGAGGGGAGCGGCAGACGGTCGATGCTCTCGGGCTCCACCGCCGCGCGGAACGTCTCGGCGACGACCTCGCGGAGGAGCGGCCAGCGCGAGCGGCGGGCGGCCTGCGCCCAACGGTGGAGCTGCCGAAGGCTGACCGGTTCGGGTTCCTCTTCCGATTGCCAGGGCAGCGTCTCCGGCGCCCCGGCTGGCACGCCCAGCTCGGCCGTGTAGTCGCGCCAGAGGCCCGCCGTGAACCGGCGCCAGCCGTGCAGCGCCTCGCGCTCCAGGTCGGTGAGGCCCGAGGATGACGCCCGGACGACGAATCGCGGCAGCGGGTCCATCGGCCGCCGCAGCGCCGTCCGCACCCAATCCGTCTCCGCCGCAGGGCTCTCGTCCACGCTCCACTCCGGGCTCAGGACGGCGTCGAGCCGCCGCGCCTCGCGCTCGGCCTCGGCGCTTCGCTGGGCGAGCGGACCGTCGAGGAAGCGATGCCTCTTTCCCTCGAAGATCCACCAGGCCAGCGCGCGGCCGGCCAGGTTCGTCTCCGCCTCGGGCGACTCCCCCGTTGTCAGGCCCTTCCCGAGCCGGCCGAGGAGCCAGCCGCGGATCTCCCGCTCCCAGGCCGTGACGTCGCCCGGGGGAATCAGGACTCTCCCCCTCCCATGTCCATCAGCCCCTTCTGAATCGCCCTCACCTGCGGGTTTCGGCGGGCGGGGCCGAGGCAGAGGGCGACGAGGCGGCGGGCGCGGACGAAGTCGGGGGCGTCCTCGGTGGCGGTGGCGAGGGCCTGGCCGCCGGCGACCCAGGAGCGGAGGGGGGCGAAGTAGCCGACGCCGAGGGGGATGCGGAAGTGCGTCGTGTCTCCCCCGTCGAACCGGAACTTCTTCTCCTCGGCGAGGCGGAAGAGGTCGGAGAGGGCGCCGGCCGCCGCCGTCGCGCGCGGCTCGATGGCGCCGGGCGCCTCGCAGACGAACGAGGTCACCTCGATCTCGCTCGCCCCCTGCATCTCGATCCGCACGAAGCGGCGGGCGAGCCCCTCGCTGATGGGAAAGACGATGTCGTCGATGGAGGCGTCGTTCACGGTCGCCACGATCCGGAACCGCTCGTGAAGCTCGATCGACTCGACGCCGGGGATCCCGGCCGGCTCCACCTGCGCCACGCTCCGCGTCAGCAGCGGGTAGAGCTCGCCGATGCAACGGTCGAGGTCGGCGCGGTTCATCTCGTCGAGGACGACACACTCGGGCCGGAGCCGCCAACGCCCGTCGCCCGCGTCCTCCTTCCCGATGAAGAACCCCTTGCGCGCCTCGAAGCCCCCCTTCGTCGTCGCGACGAGCCCTCCGATGGTGTGGAACGGCGACCAGGCCGAGTTCGCCACCGTCGTCGGGGCGCGGAGCGCCGCCACCGCCTCGGCCGGGACGCGGTCGGCCCCGGCGTTCCAGGCGTGCGCCACCCACTGCGCAACCGTCGTCTTCCCCGTCCCCGGCGCGCCGGCGAGGAGGACGTGGTGCCCGTCCTTCAGGAAGCCGAGCGCCTCGTCGGCCACCGCCCGGAGCACCTCCGGGAGCGGGGCGGTGCCGGGAAGCGACGGCGCGGGGGCGGGCTTCGCCGCGGGGGCGTCGTACGGGGCGGGCACCTCCGCGACCGTCTCCCCCGTCGACACGCCGAGGTTGGGCTTGCCCTGCTCGAGATAGATGAACGCGTCGATCGTGAGGTGCAGCAGCGCCGCCGCAGCCTGCCGGTCGGTCCACTCCCGCGCCTTCGCGACGGAAACCCGGCCCAGCTCGGCCTGGAGGGCCGCGTCGACCCTCGTCTCGGCCTCGGCGGCCTGCTTCAGCGACTTCGATCCGCGGACGCCTTCCATCCAGAGCCAAGGGGGCTGCGTCGCCTCCTCCACCCGCGATCGGAAACGCGCCGCCAGCTCGCGCTCGGCCTCGGGATGTTCCGCGAGGAATCGCGCCGTCCACGCTCCCACGGCCTCGCAACTGTCGTAGGCCGAGGCGTTGGCGCTCGTCACGAACCCGGCGTACGACTCGCCGCTGACGCCGTTGTAGTAGGGGTACCTGTCGAGGTTCAGGAAGCCGAAGAGCTCCGCGACGGGAATGTAGTGGGAGCACTCCTTCTCCTCCCACTTCGTCTCCACCCGGAACCCGACCCGGTCGGGCCGCTCGCCGTTCGCCCATCTCCGGGCGTGGCCGAGGAGGAGCTGCAGCGGGTTGTTCTGGAGGATGGGCGCGAAGCTGAGCGCGCCCCCCTGCGTGAACGCGTTCGTCGAGGCGAAGAGCGTGTAGAACGCGAAGAAGAGCCGCTGCCACCGGGCCAGCTCGCCGCCGTGGGCGGCCTGCCCGACGTACGGGAGCCACTGCATCCGGTAGAAGAAGTCGGGCTCGAACTCGTTCGGGGCGGCGAGGCCCTCGATGTCGCGGAGGAACTGGAGGACGTCTTCCGCGAGCGTCGCGCCGGTGAGCCTCTTCCAGCGCGCCTTCAGCCTCCCGTACTCGGGCGGGTTCGGGAGGTCGCGGACGGCCGACGCGTAGAGGCCCCGATATTCGGGCCACTCCGCCTCCCGGACGAGCCCGGCCGCGCCAAGGCCTCCCGCGGCCACCTTCCCGTCGAAGTGCCGGAAGAGGTGCTGCGCGAGCGCCCGGAGGTCCGCCGCCGGGTAGTACGACTCCCGGAGTCTCCGATGCAGGTACGCCGCGACGATCCGCCGGTCCGTCCGGTACCAGTAGTCCTGCTGCGTGTCGAACGCCAGCGTCTCGTCCTTCAGCATCCCGAACGCGCCGTTGATCCAGCGCCAGAGCTGGACGTTGTGCTGAAGGTGCTTCGAGACCTCGCTGGAATCGCCGGAGAGCGTCGCTAGGGCTTCCAGAGGCGGAAGGGCGCTCTTCATTCGGTCTTCCTCGCCCGAGCGATTCCGCCGCCCGGGTTCCCGTAAGAGATCGGCTCAACACACGACTTCACGCCCGACCCCGCTCCCATTCTCGATGCCGACCAGAGACTCATCGATCATCACCGCTTCTTCTTCGGATCGCGTGGCTCGACTGGATGAAAAGTCCCCGCAAACTCGCCCGTCCCTCTCTGCCGCCGACGAATCGTCCTCGATTCCGCGAAATCGTTCCAGAGCGCTGCGACGAACGGATCGGACTCTCTCGTCCTTCGGAGCAACTCCTGGACGTGGTAGGGATGAATCGTATTCAGGCCGAAAGAGAAGCTTGCCTGGTGCTCGACGAAGTCGTCGAACCACTCGCCTTCCAGCTCGAGTGGCGGCTCGAACGTGAATCCGCGCTCTCCTCGGTACTTGAAGCTGAACTGGTCGTTGTCGCCCGGGTCGCAAGGCAGCACGTCCGACACCTCGAAGACATAGCAAAGGCTGTAGCGCCTCGGGCGTCCTGTCCCGGCGATCAGCCACACGATCGAGCCTCGGGCGTCCTGCGGTGCCTTACGGGAGACGACCTGGTAGTGGTCGTCCGTTCCCTCCGGGCCACCTTCCTCGAGCGGCCCCATCTCGTCTTCGTTGTGGTATTGCACGTAGTGGTGCTTCACTCGGCCCCCTCTCGGATCAGTAGCAGTCGACTCGTTCGCTCGGTCACGCCTTCGGTGCACGCGGTCCGTACCCGTCGTCGCGTCTTACTTCCTCGCCGATCGCAAGTGCCTCTTCCACAGAGGCCATTGGAGTGCTGAGGACAGGGAGGGCCCACTTACCGCCTTGCACGATCGCGGGGCCCGTCGTAAAGAAGGCCAGCTCCCCCGGAGCGTGGACCTTCACCGCGGAGCCCCACGGCAGGCTCGCGATCGCCGCAAGATCCGCGACCCTGGCGAACGGAAGCGACGCTCTTCCCCGGAACAGCTGCCCGAAGCGTTCGGTCGTCACCTTCACATCGTGAACCCGCGGTAACCCGCCCGGCCATTCATAGAGGGTCAGCGCGATGCCGCGCCGTCCTGCTTCCTTCAGAACAAGGTCGGCGACCGCCCTTCGGTGGCAACCCGCGGGCGCGGCGCACGAACAGAAGAAGACGACGCGAGTCTTCCGGCGTTGGGCCTCGAGGGCCAGGTCGAGCAGCGTTCCGGCCGCCGCCGGGTCGTGAATGCGCATCTTGCCGCCCTCGAGGATCGCGTCGTTGCCAAGGTCGTGCATCCAGACGTACCGGTCGGGTCCGAGCAACTTGCCGAAGGCGTTCTCGCGAAAGCCGGCAGCCCGGACCTTCCGGGAGATCCTGATGTCGACGAAGACAGGCGGTGCGTATCCCCGCTCGGCCTCGACGGCATCGACGGCCTGAATGAGCTTCCTCGTCTCGCTCCCCCAACCGTAGTAGCCCCAGGTGAACATCTCGAGCTTCGCCATGGATTCCTCCTGAGCCGAGCGTCGGCTCCGACGACGGCGTGATCCGAGGCGGTTATGCCTCGAAGCCCTCGCGATCGGTAACGGACGTCATGTGTGGCGGGCTCCAGTCCTCATCCCTGCAGGCACTTCCTTCCGGCCCCGCATTCATGCCACTTCCATATGCTCTATCGCGCCAGGATCGTTCTCGGGTCGGCGGTCGTGGCGTCGATGACCGAGGCGTAGGCGGCGACCAGGCAGCCCGGCGTGGAACACGAGACGACGGCGCTGCCGCCGTTGAAGTTGGAGATTCCGAGGTGGTTCGCGAGGTTCAGCTGGAGGAAGCCGAGCGCCGGGACCGCGAAGGACTGCGACGCGGCGATAGCGCCCTCCCGCGTCAGGACGCGCAGGGTCACGGTCGCGTCCGTTTCGGCCATGTTGGCGAGGACGATGTTCGTGCGGAACTGGCTGTCCTGGCGGAGGCCGGCGAGGCCCTTCGGGGTCGTCGCGACCGCCTCGGATGCAGCTAGGGCCGGGACGCTCTGGCCGTAGGAGCCGCCCGTCGTCGCCGCCGTCCACGTCTGCCCCTGGATGGCGAGAGTCGCGAGGGACGAGCGGATCAGGATGGGGCCCCAGTCCGAGTCCTTCCCGTAGATGCTCGAGAGGACGTCCGGGAAGGAGTAGGTCGCGTTCGGGGGAATCTGGAAGTTCTGCTCCGGGCCGCTCGAGCCGGAGCCGGTGTGGCCGAGGAACTTCAGGTTCACGTTCGCGGTCTGGCTTCCCGTATTCAGCAGGACGAGGTCCGTCGTCCAGAAAGCGTTCTGGCCGCTCACGCGTGCCGACGAAGGGAGAATCCAGGTGCCGGCCCACACCGACGGGACGGCGGCGATCGTTACCGTAGCGCTCGTCGAGCCGCCCGGGCCGGTCACCGTGAGGCGGTAGGGCACGCCGATGGTCGGGTAGATGGCGATGTTCCCGGACGTCGGCACGGTCCCGATGCCCTGGTCGATCGACGCGAACGTCCCGCCGACGCTCGTCCAGGTGAGGATCGACTGCTGTCCGGGAACGACTGCCGGGGGATTCGCCCCAAAGTACGTGATGACGGGCGCGCTGACCTGCGAGACGGAGACGGCGAGAGTCCTGGTGCTCGAGCCGGCTGCATTCGTCGCGGTCAGCGTCACGTTGAACACGCCCGCGACAGTGAAGGTATGCGCCGGATTCCGCACCGTGGACGTCTGGCCGTCGCCGAAGTTCCAGAGCCACGAGGTCGGGCCGCCAGAAGAGGCGTCGGTGAACGAGACCGACTGGTTCACGACCGGGCTCGCGGGCGAGAACGTGAAGCCGGCGACAGGGGCCGTGCTCGAAGCTAACGGAGTCCCGAGCGACAGCCGACCGTACCCGTAGTCGTTGTCGGCGCCGAACGGCCCCATATCGACAGCTCTTCCCTCGAGGAACGACTGGACCTGGCTTGCGGACCAGCCCGGGTTCACAGACCAGACCAGAAGCGCGGCCCCGGCTACGTGCGGTGTGGCTGCGGATGTGCCGTTGAACGGACGCGTCGTGCCGTACGAAGCCGTCGCCACGTTCGCGTAACCGGAGATGTCCGGCTTCCGCCTTCCGCCCGCGATCGAGCCGCCGGGCCCCGCCGTCGGGCCCGCCGACGAGTAGGACTCGAGCGCATAGGAGCTCGTGGAGTTCAGCGCCGCGACGGAGAGGACATTCGCGTCATCTGCAGGATAGGTCAGGGACATAGCCGCCGTCCGGACATTGAGATAGACGTTCGAGTAGCCGCTATCCACGTAGAGGTGAATATCGACAGCCGTCGGGCCGCTCTCGCGACGGACCGCGATACCGTAGCGGCCTGCCTTCGCGGTCGTGTACGTGAGCGACTCCTGTGGATACTGGCCAGAGAGCCCCGTTTGAGGGTCGATGGACTTCTCGGCGACAACCCACTTCGCCTGGTCAGCGTCGTAGTAGTAGAGGTAGAGGTCAAGGTCCGTTTGGGGTGCGGCCCACTGATTCCAGGTCATCCGGGCCTCGATCTCGATGCCTGCCGCGTAATTCGCGGAACTCCCGCTCGACAGGGACAGGCCGTTCACCTCATCGGCGTTGCCCGCCACGAATTCCGTCCATCCATCCCCATCCGCATCCGTGAATCGGCCCCACCACGTGTTTTCCCGGTAGTTCCCTGCGGCCTGCACATAGAGCCCGCCAGCGCTCTTGAAGGCGGCCAGAGTGCCCTGCATGAAGCCAGTCCCGTCCATCGGCGTGTACCCGGGCCAGCCGAAGGAGGCGGAGATCACCCGAACCCCCCGGGCTTTCAGGGTCTCGATTGCCTCCTGCACCTCGAGCCCCGTGTTCGCTTCGAAGAGGTAGATCTTCTCGAGCCCCGGGGCCACGTCGTAGATGATCTCGGCGCAGGCTGTGCCGTGAGGGCTCGAGTCCCGCGGTCCGCCCCCGAACTTCTGGAACTCGACCTTCGCCGCCGGCGGCAGCTCGCTCCCGAGCAGGCCCTCGTAGCCGTAGAAGGAGTCGATGACGCCGACGGACATTCCCTGGCCCGTGGTCCCGGCCGAATGCCAGGCCGGACCGTTCATGGCCGCCAGCCCCTCGGTGAGGCGGCTCCCGGCCAGGAGCGACGGCGCCTCTTCAGATGCTTGTCCCGGTTCGGGCTCGGGCGGCCTCGAGACATAAACCGGCCGCTCCACGCGGACGATGCCCGGAAGCGAGGCGACGATCTCGATCGTCTCCGGCGAGGCCCACGCCTGCAGGCGCACGTCCCGCTGGAGGATCGAATCGGCGCCCCCCTGCCGAAGGACTGTCGCCGCCCGCTGCGCGGCCTCGGCCGACGCGCACTGGATGTGTACCTGGATCCGGTCCTCGTAAACCCGGAAGCCAAGGCGCTGGGCGGCCGCGAGCGGCTGGGCGGAAGTCATTACCTGCCCGAGTGCGCTCGACAGCGGGGCGCGGGCAACGGTCATCTTCGCGGGAGGGGCCGGGGCCTCGAGCTGCGCCGCAGTAGCGGGCACGGAGACGAACAGGATCGAGGCCGCCAGGGTCGTCGATAGGGCCAGCCGCCGGACAGATATTCCGAATCTCATCTGAACTCCTCGCACCGAAAGGCCGTGTTCTGAAGGCTGTTAGAAGCGAGTGACACGCGCAAACGAGGAGGAATCTGTGCCCGCACCATGGACAGATGCCGTCCGTGGGGCCACGAATCCCCCTGTATCCGAGCAACGTCGAGTTCGAGAGGCCGGGACGCTGATGCCTCCGCCGCACTCTCGAGACCATTCCACTCAGGGACGATCGAACCCATTCGCAATTCCTTGGTCGCCGTTATCGGTCGAGGCCGAGGTCCCGCCGGTAGTAGAGGGCGTCGAAGCCGTAGAGAGTCCAGCCGCCCGCCGAACCGTCGGTCGGCGCGAGCCGGACGACCGTTCCCCCGTCGACGGTCTCCCATTGGAGAACCGGGCCGTCTCGCCCGGGCTGACCCCAGGCGTCCGAGAACCGCGCGAGGAGCTTCTTCCCCGCTTCCTCGTCCAGGGACACCGTGCCGTCGTAGAAGGCTCCGTTAACAAAGCAGTAGGCGACGCTCTTCGCCCCCAGGGACCGCTTGAGAGCCCCGTCGGACGCCCTCTCGTAGCAGCTCTTCCCCGCGTCCCGGGTGACGAGGGTGGCATCGCCGAACAGCGAGTCTCCCCACTTCAACCCCATGAACCCTCCGGGGAGCTTCGGCGTCACACCGAGCGAAGTCGGGATGCGCCCGGTCGTCGAGGCTGCGACCGCGCCGGGCTCAGGCTCGTCCTGCACGCCCCTTCGAGGCGCGGGCGGAAGGGCCAGCCGATCTCCCCTCGCCGCGAGGTACCGCGCCGGGTTCACGATCAGGAGCTCCAGCGTCGGCCCGGTCTCCCTGAGCGACGCCACCGTCTCCGGATCCGGGAGCCCCGGGCTGAACCAGAAGCACCGTGAATACGCGTGCTGGCACCTGGCCGGCAGGCCCCAGTCCGAGTCGAGCGCGTCCTTCATCGCGTTCCAGTAGCCGCGGTCCGTCGTGATTCGGACACCGGCCAGCCGGGAATCCCCGGCGAGGTACTGAATCGCGGTGACCGGCACGTCGCCCACGGTGAGGGCGTCCGTCGGCCGTACGAACGTCGGCACGCCGTTGCCCGCCTCGGCGGTCGCGTCCGGGCGGAATCGCTCGTCAAGCGGGACCCCCCACCCGACGCCGCGAAACCCCGGCTTGATCGCGCTCGGACGCCTCGGACCGGCAGGCGGCGGTGGATTCCGGGAGAAGAGGAGAGCCGTCGCCCGCACTGTCTCCTCCGGGCGGTACTCCCGGACCTTCGACACGTAGCTCCCCGAGTAGGTCGGCGACGTGACGATGACGGACTGCTTCTCCTCGACCTCCGACGAGTTGTACTCGAGGATGATCGCGTTGGCCCCGCATTCGCAGGCGCGGGCTTCCGCTGCGGCCAGCGCCTGGCCGGTCACATCGATCCGCGTCAAAGGAATTCCCTTCGCGATCGCGAGCGTGCAGAGCGGTGTGTACTTGTCCGTGATCTCGCCTTCCGACCGATAGACCGTCAGACGGCATCCGGCGGCTCGGGCGGGCGCCTTCTGAAGCACCTTGACGTCCTCGGAGGCGGAGGCCACCTGCGATGCCAGCATCGACGAGACGACCACCAGCAGGGGGATTACTCCTGCGATACCTACGGTCCTACGCGCCGCAGGCCCCGCTGGGCGTTGCCCCGAACCGATCCTGGCCAGCCCACAGCGCAGCGATGTACCAGGAGGAATCCGCTCGCCCGGCGCCTCCGCTCCGAACAGCTGACTGCAGCAGCTTCGTCCATCTCGCATTGAACACTTCCCCTCTCAAGTGATCTGAGAACGGGCCTTCCCAGAAATGCACGACTTCACGCCTGACCCTAGCTCGGCACAAAGAGCACCTAAGGCGTACGTGTCGCTTTCACCACCGCAGCCACCATGTCTGCGATTCCGCCAACACCGCACGACGACTCCCGCCTCCAGTCGCCGTTCCGCCGCTTTTCTACTGAGAAGGCCCCTGCCTTCTTCGTCGGCACGATCCGGTAGCTCGTCGAACCGCGTAGCGTGGGGATCCCAGCCTCCTCGGCCCAGTCCGGAGCCGATTGAAGTAGCTGGTGGAGTTTGACGCGAAACTCCACAGCGCTCGCGAACCGCTCGTCCGGGGTCACTCTGCATGCCTTTCGCACCAGTGTCTTTGCAGCTTCCGGGATCCAGCACGGTATCGTCTCGAAGTTCATCAACTTGCCGCGCTTGATCCGCTCGCCGAGCTTCTCACTCGCGTAGATGCAGCGGTCGGTGGCCGTATCAAGGCGCTGGTACTCGGAGAGCTGCTTCGGCGTGAGCCACGCGGTCTCCTCATATGGAAGACGCCCGCCCAGCAGCTGAAAAAGGGTTAGCCCGCATTGATAGACGTCGCCAGCAGTCCCGTAGCGAGCCGTCGCCCACGACTCGGGAGGACGATAGAGAGGGGCGTGCCCCGATCCCGGGACGGTCTCATCATCCACGGGCATCTTCTTCACGGAACCGAAGTCCCCGACGATCGCGTCTCCCGCGTCGCTCACCAGTATGTTCTGCGGCTTCAGGTCCCTGTGGACGAGACGCTTGGCGTGGAGTTCCGTAACCCCCTGTAGCACACCGGACGCGAGATGGAGGGCCTTTCGCAACCCGGGTCGCTCCGCCAGCATGTAGTCATCAAGATCGCCCCTCTCGCAGAATGGCGTAATGAAGAACACCGCGTCCTTGCCGGCGAAACCTGCGCCGTAGACCTCGATGATGTTCGGCGATCGAACGCCCGCCAAGATTGCCGGTTCTGCTGCATAGCGACCATCACCAGACCAGTCGCAGTGCTTGATCGCAACTTTCCTCCCCGTTATCTTGTCGCGCCCGAACACGAGGCATCCCGTCTGACCCTTCCCCGGTGCGGACTCGATGTCGTACTGGGCCTCAAGAGCGAGGAGCGACGCCCGGACATCCGGGCTCAGTGGCTCGAGCTTCGCGAGGATCTCTGGATTCACGCGTTTCGGACCACGAACACCGCCGCCGTTCTGAAGGCGTCGTGCTGATACTTCTTCAGGCCTGCGGGTATCTCGATCGGATGCTTCTTCAGAACGCTCGACACCGTCTGCGGCGCAATGAATTGCACCTCGCAGACGTCGTTCATCTGGATCAGGCCCTCCAGTTTGAAGGAGATTCCACTGGCAGCGTGCGTACCCGAAGACCTTCGCTTCCTGATTACAGCCACGTCAACGCTGTTTCCACGCAGGAACGTCTGGAACGTGTCCCTGAATGCCTTCACGTGCTCCTGGGATTCGTCGTTCTCCAAATCGATCTTCCGGCTGGATGTCTCGACGACCTTGAGCTGCGATCCGTCCGCCACATCCACAAGTACGACGCTTGCTTCCGATGCAGACAAATCTACTCCACAGATTCTCACAGGCACCTCATGCTTAGAAGGGCGGCCCCTGCTCTGACAAATTCCCGCTCGCTGGCTCCCAGGTTCACTCCTCCTACCAGATCGGGTACCGCGCTGGTTCGAAACCCTTGCATCTCCAGCCGTAACCTCGTCAGCGGCATTTCCTTCACTTCAACTTACGGGCGGACCTCGTCTCCCGCCTCCAACGCTGCTAACAGTCCGTGGCGAAAGCGCTCTCGTGGGCATCACGTGCTCGCCGTAGGAGCTTCAGGCCTACTTCAAGGCTTTGTTGATCGCACCGATCAACGCCGTCCACTGCGTTCGTTCCTCCTCCGTCAAGTCGGATGCCTCATGCGTCCGAGCCCAGCGCAGGAACGCCTTGGCCAGCCGGTACTTCGAGAACTCGCTGACTTCGGCAGCGAAGATGTCTACGATCGGGCGGGAATCTTGCACTGACGCCGTGGCGGTGACATCCCAGCCGAGATCGTCGTGCGCGACCCGCACCAAGGTCTCCCGGAGCAGATCCTCGATCTCCGGCTTAGCGACCTTGCCCGCGTAGGAGTCCTTTGTCCGCAGGATCTTCTTGTTGCCGAGCGTGTGAACGAGTGTGTCCTGCTGCGCGGCTTGATCGCCTGCCGCGTCCGAGTCGAGTAGCGCCGCAACCTTCAAGTTGTGGGCGTGAAGTATGGTGGCGTAGTAGACGACTTTGCCCGCGCTATTCGCGAATACGAGCGCGATCTTCTCTTCGAGGTCAGCTCGCCCTGCAGCCCGGAGAAGCTCCGCAACGGCTTCGACGTACCAGTAGTCCGTCAACCCCTCCAGAACGAGATTCCGCGTCTGCGCGAAGAGGCTCTGCGCCAAGTCGTAGCCAAGAGCCTCCTGCAATGGGAGCAACGCTGCCGGATCTCCCGAGGACAGATCGCCGTGGACCTTGGTCCCGGCTCTGCGGTCCGCCATGTCCACCACCCGAACCATGTCCAGCTCGCCGGGCCCGACAAGGAATGGAGAGTGCGTCGTGTATAGGGTCTGATTCTTGCCGGCAAGGCGTGAGATCGTCTCTCGAAAGTCCCGCTGCTTGAGGCCATGCAGGTGCAAACCCGGCTCGTCGAGCAAGAGGATCGCGTTTCTGTGCTTCTCCGCAGCCTCCGCGAAGAACACCACGAAGAAGGACACGAGCCACTGAAAGCCCTCCGAGCGTTGATCCAGTTCGATCTCCACGCCCAGCTCGTCCTCCACCACCACCTTGAGGTACTGCCCGTCGGCCTGGATCCGTAGTCGGTCCGCTTCCGCACGATCAGGGTTAGGCATCCACACCGACACGATCTCTTGAGTCAACTTGACGCTCGCCGCGTTGAGCTGGTAGCTCCGCGAGTCGAGGGTATCTTTGTACGTCTTGAGCGCGACCGCGTCGCCAGCCTTAGGCTGCGGGGTGTTCCCGATGTCAGCCAGCTCCTTCGCGGTGAACCCCAGGAGCTTGAGCAGGCAGAGGTTGCCGTAATCGTACTGGCCGTCGTCGAGAAGACCGGCATCGACACGCTGCGCAAGGTGTGCAAGGTGAATCCGGGGCCGCACACGGAAGTAGTTGTTAAAGAGCACGAAGACCGGAACCCGCTTCGCCAAGTGCTTGAGCACCGCCGTCCGGCTCTCGGCGACGATGCATGCTTCACGAAGTCTGTCGTAGCGCTTCTCCTCGGTCGTGTTCGCCTCGTCGATAAGCGAAACTGCGCTCTCAAGCCATGCCTTGAGCTTTACTGCCCGGTCTCCGTCGACGCAGGTCGCGTCAGTCCAACTACTCGTCACTTCAGCGAGCGCCACGCTCGGCCCAGGCTCTTCATCTCGCCTCCGAGCGTCAACGTGCGCGCACAGCCGAGTGAGATCCTTCGACAGGGCGCCGTACGTCGGAATGCCCGGCGCACCGTCGAGCCGGTGCCAGGAGCTGTTGTCGAGGTGTCGGCCGAGGACATAGATGCAGTCTTTGTAGCCTTCCGGGAGGTCCACCAGGTCGCTCGCCTCAAGGCTGAAGTGTCCTTCGACAACTGTAACTTTGGCGGGATCGACCACCCCCCGCTTGATGTCGTCGTATTCGGACCGTGGGTAGTCGCGAAGGGCGTCGAACCCGCCTATGTCCTTCGGCGCGTTGAGTTGCTGGAGTGCCTGTAGGATCACCGTCTTTCCGGCTTCGTTCGGGCCGACGAAGATCGTCTTCCCGTCCTCGACCTCGAACTCCCCGGTGTCGCGGATACTGCGGTACATACGAATACGAGCTTTGCCGAGTCTCATAGGGGGTGGCTCCTCATCATCCGAGCGGACCTTGGCCGATAGCGGTTGTGCATGGTTGCTTGCGCATCGCGAGCGGCCGCTGCTGACCCGTGGCTGGGATGGATCCGCCCGCGAAGTCCTCCGAGGCGGTCCAGGCTTGATTCACCGCGAGCAACCTCGCCAGCACTTCATCTCGAACATCGTCGGGCCAGCGGTAGCGCCAGGGCTTCTTGCGCTGGCGTGCGCGACCAGGGTCGTCGCTTTCGTCGCCCTCCTCTTCGTACTCGAGTAGAAACTCGCAGGTAGGGCGCAGGTCGGTCCACCCATAGGCGTCGAGGACGGCGCGATCCATCACGTCGTGCAGGGCACGAAGGCGCAGTATTCCGGGCGATGTCTCGTCAGGGTCGTGAAAGCGGTTGTAGGTCTTCGTCAGGCCTTCGTTGTTCTGAAGCATGAGATCGGCCCGGAAGGCGTAGTACTCGCAGCCAGCCACCTCGGGAGACCAGTGGCCTTCCCAGGGGAACGGGAACGGAAAGGTCTCGAAGCAGGTTGTCGGCGTATAGACAGGACGATCCTCCAGCGAGGATCCGAACGTGAGAGCCCACACTTCGTGAACGCGGGACTCGAGAATCCCGAAGGCGCCTTGGCTTTCGAGCGGGAAGACGTTCAGGTTACTCGAGAAGATCATCCCGGTGGGAAGGCTCGCGAATGCGAAGTATTTCGAGGCCTGGGAACCGGTCACGAGGACACGTTTGTGAGCGGAAAGGGCGATGTAGAGCTCTTTCGCCGCCGACCCATGTTGCCACCAGAACTCGGCACGCCTCCGTGCGACTGCGTTCGCGAGGTTCTTCTGCCGCTCGGGCTTGACCTTCATCTCCAGGATCGAAAGCAGATCTGGCCATGCAGCCGCAGCTTCGAGAGACATGTCTCCGAAGTCGATGGCATACCGATGGTGCGCATGAGCCGGATCTGAAGCGACCTCTGAATAGCCAATGAACGGCCTTATCCGCTCCGCGTTCCGCGGGTCCTTCTCGATTAGCCGGTGCATCTCGGCGATCGGAGTCGCCTCGGGGTTTGTATCGTCAAAGGTGAAGCCCATTCCGAGCACGATGCTTCCCTGGAAGCTCTTCCCTGCGTTCTCCTTCAGCGGCTTCGGGTCCTCGTGGCCCCCAGCGTGAAAGAGGAACGCCGTGATGGTTTCGACTTCACGGTCGTCCAGCCGGAACGGCGGCTTCGCCTCCCCCTTCGTCACGTGGACGACGCTGACGACGACGGCGGCCATGCCCGGCCACTTCACGCGCCTCCGGGCATTGAAGATCGTCCCGCCGTGGTTGCAGATGTGTCGTAGGCCCGTTCCGCGGGTGTCGCCCTGGGCGATGGTGTTCGTGGCGATGAGGCCGAAGGCACCGCTGGAGCGGAGTTTGTCGAAGGCGCGGCGGAAGAAGAAGGCGACGAGGTCAGCGTTGCCGTGGCTCTCCTCGTGGGTCTCGAGGAGCCACTCCGGGTAGGCGTCGCGCGTCGAGGCGCGAAGGGTGTTCTTCCCCGCGAACGGCGGGTTCCCCACGAACGCATCGAACCCCGGGTTCTCCCGGGCGAAGACCTCCGGAAACGCCAGCTCCCAGTGGAACGGGAAGACGGGCTTCTCCCCCGTTCTGAGCGCCGCGACGACGCCCTCGGCCTCGGCGCGGGGCCTGCGGCCGGAGAGGACGTCGTCGTAGAGCTGCTCGTACTTCGCGCGGAGGGCCTCGCGCTCCTTCGGCTTCTTCCCGCCGAAGAAGGCGGCGATGACGAGGTCGCCGGCGAGGCGGACCTCGGCGAGGGCGGCCTCGGACTCGACGAGGAGGGCCTCCTGCGTCTCGTGGTCGGCGTCGTTGAGCGCTTCGAGGGCTGCCCGCTTCTCCATCGCGGCATCCATAGCGGCGCGGATGCGGCCGGCGAGGAGGGGCTGCTGGCCCTTCTCCTCCCAGTGGAAGCGCTCGATCTGGCCCGGGGAGAGGCCGACGAGCGAGTCGCCGTGGCGGAGGGCGTCGTCGAGGAAGGTGAAGGGGTGGTCCTTCGCGAGGGTCGCGAGCCAGAGGGAGAGCTTGGCGAGGTCGACGGCGAACGGGTTCTTGTCGACGCCGTAGAGGCAGAGCTGGGCGACCTGGCGGCGCGCATAGAGCAGCGGGTCCTCGTCGGGCGGTATCTCGGGGAGACCACCGTGCGCCTCCCAGGCGCGGAGGAGGGCGTCGCCGAGGTAGCGGCAGGCCTCGACGAGGAAGGCGCCCGAGCCCATCGCCGGGTCGCAGACCTTGAGGGCGAGGACCTGCTCCGGCGTGGGGCTGTCGCCGAGGGCGGCGAGCACCGGCTCGAGGGTGGTCCTCACGATCGGCTCGGTGAGGGAGCGCGGGGTGTAGTGCGAGCCGCTCCGGCGGCGCTCCTCCGTGGGCTGGAGGTACAGGGAGCCCGCGGGGAGCGGCCGGGGCGTCCGCCTGCTGAGCTTCTTCCCGAGGGCGGAGGCGAGGTCGTCGGGGCTCTTCGCGGCCTTGAGGGCGGCGAGGGCCTCGCCCGAGAGGTCGCAGTCGGCCTCGTCCTTCAGGCGCCTCGCGCGGTCGGCGCCGGGGAGGGCGAGGAGGGAGGCGGCGTCGAGGTAGAGGTCGACCGCGCTCCCCTTCTTCCGGATCGGGACGGCGACGACGGGGCCGCGCGCGACCCGGAGCGTGAAGCCCATGATCGCCTCGTAGACCGAGCCGATCTGCTCCACGTCGAGGGCGCGGTAGGAGATCCGCTCGCCGTCGAGGACGAGGAGGTTCTCGAGGACGCGGTGGACGACGCCGTCGGAGACGCGGGGGGCGCTGGCGAGGCGCTCGCCGGGGACGGCGCGGGAGCCGCGGGGGCGCCCCTCGAGGAAGGGGTAGGCGTCGGGCGAGAAGAGGCGGCCGTGGCGCGCGGGGATGGAGAGGCCGCCGTGCGCGGCGCCGTCGTGGAGGAGGCGGAAGAGGGTGAGGAGGCGGGGCCAGGCGCCGAAGCGCTGGTCCATGGTGTCGGGGTAGAGGGCCGCGTCGTCGCGGAGCTTGGCGAAGAGGCCGCCCACGGAGTAGTGCTCGACGTAGACGGGGTCGGACGAGACGAGCCCGCGGTCCTCGGCGTAGAGGACGAAGACGAGGCGGAGGAGCGTGGCGAGGAGGCCGCCGTAGACCACCTCGCCGTTTTTCTGGCTGTCGCGGTCCTCGCCGGCGTCGAGGACGTCGGCGAGGAGGGCGCCGCCGGAGGCCTCGTGGGCCG
>JADHED010000456.1_pt1 | contig 49355 bp, 41 predicted proteins | sample 8952041 | NCBI WGS metagenome assembly JADHED01 (sample SAMN16124423, study PRJNA663239) | bioreactor sludge metagenome | isolation source: sludge (control) | place: India:Bengaluru | collected 2018-09-08 | reverse complement strand
ATCGCGGTGGGCCAGGCCGCGGTGATGACGCGCGGGCTCGGGCCCTACGAGTCGTACGGCGGCGACCTCGCGTGGTTCGCCTTCGCGATCAGCGTGCTGCTCGTCGCCGGCGTGTGGACCGCCGAGCGCGTCACCGGGCGCACGTTCCGCAACACGGCCCGCTTCGCCGTAGCGTTCTCGGCCGCCGCCCTGTTCCTGAAGCTGGCGGCGCTGCTGCACCCGGCCATGCCCATCGGCGACGCGCTGTTCCAGGCGCACCGCTTCGAGTGGGTGCTGTCGGGCCGCTACTACTTCACGTCGGTGGCGCCCGGCGGCTACCAGTTCCCCTACGCGATCGCGCTGTACGTGGTGGCCGCGCCGTTCACGCTCGTCGTCAGCGGGCTGCCCGCCTACACGGACCTGCTGCGCACGGTCGTGGCCGTCGCCGACACGCTGGCCGGCCTGCTGGTCTACCTGATGATCGTGCGCGCGTCGGGCGACCGGCTGGCCGGCGCCATCGCGTGCGGCCTGTTCCACCTGGTGCCGCTCAACTACCAGGTGCAGGTGACCGGCAACCTGACGAACGCCTTCGGCCAGTCGGCGTTCCTCGTGACGCTGGCGCTCGTGGCGCTGGGCACGGTGCGCCCGGGCGCGCGCCGGGGGCTGGCCGCGGGCATCGCCGCCGCCACCGTGGCCGCCCTGAGCCACACGAGCACCTTCGCCATCCTGGCGCCGGTGCTGGCCCTCGCCACGGTGCTCTTCGCCACGCGCGGCGGGCCGGTGCTGCGGGGCACGGCGCGCACGCTCGCGTGGATGACGGCCATCGCCGTCGTGCTCGCGGTGGGCCTCTACTACGCGCACTTCCCCGAGACCTACCGCGAGCAGCTCGCCCGGATCACCGGCGAGATCGGCCGCCCCATCGCCGAGACCGACCCCGGCGGCCGCGGCCTGGGCGCGCGGCTCGCGCTCGTGCCGCACAGCCTGCTCACCTACTACGGGCTGCCCGTGCTCGCCCTGGCCGGCGCAGGGGCGGCGTGGTTCGTCCGGCGCCACCAGCGCGACCGGCTGGGGCTGGTGCTGCTCGCCTGGGCGCTGGGCTGCGGCGCGTTCCTCGTGCTCGGCGTCCTGACGCCCATCGACATGCGCTACTACCTCGCCTTCTTCCCCGCGCTCGCCGTGCTGGGCGGCGCCGGCGCGGCGTGGCTGTGGCGACGCGGCGGGGCGTGGCAGGCCGCTGCCGGCGTGCTCCTGGCCTGGACGGCCGCCCGCGGCGTGTGGGAATGGCTGCGGCCGCTGATGGGGTGGGAATACTGAGTCGAGCCGGCCCTGGGCGCCGCCGCCACCGGCGCGAGCCGAAGGGCGTGGACGCGGACGGGCACACGGGCGCGGTGCGGCCGTACAATTGCGCCATGCCGTCCCTCCAGACCATCGACTCCCAGATCAAGGCCGCCATGCTGGCGCGCGACGCGGTGCGCCTCGGCACGCTGCGGCTGCTCAAGACCGCGATGGTGAACAAGGCCGTCGAGAAGGGCCGCGACCTCGACGACGCCGAGTCGCTCCAGGTGGCCGCCGCGCTGGTCAAGCAGCGCCGTGACGCCATCGTCCAGTTCGAGCAGGGGGGCCGCCACGACCTCGCCGACCGCGACCGGGCCGAGATCGCGGTGCTCGAGGAGTTCCTGCCGCCGCCGGTGGGCGCGGCCGACATCGAGCGGGCCGTCGAGGAGGCCGTGGCGGCCACCGGCGCCTCCTCGGCCAAGGACATGGGCAAGGTGATGAAGGCGGTGATGGCCGCGCTGGCGGGCACGGGCGTGGACGGCAAGGCCGTGAACGAGGCCGTGCGGCGGCGCCTGTCGTAGGACGGGGACGGCTCGTCCCGGCCAGATCGGGCCCGGCGGCCGGCTGCCCGAACTTTTCGCGGCGCGCGTTCGTCGTAAGCAGCACGACAGGCTCCGAACAAGCCTCTCATCCATCCTCCTTGCAGGCCGCGTTGCCAGACGCGGCCTGATTTGTGTACCCCAGCCGTGTGGTACCCTGCGCCGCGGCATGCCCTCCACCGACGGCCCCGGCACCGCGAGCGCTGCCGGCCCGCCCGCAGACCAGCCGCCACCCGCCCGTCTGGCCCGGTCGGCCGGCGTCATCGGCCTGGCCACCATGGCGAGCCGCGTGCTCGGGCTGGTGCGCGACATGGTGTTCGCCACCATGTTCGGCGCGGGCGACCAGATGGACGCCTTCCGCGTGGCGTTCAAGATCCCCAACCTGGTGCGCGACCTCTTCGCCGAGGGCGCCATGAGCGCGGCGTTCGTCCCCACCTTCACCCGCCAGCTCACGCAGCACGGCCGGCCGGCGGCCTGGCGCCTGGGCCGGCTCGTGATCCGCATGCTGGTGGTGGTGACCGGGGCGGTGTCGATCGCGGGCATCGTGCTGGCGGACCCGCTCGTGCGGCTGTTCGCGTCGGGCTACGCGGCGGTGCCGGGAAAGCTCGAGCTCACCGTCACGCTGGCGCGCGTGATGTTCCCGTTCCTCGTGCTGGTGGCGCTCGCCGTCGCCTTCATGGGAATGCTGAACGCGCTGCGCCACTTCTTCGTGCCGGCCCTCTCGCCCGCGCTCTTCAACGTCGGCGCCATCGTCTCGGCGGTGGCGATCGTGCCGCTGATGCCGTGGTTCGGCTGGCCGCCCATGATGGGGCTGGCCATCGGCACGCTGCTCGGCGGGCTGTTGCAGGCGGTGGTGCAGTGGCCGGCGCTGCGGCGCGAGGGGTTTCGCTACCGCTTCGAGCTGGCGCCGCGCGACCCCGGCGTCCGCGAGGTGCTGTGGCTGATGGTGCCCGGCACGGTGGGCCTGGCCGCCGTGCAGGTGAACGTGTTCGTCAACATGGTGCTCGCCACGGGGCAGGGCACCGGCGCCGTGTCGTGGCTCGACTACGCGTTCCGGCTGATGTACCTGCCGATCGGCATCTTCGGCGTGTCGATCGCCACGGCCGCCGTCCCCACCATCAGCAGCTTCGCGGCGCGCGAGGACGTGGCGGGCATGCGGGCGACGGTGTCGAGCGGGCTGCGCCTCATGCTGATGCTCAACGTGCCGGCCACGGTGGGGCTGATCGTGCTGGCCTCGCCCATCGTGCGGCTCATCTACGAGCGGGGCCGGTTCACCGCCGAGGACACGGCGGCCACGGCCGCGGCCCTGATGTTCTACGCGCCGGGCCTCATCGGCTACTCGGCCGTCAAGATCGCCTCGCCCACCTTCTACGCGCTGCGCGACAGCCGGACGCCCGTGACCATCAGCATGCTGTCGGTGGCCGCCAACGTGGCGTTCAACCTCGCGCTGGTCCAGGTGCTCGGCTACCGGGGCCTCGCGCTCGGCACGGCGCTGTCGGCGCTGCTGAACGCGGGCGTGCTGCTGTGGCTGCTGCGCGGCCGGCTCGCGGGCCTCGAGGGCCGGCGCGTCGCGACGACGCTCGTGAAGATCCTGGCGGCGTCGGCGGTGATGGCCGCGGCGGCGCTCGCCGCGCTCCACGGGCTGGAGCGGGCGGTGCCGGGCTCGGGCGTCTGGGCGCGCGCCGTCCAGGTGTTCGGCGCCATCGGGGCGGGCATGGTGACGCTGGCGGCGGCCTCGCGCCTGCTGCGCATCGCCGAGTTCGACGAGGCCGTGGCCACGGTCGTGCGGCGGCTGAGGCGGTAGGCGCGCGGCAGGCGTCGCGGCCGCGGGCGCCGGAACGGCCCCGTGGTACGATGGCGGCCGTGCGTCGCTATCCGTCGGGCGTTGCCTACTCGTTCGGCCCGGGCGGCATCTCGCCCGTCGTCAAGGCCCTGATCCTCGCCAACGTGGCGATGTTCATCGTCACCGCGCTCGCGCCGCGGCTGACGATCTGGCTCGGCCTGACGCCGGCGGCGGTGTTCGGGGAACTGTGGGTGTGGCAGCCGGCCACCTACATGTTCCTGCACGGCGACCTGCTCCACCTGCTGTTCAACATGCTCGCGTTGTGGATGTTCGGCACCGAGCTGGAGCGGCTGTGGGGGCCCGCGAAGTTCGTGCGGTTCTACGCGATCACCGGCGTTGGCGCGGCCGTCACCACGCTGGTGGCGAGCCTGCTGCCGTTCACCTTCGCCGGCCCGGTCTACTACTCGGTGACCATCGGCGCGTCGGGCGCGGTCTACGGGCTCTTGCTGGCGTGGGCGCTCACTTACCCGGGGCGGCAGATCCTGATGTTCCTGCTGTTCCCGGTGCCCGCGATCGTCGGCGCCCTCATCTACGGCGCCATCGCCTTCTGGTTCTCGGTGACGGCGAGCGGCGGGGGCGTGGCGCACGTCACGCACCTGGGCGGGATGATCTTCGGCTACCTCTACCTGATCGGCGGGCGCGGCGGCCTCACGGCCGAACTCAAGTACCGCTACCTGAAGTGGAAGATGGCACGCACGCGCCGCCGGTTCGAGGTGGTGTCGGGCGGCAAGCGCCCAACCGACCGCCCCGGCGGTGGCTGGAACGGGCGCGTGCACTGACCCCTGGCGCGGCCGACTGACCGCCTCCGCCAAAGGCTCCGGCGTGTTCGCCGAAGCCTCGCGCGAAGGTGAGAGTCGGCCGTCACGGCGAGCGCCCCCATCTGACGTAGCCCGGGGTCTTCAGACCCCGGGATTCACTCCCCCTACGATGTCTCCGCTGGCGGCGCGTGGAAGTAGTCGTCGGTCTTGTCCAGCCAGTCCTGGCGGATGGGGCTGAAGAGGTCGAGTTCGAAGGTGTCCTCGAGCGCCTCGGCCTGGTGGGGCACCCACGAGGGGATGTGCAGCACCTCGCCCTCGCGCACCGTCACGTCCTCCCCGCCCACGACGAACTTCATCGCCCCCTGCAACACATAGGTGAGCTGCTCGCTCTCGTGGCGGTGCATCGGGACGATGGCGCCCTTCTTCAGGTAGATCTGCGCGAGCATCTCGCGGTCGCCGGTGACGATCTTCCGCGAGATCATCTCGGTGACCTTCTCGAGCGCGATCTCGTCCCAGCGGTGCACGCGGATGGCGGGGGTGCTCATGGCGGGGGCATTCTACTCCCGGTCCCCACCGGACCCGGAGGCCCGTCGTCGCCCATCGCGCGCGGCCCGGTCCGGGCGGGCTGGCGCCGCGTTGGGGCAGGGTATAATCCGGGCTTTCCCGGGACACGCAGGCGGCCTCGTGCGTTGGTCGCCCGGAGGACAACGTACGATGAAGTCTGCCCTCAAGAACGGTCCTGCGCTCGGCGGGCCGCTGGCCGCCGCCGAGCGGGCCGGCCTCTCCCCCGAGGCGCTCGTCGACGCGCTCAAGACGATGATCCTGTCGCGCAAGCTCGACGACCGGGAAGTGCAACTCAAGAACCAGAGCCAGATCTTCTTCCAGATCAGCGGCGCGGGGCACGAGGCGGTGCTCGTGGCGGCCGGGCTGCACCTGCGGCCGGCCTACGACTGGTTCTTCCCCTACTACCGCGACCGCGCGCTCTGCCTGATGCTCGGGGTGACCCCCTACGAGATGCTGCTGCAGGCGGTGGGCGCGGCCGACGACCCGGCCTCGGGCGGCCGGCAGATGCCCTCGCACTGGGGCCACCGGCCGCTGCACGTGGTGTCGCAGTCGAGCCCCACCGGCACGCAGTGCCTGCACGCGGTGGGCTGCGCCGAGGCGGGCCGCTACTTCGCCACGCAGGCCGACGTGCCCGACCGCGCGGTCCGCTTCCAGGACGACGAGGTGGCCTACGTCTCCATCGGCGACGGCACGTCGAGCGAAGGCGAGTTCTGGGAATCGCTCAACACCGCCTGCACCCGCCGGTTGCCGGTGGTCTACCTGATCGAGGACAACGGCTACGCCATCTCGGTGCCCGTCGAGGTGCAGACGCCCGGCGGCGACGTGTCGCGGCTGGTGGAGTCGTTCCCCGGCCTGCACGTGGTGCGCACCGACGGCACCGACCTCGTGCAGAGCTACGTGGCCTGCGGCGAGGCCATCGCCTACGCGCGCGCGCGCCGCGGGCCCGCGCTGATCCACGCGAAGGTGATCCGCCCCTACTCGCACTCGCTGTCCGACGACGAGCGGCTCTACAAGACGCCGGAGGAGCGCGCGGCCGAGGCGGAACGCGATCCGATCCGCCGCCTGAGCGCCCTGCTGCTCGAGGCGGGCGTGCTCACCGACGCCGCGCTCGCCGCCATCACGCGCGAGGCCGAGCGCGCGGTGGCCGAGGCAGCCGATCGCGCGCTGGCGGCGCCCAAGCCGGCCCGGTCCACGGCGGGGCTCTACGTCTACTCGCCCGACGTGGACCCCACGTCCGCGGCGTTCGAGGCCGCCCCGCTCACCGACGGCAAGCCCGAGACGATGGTGGCGGCCATCAACCGCACGCTGAAGGACGAGATGGCGCGCAACCCGCTCATCGTCGTCTTCGGGGAGGACGTGGCCGACGCGAGCCGCGAGGCCAACCTGGCGCAGGTGTCCGGCAAGGGCGGCGTGTTCAAGGTGACGCACGGGCTGCAGCGCGCCTTCGGCGCCGAGCGCGTGTTCAACTCGCCGCTCGCCGAGGCGAACATCGTCGGCCGGGCCGTGGGCATGGCGGTGCGCGGGCTGAAGCCGGTGGTCGAGATCCAGTTCTTCGACTACATCTGGCCCGCGATGATGCAGCTGCGCGACGAGATGGCGATGATGCGCTACCGCTCGGGCAACCACTGGTCGTGCCCGATGGTGGTGCGCGTGCCGATCGGCGGCTACCTGCGCGGCGGCGCACCCTACCACAGCCAGTCGGGCGAGAGCATCTTCGCCCACTGCCCCGGCATCCGGATCCTCTTCCCGAGCAACGCCGTGGACGCGGCGGGCCTCCTGCGGACGGCGATCCGGTGCGACGACCCGGTGCTGTTCCTCGAGCACAAGCACCTCTACCGCCAGACCTACAACAAGGGCATCTACCCCGGGCCCGACTACACCATCCCCATGGGCCGCGCGCTGACGCGCCGCGAGGGCACCGACGTGACCGTCGTGACCTGGGGCGCCCTGGTGCAGCGGTCGCTGCTGGCCGCGCAGCAGGCCGAGAAGGAGGGCGTGAGCGTGCGCGTGATCGACCTGCGGTCGATCGTGCCCTTCGACTGGGAGGCCATCGCCGCGGCGGTGCGCGAGACCAACCGCCTGGTGATCGCCCACGAGGACCAGCTCACCTGCGGCTTCGGCGCGGAACTGGCGGCGCGCGCCGCCGACGAGCTGTTCGAGTACCTCGACGCGCCAGTGCGCCGCGTGGCGGCGATGGACGTGCCGGTGGCCTACAGCCCCGACCTCGAGGAGGAGATCCTGCCGCAGTCGGCCGACGTGCTGGCCGCGGTGCTGGACCTGGCGCGCTACTAGGAATTGGGGTCGGATCCGGTCGGGTCTGTCTTTCGGCGGGGCCAGGCCGCTGGCGCTGCACTGGGCGCGGATCGCAGAGAATGGATCCGGCCCCGATTTCGTCCTGGCCCTGGCCACTGCCCCTCATGCGCCCGATCACCCGCCGCGAACTGATGGCCGCGTTCGGCGCCCTCGCGGTGCCGTGGCCGGCGCCGGCCGGCGGGCGCGTCGACCCGCAGGCCGGACGTGGCGTGGAAGTGTTGCGCGCCGTGGCCGGTGTCCCCGCCCACGTGGCCGGCCAGGTGCGCGAGGCCTACGGCTTCCAGCAGACGCCCGACGGGTCGTACCTGGTCTTCGATCGCCGCGCCCACACCGTGTGGCGCATCGCCCCCACCCTCGACAGCGCCCGCGCCATCGTCACCATCGGCCAGGAGCAGGGCCGGCTCTACGTGCCGTCGGCCTTCGCCGTCGGCGCCAACGGCGTCTTCGTGGTGGCCGACGCCCCGAACGGCCGGGATCGCATCCAGCTCTTCGACGACAAGGGCATCCGCCTCTCGGGCTTCACGCTCGCCGAGCCCCCGGCGCTCCGGGTGACGCTCGACACCTTCATCCTCGGCGGCGTGTCGTCGCTCGCCTTCACCGGCCGCTCGGTCCTGGTGAACCAGCCCGAAACCGGCGCCCTGGTGTCGGAGTACTCGATCGGCGGGGCGCCGCTGCGCAGCCTGGGCGCCTTGCGGCCGACCGGCCACGAGGCCGACCGGGACCTGCACCTCGCCTTCAACGTGGGCCTGCCGCTCGTGGCCCCCGGCGGCGGGTGCTGGTTCGTGTTCGTGACCGGCGAGCCGCGCGTCCGCCGCTACGACGGGGACGGCCAGCTCCTGTTCGAGCGAGTGCTCCAGGGCCGGGAGGTCGACGCCCTGATGGCGCGGCAGCCCACGCGCTGGCCGCGACGCCGCCTCGGTGACGGCGAGCGGCCGGTCGTGCCGCCCACGGTGCGCGCCGCGGCCGTGTCGCCCGCCGGCGAGGTGTGGATTGCGCTGGCGGACGGCGTGCTCTACGCCTACGATGCCGAGGGCGAGAAGCGGCGCGTGGCGCGGCTGCAGGGCGCCGGGCCCCTCCTGCCCAACAGCCTGGCGTTCACCCGCGCCGGGCGACTGCTGGCCGCGCCCGGGCTCTTCGAGTTCGACGTGCGCGACAGCCGCTGATCGGCGGGCCGTCACCGGCCGGCTTCCTGCCTGAGCTAGAATCCCTTCGCGCGACGCCACGTATGGGAGATGTCACTTCCCTGCTGGACCGCTGGAACGGCGGTGATCAGCAGGCCATGCAGGAACTGCTGACGCTCGTCTACGGCGAGTTGCGCCACATGGCCGACCGTGCGCTGAGGCACGAACGCGACGACCACACGCTGCAGCCCACGGCGTTGGTCCACGAACTGTACCTGCGGTTCTCCGGCCTGCGGGACATGCGGGTGGAGAGCCGCCGGCACTTCTACGGCGCGGCCGCCGAGGCCATGCGCCGGATCCTGGTGGACCACGCGCGCATGCGGCGCGCCCAGAAGCGGGGCGGCGCGCACGCCTTCAAGGTGCCGCTCGACGACGTCCCGGACAGCCTGCTCGCCGGCAGCCCCGACGTGGACGTCGTGCGCCTCGACGATGCGCTGCACGCGTTCGCCAAGGTGGCGCCCGACAAGGCCCGCGTCGTGGAGTTGCGCTACTTCGCGGGGCTGTCGGTCGAGGAGACCGGGGCGGTGCTCGGGCTGTCGCCCGCCACCGTGAAGCGGCACTGGGCGTTCGCCCGCGCGTGGCTGTTCCGCGAGATGTCGCGCGCGCACCGCGAGGAGCCCGGCCAGGCATGAGCGTCCCGGACTGGAACGAAGTCGACGAGGTCTTCCAGGCGGCCCTCGAGGGGCCGCCGGACGAACGCGAGGCCGTGCTCGACCGCCTCTGCGGCGGCGACGACGCCCTGCGCCGCGAAGTGGTGTCGCTGCTCGAGGCGCACGACGCCTCGACCGACTTCCTGCGGCCGATGGCGCCGCTGCCGCTCGACGAGGCCGGTGCCCCCGTGGACGTCGGCGCCCCGGCGGACGTCGGCGCCACCGTCGGCGCCTACCGGCTCGTGGAGCCCATCGGCCACGGCGGCATGGGCACGGTGTTCCTCGCCGAGCGCACCGACGGGGCCTTCGCGCACCGCGTGGCCGTCAAGGTGATGCGCGCGACGCTCGCCGATCGCGACGCCGTCCGCCGCTTCCAGGCCGAGCGCCAGATTCTCGCCACCCTGAGCCACCCCGGCATCGTCACGCTCATCGACGGCGGGACGACGCCCGGGGGCCAGCCCTACCTCGTGATGGAGCACGTGGAGGGCCAGCCCATCGTCCAGTGGCTGCGCGAGCGGGACGCGTCGCTCGAGGCCCGCCTCCGGCTGTTCCGCCAGGTGTGCTCCGCCGTCCACCTCGCGCACCAGCACGGCATCGTCCACCGCGACCTGAAGCCCGCCAACATCCTCGTCACGCACGACGGCGTGCCGAAGGTGCTCGACTTCGGCGTGGCGAAGCTCCTGGAACGGCCGGGCACCGAGGCCACCGTCACGAGCCTGCTGCCGGGCCCGCTCACGCCGAACTACGCGAGCCCCGAGCAACTGCGCGGCCTCGGCGTCACCACGGCGTCCGACGTCTACTCGCTCGGCGTGCTGCTGTTCGAGCTGCTGGCCGGGTCCCGTCCCTACGAGACCACGGGGCGCCCGGTGGACGAGGTGCTCAAGCAGGTGCTCGACGCGCCGACCGTGCGGCCCAGCGCCGTGGCCGCCCGGCACGAGGCCGACCCGCAGGCGCCGCGGCTGCCCTACGCCGCCAGACGGCTGCGCGGCGACCTCGACGCGATCGTGCTGAAGGCGATGCACGTCGATCCGGCGCGGCGCTACTCGTCGGCGGAGGAGGTCTCCGACGACGTGGCGCGGTGGCTGGGGGGCAAGCCGGTGCTCGCGCGCGAGCCGTCGCTGGCCTACGTGGCGCGGAAGTTCGCCGCGCGTCATCGCACCGCCGCGGTGGCCATCGTGGTGGCGGTCGTCGGCGTCGTGGCCGCCCTCGGCATCGCGCTGTGGCAGCGGCAGGTGGCCCTGCGCGAGCGCGCGGCCGCCGAACGGCGCTTCGACGAGGTGCGGGGACTCACGACCGCGCTGATCTTCAAGCTGCACGACGCCGTCGCGCCGCTCGACGGCTCCACCGAGGCGCGCAAGCTGATCGTGTCGGAGGCGCTCGGCTACCTCGACCGCCTCGCGGCGGGCAGCCAGCGCGAGGACGTGCGGCTGGACCTGGCGCTCGGCTACAAGCAGATCGGCCGCGTGCAGGGCGACCCGCAGGCGGCGAACCTCGGCGAGCGGGAGCCGGCGCTCCAGAGCTTCGGCCGCGCGCTCGAGCTGCTCGCGGGCCTGCGCGAGTCGCCGGCGCTCGGCACGAAGGCCCTGTTCGAGACCTCCCAGACCAACCGGCTCAAGGCGCAGGTGCTCAACGTGATGGGCCGGCCGGACGAAGCGCTCGCCGCCTCGCGCGAGGCGCTGGCCACGGCCCAGGCCGCCCTGGAGCGGGCCCCCGGCGACGACGAGGTGCGGCGCCTGGTGGCCAGTGGTCACTTCAGCATGGCGCTGTCGGAGCGCAACCGTCCCGAGAAGCTCCGCCACTGGCGCGCGGCCGAACAGGCCTTCGAGGCCTTGCTGGCCGGCAAGCCCGACGATGCCGATCGCATGCGCAACGTCGCGCTGGTGAACAAGTACCTGGGCGGGCACCTGCAGGTGGACGGCGAGCACGCCGAGGCGGAACGCCGGTACCAGCGCGCCCTGGAACTCGACGAGCGCCGCGCGGCGGCGGTCCCGGCGAACCGCACGGTGCAGTTCGACCTCGCGATCGACCTCGCCAACCTCGGCAGCGTGCTGGCCAAGAAGGGGCAGTACGCCGAAGCGCTTGGCTACTACGAGCGCTCCGTGGCGATGCGCGAGCGCCTCGTCGCCAGCGACGCGAAGGACGTGCTCGCGCAGCAGTCGCTGGCCGGCGTGCTCGTCACCGTGGCGAGGCTGCGCTTCCGCATGGAGGACCTGGACGGGACGGTGCGCGACGCGCGGCGGGCGCTGGAGCTGGCGCGCAACGTGCCTACCGCCGGCGAGAACAGCGTCCGCCGGACCGCGGCGCGGGCCCTGCTCGTGCTGGCGAGCGTGGACGTCGCGCAGGGCAGGCAGGCCACGGCCTGCGAACGCCATCGTCTCGCCTTCGACCTCACCGAGCGCCAGGCGCTGATCGATCTCGAGGCCAGCGACAAGGACCTGGTGGAGCATCTGGAATCGAGGCTCTCGAGGTGCGCCGGCGTCACGATGGCCGGCGTGCTGACGCGCTGATCCGGCCGACGGCGGGGGCGCGCGCCACGTGCCCGGCACGGGCCGGCGACGAGCGTCGAGCGTGTCATGACCGGCCCGCCGGTCGCCGGCGCTGTAGTACGCTGCGCGGATGTTCCCGACGGACGCCGCCCTCCTGATCGTCGATCTCCAGAACGACTTCTGCGCCGGTGGCGCCCTCGCCGTGCCAGACGGCGACGCGGTGGTCGACCCGGTCAACCGCCTGGCGGCAACCGCCGCGGCGGCGGGCCGTCCCGTCTACGCCTCGCGCGACTGGCACCCCGGGGGCTCGCCGCACTTCGCCGGCCACGGCGGCGTGTGGCCCGTGCACTGCGTGCAGGGCACGCGCGGCGCGGAGTTGCACCCGCGGTTGCGCCTGCCCGCCGGCGCCCGCGTCGTGACCAAGGGCGACTCCCCCCGCGACCCGCACGGCTACGACGCCTTCGACGGGCACCTCGAGGACGGGACGCCGCTCGCGGCGAGCCTGGCGGCGGCCGGGGTGACGCGGCTGGTGGTGGCCGGCCTCGCCACCGACTACTGCGTGAAGAACTCCGTGTGGGGCGCGCGGCGCGCGGGGCTCGACGTGGTGGTGGTGGAGGACGCGATCCGCGCCGTCGACCTGCAGCCCGGCGACGGCGCCCGGGCGCTTGCGGACCTGATGGCCTGCGGGGCGCGGGTGGTGTCCACCGAGGACGTCGTCGGGCGCCGGTGAGGTCGTCCGCGCCCCCCGAGGCGCCCTGACCGGCCGGCGGAAACGGCCGCCTCGGCCGTGCTATACTCCGCCGCCACTCAATCGAAGGACCGCGCAGGAAGGGCCCGGCCCGCCATGCCGTGCCGGCGCCGCTGCGGCCCGGGTGGTGCCGCCCTGTCGGGCCTGCCCGCGCGAGGTTGGCATCAGGTGACGGTGCGCGCCGGAGGAACAGGCGCCGCCGCTGTACGTCCCCTGGAGGTCTGGATGCGAAGACTGCTCGTTTCGATGCTCGCGATCGGGGCCCTGGCGCTCGCGATCGGCAGCGTGCCGCCTGCGTACGCGCAGGAATCGGTCCCGGCGGCCGAGGCCGAGGGCGGCCAGCTCTGGTTCGTGGAACTCGTCGGCCCGCCGACGGCCGACGGCAACAGCCTCACGGCGGTGCGCAACGAGAAGGCGGCGTTCCGGCGGAACGCCGCGGCGGCCGGCGTCAGCTACGTCGAGCGGCGGTCGTTCGACGTGCTGTTCAACGGGTTCTCGGTCGCCATCGCGCCCGGCCAGCGCGCCAAGCTGGCCTCGGTGCCTGGCGTGAAGGCCATCTACCCGGTGGAGGTGGTCCACGCCCCACCGCCCGAGACGGCCGGGGGCGGTTCCGCTGCCGACCTGGCGACGGCGGTGGCGATGACGGGAGCGAACCTCGCGCAGGCGCAGGGCTACACCGGCGCCGGGGTGAAGGTCGGCATCATCGACAGCGGCATCGACATCGACCACCCCGCGTTCGGCGGCAACGGCACGCCGGGCTCCACGTCGTTTCCGACCGCCCGCGTGGCCTACGGCTACGACTTCGTCGGCGATGCGTACGCCTTCCCGGGGGCTCCGGCCCCCGACGACAACCCCGATGATTGCGGCGGCCACGGCACGCACGTCGCCGGCATCGTCGGGGCCAACGGCGGCGGGTTGACCGGCGTGGCGCCGGGCGTGACCTTCGGCGCCTACCGCGTCTTCGGGTGCGGAGGCTCGACGGCCACCGACATCATCCTGGCCGCGCTCGAGCGCGCGTATGCCGACGGCATGCACGTGATCAACCAGAGCCTTGGCGCGGCCCGCCAGTGGCCGCAGTACCCGACCGCCCAGGCCTCGTCGCGCCTGGCGCGCCTCGGCGTGGTGATGGTGGCGTCGATCGGCAACAACGGCCCGGGCGGCAGTTCGCCCGACGGGCTCTTCGCCGCCGGCGCCCCCGGCGTCGGCCACGACGTGATCGGCGTGGCGTCGTACGACAACAGCGCCATCAGGCAGCCGGTATTCAGCATCGGCCCCAACGGCCCGCTGGTCGGCTACAACCAGGCAGGCGCGGCGCCTGCTGCGCCTACTGCCGGCACCTACCCACTGGCCAAGACCGGCACGCCGGCATCAGCCGCCGACGGATGCGTGGCCGCGGACTTCGCGGGCTTCCCGGCCGGCAGCATCGCGCTGATCCGTCGCGGCACGTGCAGCTTCAACATCAAGGCCGTCAACGCGCAGAACGCCGGCGCGGCCGCGGTGGTCATCTACAACAACGTCGCCGGCGCGGCCCAGAACATCACCGTGGCGGGCCCGCCGAACGTGACCATCCCCGTGGTCTCGATCACGAACGTGGACGGGGCGCTGATTGACTCGCGGATTGCCGCCGGCGGGGCCACGCTCACGTGGACCAATCAGATCGTGGCCGCGCCTCTGCCGACTGGTGGCCTCATCTCGGGCTTCAGCTCGTTCGGCCTTGCGGCTGACCTCACCCTGAAGCCGAACCTCGGCGCACCGGGCGGTCTCATCTACTCCAGCTACCCGCTCGAGCAGGGCGGATACGCCACGCTGTCGGGCACGTCGATGTCCTCGCCGCACGTGGCCGGCGCCGCCGCGCTCATCCTGCAGGCGCGGCCCACGATGGACCCCCGCGCGATGATGACGCTGATGCAGAACTCGGCCGATCCGAAGAACTGGTCGGGCAACCCCGGCCTCGGCTTCCTCGACTTCACCTATCGCCAGGGCGCCGGCATGCTCGACATCGTCGGCACCATCCAGGCGACGACGGTGGTCGAGCCGAGCCAGTTGTCGCTGGGCGAGAGCGAGGCCGGACCGGCGACGCACACGCTGACCGTCAGGAACGCGGGCAGCAGCCCGGTCACCTACGACCTGTCGCACGTGACGGCGCTCTCGTCGGGTCCCAATAACGCCTGTGCGGCAACGACCTGCCCCACCTCCTACAACACCACAGGGGCCTTCCTCGCCCCGGCAACGGTGGCCTTCAGCACGCCCAGTGTCGTCGTGCCGGCCGGCGGCAGCGCGACGGTGGACGTGACGATCACGGCCAACGCCGGCCTGGTCGATCGCGGCCTTTACGGCGGCTACGTCGTCTTCACGCCGCAGGGCGGCGGCGCCGTCTACCGCGTCCCATACGCGGGGTTCAAGGGCGACTACCAGAGCACCCAGGTGCTCACGCCGACGCCGAACGGGTTCCCGTGGCTGGCAAAGACCACCAACGGGAGCACCTTCAGCAACAACGCAGCAGGCGTTCCGTACACGATGGTGGGTCTGGATATCCCGTTCTTCGCCATCCACCTCGACCACCACGCCCGTCGCGTGCAGTTCGAGGTGGTCAGGGCGTCCGACGGCAAGCCCGTGCACCCGGTGTTCTACACGACGGACGTCTTCGACTACGTCGGCCGCAACTCCACGCCCGGCGGCTTCTTCGCCTTCGCCTGGGACGGCACGCGGATGCACGACAACGGCAAGGGCACGCCCGACCACCGGAAGGTGGTGCCCAACGGCCAGTACCGCATCGTGCTGAAGGTGCTGAAGGCCCTCGGTGACGAGGACAACCCGGCGCACTGGGAGACCTGGACGTCGCCCGTTATCACGCTCGCCCGGCCGTAGGGCAGGAGATAGGGACTAGGAAATAGGGGTTAGGAAACAGGGGTTAGTGCTCAGCAAGTAGGGGTCGGGGAGGTTCAGCGACGGTTCTTGCGCATCGTCGTCAGGATCTTCCCGACCTCGACCATCGTGCTCCGCAGGTGGCTGGTTTCGTGGGCCGGGAACCAGCCGAGTTGCTCGCAGAGACTCAGGCAGGTGTCGAGTTCCGCGAGTGAGCCCTGCGCGATTGCCAGGAACTGCGCCTTCTCCTTGTCCGACTCCCGCGCCCAGCCTTCGGCGATGTTCGACGGAACCGAAATCGCCGCCCGCGTGATCTGCGCACGCATCCCGTAGGTCTCTTCCTTCGGGAGCAGCGGCGCAAGGCGGTACACCTCACGCGCCGCCTCCATCGCCTTCTGCCAGACGACGAGCTCCTTGAAGTACACCCTCTCCCCTATTCCCTATTCCCTATTCCCTATTTCCTACTTCCTATTTCCTATTTCCTATTTCCTGTTCCTAGCTGACCGTCATCCCCCCATCCACCGCGATCACCTGCCCGGTGACGTAGGCCCCCGCGGGTGAGGCGAGCAGCGCCACCACGCCCTTCAGCTCTCCCTCGGCGCCGATGCGGCCGAGCGGCGTGGCGGCGACGATGCGGTCGTGGTTGGCTTCGAGGAGGCCCTCGCTCATTCGGGTGCGGAAGAAGCCCGGCGCGACGGCGTTCACCGTGACGCCCCCGCCGGCCCACTTCACCGCCAGGTCGCGCGTCAGGCCGATGAGCGCGGCCTTGCTCGTGCTGTAGCCGACGGCGTCCATCAGGGCCGACGGCGTGCCCATCAACCCCGCCACCGACGCCACGTTGACGATGCGGCCGTAGCCGCGGGCGCGCATGGCGGGCGCCAGCGCGCGCGCGAGCAGGAACGGGCCCGTCACGTTCACCTGCATCACCTGGTACCAGCGCTCGAGGGGCATGGCCTCGGGCGGGGCCGCCCACGTGACGCCGGCGTTGTTCACCAGCACGTCCACGTGGACGTCGTGGGCGCGCAGGTGCGCGAGGAGCGCCTCCACCGACGCCGGGTCGCCGACGTCGCACGGGTGCGCCTCCGCCTCGTGGCCGGCATCGCGCAGTTGCTGCAGTGCCGGGCCGAGCCACTGCTCGCGGCGGGCGGTGATCCACACGCGCGCGCCGGCCTCGGCGAGGCCCTCGGCGATTTCGAGGCCGAGGCCGCGTGAGCCGCCGGTGACGAGGGCCGTGCGGCCCGAGAGCGACATCAGGTGCTGAAGTGTAGGCATGGGTTCAGGCTCGAATCTTGGGGCTTGGGGCTTGGGGCTTGGGGCTTGGGGGCGGGGCGACTGGGCGGGCACCGGGTCACGGCCCAGCGAACGCAGGGGGCACAACGGCGTGCGGGGCCGAGGACGATGTCACGCCGAGGCTCGAGAGCGCCGCGGGCGAACGAAGGCGGACGGCCTACTGGAACGCGTAGAGGACGACGTCGAGGTGGCGGACGCGGGCGGCGGCTGGCCGCCACTGCACCAGGATCGAGCTCTGGTAGGTGCCCTCGACGATCCGGCCGTGGCCCTCGGCCTGGCGGTCCGAGACGAGCAGGTTCACGCCGCGCTTCATGCGCAGGAAGCGGGCCGCGGGCACGGCGATGGCCTTCGACAGCACCTTCTCGAGCATCGACTCGCTGAGCCCGAGGGCGTCCACCACGTGGTTGAAGGCGCGCACCAGGTCGTACTTGGCGTAGTCGAGCGTGCGGCCCGGCAGGCCGCGCGGGTTGGCCAGCATGCTGCGGCTCTTCTCGGCCATGAAGCGCAGCGGGTCGCGCACCACCTCCATGAGGTCGTGCTGCATCAGCAGGGTCTCGTACTCGTTCACCGTGAGGCCCGCGCTGCGCTCGCGCGGGCACAGCGACAGCTGGATGCGGCCCTTGACGACGCCCTGGCGCGTGATGAGGTCGCCGAGCTGCTCGTAGACGCCCAGCCGCGGGTCCTTGAGGTTGATCGAGTCCACCGGGTGGGCCGAGACGGGCACGTCGATCCGCAGCCGCGCCACTTCCACTTCCTGCCGGTAGCCGACGATCGTCGTCGTGCGCTGCCGCGGGCGGTCGCCGTTCATGCCGTCGAGGTCGACGAACTCCACGGGGCACTGCGGCCGGTTGCGGTAGGTGACGCAGGTGCTGAGGCCGGCGGCCATGAAGGTGAGGTGCGAGTCGGCGTTGCGCGGCTCCACCTGCCTGGCGTCCTGCGTCAGCTCGTGCCGCTCGTCGAGCACGTCGTGGCGGTAGCCGGCGTCCTCGGGGAACAGGGTCTGGAACGCCTGCACGTAGCCCGTGACGCCGCGCCGCCGCCGCGCCAGCCGCGAGGCGAGGCTCTGGTCGAGGTAGCCCGCGGTGGTGTGGAACGAGGCGTAGAGACAGTGCGGGTAGGCGTCCAGCACGTCGCCGTGGAGCGACTGGGCGAGGTGCCTGACGTCCACGACGTCGAAGCGCGCACGAGGTCGAATGCCGAGCGTCAGCTCGATCGGGGCAGCAGGCATCCAGGCTCCGACAGGGCGTTCTCTGATCAGGGGCGGCCCGTGGCGGGCCATATGGTAGCGGAAAAGCCCGGGGAGGGGAACCCGCGTGGCGCCCGTGTCACTGGCCGTACCGCCCCGGGTGGCGCCCCATCTCGGCACGGTAGAGCTGCTGCAACGCGGCGATGTCGGCGTCGGCGTCGGCCGTCGGGGTCATGGTCGGGAAGATCCGCACCACTCGCCGCGAGTAGTCGAGACACACCGGCACGATCGGCACGCCGGCCGTCAGCGCGATGCGGTGGAAGCCGGTCTTCCAGCGCGCCACGCGGGACCGCGTGCCCTCCGGCGCCACGCCGAGGAACATGCGCGGGGCGCCGCGCAGGGCGGCCACCGCCTGGTCCACGGTGTTGGTGGCCGCGCCGCGGTCCACCGGCACGCCCCCGAGCCAGCGCAGCAGCGTGCCCAGCGGCGCCCAGAAGATGGTGTGCTTGCCCAGCCAGTTGACGCGCACCCCGAGGGCGAACATCGCGGCCAGCGACAGTGGCAGGTCGAAGTTGGACGTGTGGGGCGCGGCGATCGCGACGCAGTGCGTGAGGTCGGGGACCGCGCCCTCCACGCGAAAACCGGTGACCCGCAGCACCGCGCGGCCGAGGGCGCGCGTGGCGGCGTTGCCGAACGGCGGGGCCGAGGGCGGAAGCGAGGGCAGGCGCATGGGGGACGACGGCCGTAGTCTACCAGCCGCGCCGGGCCGGGCGGGCGCCCGCGGGCGCGTGGCCCCGCGCGCCTCGGTTTACTCGGTGACGCTGGCCTCGGGCTCCAGTTGCCGGTGTTCCCACCACGGCCGCTTCAGGTGGTCGTGCATGAGCTGCCGCGCCGCTCCCACGTCGCGGGCCCGGATCGCGCGGTAGATGCGCCGGTGCATCTCCGCGGCGTCCTGCAGTTCCTCGCGGTCGGCCGGCGGCGCCTGGTTGCGGGTCTCGTAGTGGAGCGCCGCCACCATGTCCACCAGCGAGGCCACCACCTGGTTCGCCGAGGCGTTGGCGATGGCGCGGTGGAAGGCGACGTCGTGGATGAGGAAGACCGCGGGCTGGTCGATGGTGGCGAACATGCTGGCCACCTCGTCGGCCATGGTGGCGAGGTCCTCGCCGGTGGCATGTTCGGCGGCGAGGCCGGCGGCGCCCACTTCGAGGATCTGGCGGGCGCGGTAGACCTCGTCGCGGCTGATGTTGTGCAGCGCCGTCTGGAAACGCAGCGGCTCGCTGACCAGGGCCGGCGGGCCGGCGGGGATGTAGGTGCCCGACCCCTGCTTGGAGACCACGACGCCCATGGCGGCCAGGGCGCGGATGGCGGCGCTCACGGTGGGGCGGCTGACGCCGATCTGGGCCGCCAGGTCACGTTCGGGCGGGAGGCGGTCGCCGGGGCGCAGTTCGCCCCGTTCGATCAATCCCCGGACGTGGGCGACCACCTGCTGGGTGCTGTTGAGAGCCTTCTCGTCGGACGCGCCGTTGGCCATGCCGTACCCTTCCCTGCGTCGAGCCGGCCACAAAGATACAGCAAATGGTCAGGCCATTTCACCAGTACGCCAAGGGCGCGGAGTCGGGTCCATTCCCGGGCCAGGCCCCTGCCCGCGGAAATGGGGTCGGGTCTGCCTTCCGGACCCGGCCCCCATCCGGAACATGGACCCGACTCCAGTGCCTGTCACAGGCCGAACCGTCGCACCAACTGCTCCACCTCCCGCCGCAGGAACGGCAGCGACGGGATGACGAACAGCAGGTCCTGCATCTTCGACCAGTCGTAGTCGGTTTCGATCACCTCGTCGGTGACGAACGGGCGGCGCTCCACCGACGCGGACAGCGAGTAGGGGATCTCGCCGATCGAGGACAGGATGCCGGCGCCGAAGATCTTCGTCTCGCCCTGCTCCTCGATGAGCCCGAACTCGATCGAGAACCAGCTGAGGCGCTTGAGCGCGAGCACGTGATCGCCGTTGGTGGAGGTGGACGCGGCCCGGCCGATCAGCGTCAGCAGCGCGGCGTAGTCGGGATCCATCAGCGGCGGCACGTGCCCGAGGCAGTCGTGCACCATGTCGGGCTCGGGCGTGAACTCGGGCCGGGCCCCGTGCCGCAGGAACTGGGTGCACGGGAAGCCGCGCTCGGCGATGTAGGAGTAGAAGGTCTTGTAGGGGATCGGCCCCTCGGCCGGCACCAGGTGCATGCCGGTCACCTGCCGCAGCTGGTCGCTGAGGTGCCGCAGTTGCGGGATCTCGTGCTCGCTGATGCCGAGCGCGCGCTTGGCCGCCAGGTAGATGGCGCTCGCGTGGCGACGGTGCAGTTCGTCGAGCTTCGGCGTCACCTCCCGCCAGATGCGCTGCTCCTCGTCCAGGTACTCGATGAGCGGCGGGCCGAGCCGCTCGAGGCGGTGGCGGCGGCAGAGCGCGAACAGCGCGTGCCGGCGCGCCACGTAGGCGGCGTCGCCGAGCCCCGGGTGCCCGTCCTCGAGCTCGAGCGTGTCGGGATCGGGCGGGTTCGCGTAGATGTCGTTGGCGTTCGCGGTCGCGTCGACTGGCGTCACCTGGTCCATGGGCGTCCCCCCCGGCGTCCTGGTCCAACCGGCAGCAGTGCTGGTGAAACCTGGAAGATAGCACGGGGGCGGGCGCCCCCGACAGCGCGGGGGCCGTCACCGGGGCCACCGCCCGCGCCGCCGGCAGGCGCTCAGAGGGAGCGCGCCACCAGCTCCTTCATCACCTCGTTCGCCCCGCCGTAGATCCGCTGGACGCGTGAATCGGCCCAGATGCGCGCGATCTCGTACTCGGTGGTGTAGCCGTAGCCGCCGAACAGCTGCAGACACCGGTCGGCCACCTCGAACTGCTTGTCGGTGCACCACCACTTGGCCATCGACGCGGTGGCCGAGTCCAGCGTGCCGTCGATCACGCGCTCGATGCAGTGGTCGAGGAACACGCGCCCGATGCGCGTCTCGGTCTGGCACTCGGCCAGCGTGAACCGCGGGTGCTGCAGCTGCATCAGCGTGCCGCCGAACAGCTTCCGCTCCCTGGCGTGCGCCGCGGTGATCTCCACCGCCCGCTCCATCGACGCCACGGCCGACACGGCGATGAAGGTGCGCTCGTAGGGCAGCTGGTCCATCATCTGCGCGAACCCGCGGCCCTCCTCCGGCCCCAGCAGGCTCGTCACCGGCACCTTCACCTCGTCGAAGAACAGCTCGCAGGTGTCCTGGCCGTGCTGCCCGAGCTTCTCGAGCGTGCGGCCCACGCGGTAGCCGGCCAGCCCACGCGTGTCCACCATCAGCAGGGAGGTGCCCTTCGACCCGCGCACGCTGGGGTCGGTCTTGGCGGCCAGGCACACCAGGTCGGCGTGGTAGCCGTTGGTGATGAAGGTCTTCGACCCGTTGATCACGTAGTGGTCGCCGTGGCGGATCGCCGTGGTGCGGATGCCCTGCACGTCGGACCCGGCGCCGGGCTCGGTCATCGCCAGCGCCGCCACCACCTCGCCGCTCGCCATCGCGGGCAGCCACGCCCGCTTCTGCCCGTCGCTGCCGTAGGCGACCAGGTAGTGCGCGACGATGCTCTGGATGACGTGGCCGAAGCTGGTGATGCCGGCGCGGATCAGTTCCTCGTCCACGACGCACTCGTAGGCGAAGGTGCCGCCGCCCCCGCCGAGTTCCTCGGCGACGTCGGTGAGCAGCAGGCCCATTTCGCCGGCCTTGCGCCAGGCGTCGCGGTCCACGTGGTGCTGCGCCCGCCACCGCTCGTCGTGGGGCACGAACTCCTGCTGCAGGAACTGCCGCACCGACTTGCGGAAGACGTCGAGTTCCTCGGTCATCCACGGAGACCTGTAGGGTGCCATGCGTGTCACCTCGTGCGCGCCTCGGGGCGGTCGCCTGAAACCGCGATTGTGGTCGCGCGGCCGAGCCGGGGTCAACAGGTCGCCGTAGGGGCCGCCCTTGTGGCGGCCCACCCCGCATCGGGCGGCCACCCGGGCGGCCACGAGGGCGACGCGGGGCGGCCACGACGCGGGCCACGCGGGCGGCCACAAGGGCCACAGGCGGGCGGTCACAAGGGCCACAGGCGGGCGGTCACAAGGGCCACCCGGGCGGCCTACAAGGGCCAGGCGGGCGGCCACGAGGGCGACGCGGGGCGGCCACCTAGCGCCCACGAGGGCCACGCGGGCGGCCACAAGGGCTAGGCGGGCGGCCACCTGGGCGACGCGGGGCGGCAACCGGGCGCCCACGTGGGCCAATCCGGGCGGCCACAAGGGCTAGGCGGGCGGCCACAAGGGCTAGGCGGGCGGCCACAAGGGCCGCCCCTACAATGAGGGGGTGACGAAGACCACGTGCATCGGCCTGTTGATCTCCTGCGCGGGCGTGGCTCTGCTCGCGCAGCGCGTGACCGACCTGCCCCGCCCGCCCATCGTCATCGTGGGCGGCACGCTGATCGACGGCACCGGCGCGCCGCCGCGGCCGAACGAGGCGATCCTGATCGAGGACGGGCGCATCACGCGCGTGGGCGCCGACGCGTTCCGCAAGGCGCCGAAGGGCGCGCGCGTGATCTCCGGCACCGATCGGTGGATCGTGCCGGGCCTGATCGACAGCCACGTGCACTTCTTCCAGACGGGCGGCCTGGACGCGCGGCCAGACGTCGTGGCGCTGCCCGGCGCCCCGCCCTACGTGGGCGTCGTCGACCGCATCCGCCGGAAGCCGCAGGTCTACCTGCGCGCCTACGTGTGCGCGGGCGTGACGTCGGTGGCCGACATGGGCGGGCCGTCGTGGATCTTCAACCTGCGCGAGGGCCGGGCGCTCGACCACGACTCGCCGCGCATCGCGTTCGCGGGCCCGCTGCTGGCCACGCACGACCCCAAGGCCCTCGAGCTCGAAGACGACGAGCCGCTGTGGCTGATGAAGGACGTGGACCAGGTGCGGGCGCTCGTGGCGCTCATCGCCGCGAGGCGGCCGGACTTCGTCAAGGTGTGGTTCGTCCACCGGCCCGGCGACGACCTCGAGGCGCAGACCGCGCTGGTGCGCGCGGCGGTCGCGGGCATCCACGCGATGAAGCTGCGCGCGGCGGTGCACGCGACCACGCTCGAGACCGCCCGCCGCGCCGTGGAAGCGGGCGCCGACATCCTCGTGCACGGGGTGGCCGACCGCGAGGTGGACGAGGCCTTCGTGGCGGCCGTCGTGAAGCGCCGCGTGATCTACGTGCCGACGATGATCGTCACGAAGCAGTACCGCGACGTGCGCATGCGGCAGCTCCGGATCGAGCCGTTCGAGCAGGAATGCGCGCCGCCGGACACCATCGCCTCCTTCGAGGCGCTGGGCGCGCTGGCCGACGAGGTGCTGCGGCGGCCCGCGCAGCCGCTGCCCGATTCCCTGCCGGTCCAGCAGGCGAACCTGAAGGCGCTCGCGGCCGCCGGCGCCATCGTCGCGGCGGGGTCGGATGCGGGCAACACGGGCACGCTCCACGGCCCGTCGCTGCACAAGGAGCTGGCGCTGATGGCGGAGGCCGGCCTGTCGCCGATGGAGGTGCTCGTGGCGGCCACGCGGCACGGCGCGATGGTGATGGGCCGCGAGAAGGACCTCGGCACGATCGCGCCCGGCAAGCTGGCCGACGTGCTGGTGCTCGACGCCGACCCGCTCGCCGACGTCCGCAACACGCGGCGGATTGCGCACGTGATCCGGGGCGGCGCGGTCTACGGGCGCTGACCCGGCAGGAGGGCGGCGTCCGCGAGCGCGCGGCGCAGCAGGTCCGTGACACCGAGGTCCGCTGCGCCCTCCTCGAGGTCGCTCCGATCGAGGGACGCGCCGGCCAGGCGCAGCACGCCGACGATGTCGGTCCACTGGCGTTCGGAAGCCTCGCCGCCCTTCCGGAACCACTCGAGCTTCGCCACGACCGTGTCTTCCGGGGTGGCGGCTCGCACTTCCGGGCCAGCCGGCCCGCCGATGCGCGCCAGTGAGGCGCGCGCCAGGGCCCGCCGGTCGAAGGACCGCCTCGCGAGGAAGACGTCCACCTTGATCATCGTGTCGAGGTGGATGAGGTTGAACGAGGTCCTGGCCTCGACCGCGCGGCTGATGCTGTCGCGAGGCACGTAGTAGGCCTCGCCCAGGCCGTCGCAGAAGGGCGTGACGTGCTCCGGCAGGAGGTCGGCCACCAGGTCGGCATCGATGCTGGCCCTCGGCACGCCGTGCAGGGAACTGGCGAGCGAGCCGGCGACGAAGTAGGGCACACCCAGCCCTTCCATCACCCGGACCACCGGTCCCACGGCTCGTTCGAGGTCCTCGCCGGTCACTCGTCCCTCGCAGCGAGGTAGCGGCGCACATCGTCGGCCAGATCCTGGCCGTAGCAGCGGGCCACGAAGGCCAGACCGACCTCGCGCTCCGAGGCGCCGGGACCCAGCGTGCGGCGGACGTGGGCCCGCGCCATGTCGATCACCGACGCGCTCAACGAGAGCGCGAGCGCGAGGCGGCGCTCGGGCAAGGCGCGGCGCAGGAGATCTTCGTGGACGGCGGCGGCCTCGGCGGCGGTGTCCGAGAGGGAATCGTGCACGGGCGGGATCATACCGGAGGGCCCTCGCTGGGGTCAGACCTTGAACGTCGACATCGCCGGCGTTGGGGCCGGTGTTGGGGTCAGACCTTGAATTTCAACATCGCCGGCGGGCCCGGAATCCGGGCCGTTTCAGTGACCCTGTCCAGCTGCGAGTGCGAAAAACGGCGATCGGCCGCCTGGGCGCGTCAGCGCCCCAGGTACTGGCGCAGGCCGCCGAGCAGCATCTCCATCGCGACGGTGACGAGCAGCATGCCCATGAGCCGCTCCATGGCGACGAGGCCGCGCTCGCCGAGGAGGCGGCTCAGGCCGCCGGCGAAGTAGAGGACCACGCTCGAGGCGAGCCAGGCGAGGACGAGGGCGAGCAGCCACTCCGGCCAGCGGGCGGGCTCGCGACTGGTGAGCAGCAGCACGGTGGCGAGCGCGGAGGGGCCGGCGGTGTAGGGCACGGCGAGCGGGACGATGAAGGGCTCGTCCTGGACGTCCTCGTGGAGGGAGCGGTCGCTGCTGGGGAAGATCATCCGCAGCGCGATGAGGAGCAGGATGACGCCGCCGGCGGCGGTGAGCGCCTCGGCCGACACCTTGAGCAGGGCGAGGAGGCCCTTGCCGAGGAAGAGGAAGCCGACGAGGACGCCGAGCGCGATGACGAGTTCGCGGAGGATGACGCGCCGGTGGCGCTCGGGGGCGACGCGTCGCAGGGCCGTGAGGAACAGCGGCACGTTGCCGAGCGGGTCCATGACGAAGAACAGCAGGACGGCGGCCGACATCACGGTCATGCGCGGGATTGTGGCACGGGGAGGGGCCGGCAGCCCCTGGAGGTCGTGACGGCCGGCGCAGACGGGACCGCCTGGGCCGACACAGCGCGGCGGGTCCTGTCGCCGGACAGCCCCACCCGTCCTCGGCGCCAGGATCCCCTGAATCCCCGTGGCGCCTGCGCGGCGGGCGGGGCGCCCCGTCCGGGGTTCCGGGTTACGTCAGTTGCTTGAATCCGGCGGCAACCAGATACTCGTACGTTTCGTCGAGGCCGCTCAGCGGCGGAACGAATACCACGACGACCTCCCGTGCTCGAGTGAGCAGGACCCGGTACGAGTTCAGCCGCAAGCGGTGCGGGTCGACGACACCCGCATTCGAGCGATAACGCCGCCCCTCACCTGACGTCCAGTTGTTCCCGCTCAGCAGGAAGTCTGTGCCCCAGGCCAGCAAGGCGCCATCGAGTTCAAGGCCCTGCACCTGAAACTCGGTCAAGCAGGACCTGAGGTGCCGGCCGGACAGACCTTTGAAGTGGTCCTCGTCGTCCACGAACCAGGGCCCCGTGCGGACGGCGCGGACGACGCTCTGGTCGTTGGGCACGTTGAAGCTGGCCAGAGTGCCGTCACGCGACGACGCGAGAAGCCCGAACCTGGCACGCCGGTTGTGCTGGTATCTGTCGCGAAGGTAGCTCTTGGCGTCGTCGAGACTGCGGGTCACCCGGAGGTGGTAGCCTTCCGTCTCCAGACGCTGGGCAAGCGTCGCCAGCGATGCTGGCTGCTCCACCGCCAGCAACCCCTCGACGAACTGCGCGACGTCCGCGACCAGGTGGAACCGCACAGCCGTGTTCAGGCTCAGAGCCTGGTCGGCCTCGAAGGCGACGGCCGTGCCTTCAACGACCGTCCGCATCGCCTCAGGCCCGTGCACATGCCAGCGCTCCTGCCTGTCCAGCGAGCGCAAGGCCTGGTTCCACAGTCGCAGCCCACCCTCCTCGCCGACGTGAATCTCCTGGCCCGTCCCGAAGAGGCACACCAAGGTGCTCCACGTCGGCACACGTCCCGCGAACTCCAGGAACAACTGCGGCTCGGACTTCCCGCGAGGGAATCCCTGAACCCGGTTGTGGTTCGAGGCGACGGTGGCCGCGTCGTGGGCGCGCTGAGCCTCGTCGAACACGATCACGTGATGGTCGGGCGCCACGTCGCGCACGGCGTAGCGTTGCACGTACTGCTTGACGTGCCGGACGAACGTCTGCCCTCCGCCACCCGCCGCCTTCAGCTGGTACTGAAGGACCTCGACGAGCGGCTTGTTGCCGGACAGGAAGATGGCGGGCGCCGTGGGGCGATAGCCTGCCCGCGGCACCGACAGCGCATCGAGCCAACGGGCATGGACAAGGGACAGGCCGACCAGGGTCTTGCCGGCCCCTGGGACACCGGTCACGAACACCAGACGCCTGTCGCCTTGCTCTGCGGCTGTCCTGATGATCTGGGTGATTCGTTCCAGCGACGGAGTGGTAGCGGCCGTCGCTCGCTTGACCTCCGGCAGGTCCTGCGTCTCGAACAACGTGCGCGCGGCTTCCACGAGCGTCGGCAACGGACGATACGCCGTATCGGCCACGAACTCGTCGGCGGGGATGACCGAGCCCGGCTCCCCATCGTTGAGTTCGCGAACCACTTCATCGAGCGCATCGGGCCCAACGACGTGGACGCCGTCGCGAACCGACAGACGCCCGCGAGCCCGTGTCGGAACAAGCACCGGGATGACCGAACGACCTTCACAGTGCCGGTGGTAGCACCGCAGGTCACGCGCGTAGGCCGCGACCTGGTCGATGTCGGCCTGGGAGGCCGCTCGCTTGCCCTTGAGTTCGACGACCACGACTCCGCCCGAGACCAGCAGCAGCACATCCGGCCGCCTGAAGTCGAGGGGCAGCTCATATTCCAGCAGCGTCGAGTACGACACCGCCGCGGCGTCACCCGCCACGACCTCGGCGATCTCCCGCTGCAGCGGGCCGATCGACTGGTCCCAGGCGTCCACCTGCTCCGGCGTGGGATCGACGTAGGCGCCGGCGAGTCGTTCCCGCACCACGTTCGGCGGCGTATCGCGGAACTCTGGAAAGGCGGACTTCCAACCGAACCTGGCGGGCATGGGTCACCGAATGCGACGGAGCGTATGCGAGGCGTGGGCCTGGTCGCAACCCTCCCGGTGGCTGCCTCCCGGTGGCCGCCCCTTCTCGAGCCCCCGCCGACGATGGTATTCGTCGTCGGGGAGACCAACCGTGGACATCTACGTCGTCTACGAAGAGTTCCAGCGGGATACGCCATCGGTCCACGCTGCCTTCGCCAGTGAGGTCGAAGCCGACGCGTTCGCCGCGGCACTGAGGCTCGCCCGTCACCGCCAAGGTCGTGTCGTCTTCCCTCGCGAGCCGCCCTCAGAGGATGAATGGCCCGGCGGCGTCCACGATGACGCGAACTGGGAAGTCGACATCCGGGTCGACCTGGTCGAGCTACATGGCGTGGCGATACCGAGCCCCGCGGTTGGCGTTCTGCACGCCACCCCAAGCCAGCTCCCCTCGCTCGACTGGAACGAGTGCAACCCGGGCCGGCTGAAGGCGGTCGGGCGAATCGAGAGGTTGCTCGTGCACCTGGAAGCGCTGCGCGTCCTGGATCAGCAAGGCATTCAAGCCGTGGACACGGACGGCCTGACGGCCGAGGACGCTGCGTGCAACAGCGAGATCTACGAAGACCTGCAGCACGTGCAAGAGGGCCGGTACGCAACGACCTCCCTGCCCGGTCGGACTGGCCGCTGGATCTGCTTCGCCGTGCCCTTCACGGAATAGGCGCCGCGCCCCCCTCAGATCGCCGACCCGCCGCCCGGCAGCCGCTTGCGCAGGAAGTTGGTGCGCTTCTCGGGCGGCAGGGCCTGCCAGCGGCGGATCATCTCCCGCAGCGCGCGCTCACCCTCGCGGCGCACGGCGGCGAGCTTGGCCCTTCGCGAGACGGGTGGCTTCTTCATGCGCCTGCTCCAGCACGGGCAGCACCGCCAGGTCTTGCGGGCGCCGCGCCGCCCGCTTGCTCCGGATGATGTCGGGCAACGACGCCACGAGCAGCGTGGCGCCGCCGAGATCCACGACCGATGCCCGCGCCTTCACGCCCTCGAACGACCGCAGGCCGTGCACCGTCGCCATGAAGTCGATCTGCAGCCCGTCGGCGTCGCGCGCGAGGCGGAACAGGTCCGACACCGGGTAGTAGGGCCGCAGGATCTTGGCTGTCGTGACGGCCGGCGTCAATCGGCCGCTGCCGGGGCCGGCTGAAGCCGGCCCTCACGCCAATCGGGGGGGCGGGCGGCCCTCACGTCAGTCGGGAGGGCGGCCGACGCGCCTGGACCTCGTGACGTCGTGATGGCCGACTTCAGTCGGCCGCTCCGGGGCCAGGCAGCTGACGCCCGCGGGACCAAACCCCGCGCCCGGGCGTCGATCCCCACATGCGTCCCGCCCCACTCCCCCGCCGCGCGCTGTGGATCGGCTTCGCCCTCGCGCTCGTGACGTGGGCCTCAGCCCTCGCCCACGCCCAGGGCGTCCACCCGGTCTCCGGCCGCGTCATCGCGCCGGTGATGAGCCACGTCGGCGCGGAGTGGCTCGACCGCTGGGAGCGCGAGCAGGAGGAGCGTCCCTCGCGCGCGATCGCCGCGCTCGGCCTGCGCCAGGGCGCCGTGGTCGCCGACGTCGGCGCCGGCTCGGGTTACTACACCGAGCGGCTGGCGAAGCAGGTCGGCCCCGCCGGCAAGGTCTACGCCACCGACATCCAGCCCGAGATGCTGCGCCTCGTCGAGCGCCGCGTGAGGCGCGCGAAGCTCACGAACGTGGAAACGGTGCTCGGCACCGAGGACGACCCGCGCCTGCCGCGCGCCGCACTCGACCTCGTGCTGATGGTGGACGTCTACCACGAGCTGCAGCGCCCGCAGCAGATGCTGCGCCGCCTGAAGGACACGCTCGCGCCCGGCGGCCGCCTCGTGCTGATCGAGTTCCGCAAGGAGGACCGCACCGTGCCCATCCGCGAGGAGCACAAGATGAGCGTCGCCGAGGCGAAGCTGGAGGTGGAGGCCGAGGGCTACCGGCTCGATCGGGTGATCGACGTGCTGCCGTGGCAGCACATCCTGGTGTTCACCGTCGCGCGGTGACGCGCCGCCGCGCGCCCGCGATCCCCTCAGACCTCGCCCGCCGCCCGCCGCCGCAGCCACGATTCCCGGCTCTGGCGCCAGATCTCGATCGGCGCGGCGTCGAAGGGCGGCGGCAGCCGGCCCGGCCCGTCGTTGAACGCACCCAGCCGCCGCGCGAGCGCCTGCGACGCCGTGTTCGCGGGGTCGATGCTGTGGATCACCTCGGTCCACCCGAGGTGCGCGAACGCCCAGTCGATGCTCGCCACCGACGCCTCGAACGCGTAGCCCTTCCCCTGGTGCTCGGCGCACAGCCCCCAGCCCACCTCGGTGCCCGGCCAGCCGACCGGGTACCAGGGCCCGATGCGCCCGATCCACTCGCCGGTGTCGCGGCGGATCACCGAGAACATCGAGAACCCCTGGATCTGCCAGGCGCCGGCCATCGTGAGGAACGCGCGCCAGGCGAGCGGGCGCGGCTGCACGCCGCCGATGAACCGCGTCACCTCGGGGTCCGCCGAGAAGCGCGCCCAGGCGTCGAAATCCGCGGCCACCGGCGGGCGCAAGAGCAGGCGGGCGGTGTGGATCTCGGGCATGGCTCAGGATGGCGCCTTGCCGCGCGGGCGTCAACGCCGAGCCCGTCGCCGTCGCTCCGCCCGGCGAGGCCCACCACCCGACCACCGCCCCGTCCGGCCCGCCTCGCGCGCGCGCCGGCTCGCAACAGCGGGGCGCGCCCCGGGCGCACCTGCGATAAGCTCTCGCCACACCATGAGGTTGCCGTCGTGACCGTGCCTGCCGACGCCCCGCCCGCGGGGACGCTTCACCGCCTGCTGCGCGCCTTCATCGACGTGCGCCCCCACGAGGTGGCGGCGCTCGGCTGGGCGTGGCTCTACTTCTTCAGCGTGCTCTCGTCCTACTACGTCATCCGCCCCATCCGCGACGAGATGGGCGTGGCCGGCGGCGTGGACAACCTCGCGTGGCTGTGGACCGGCACGCTCGTCGGCATGACCCTCGCCAACCCGCCGTTCGCGGCGATGGTGGCGCGGCTGCCGCGCGTGCGCTTCATCTCGCGCACCTACCGCTTCGCCATCCTCAACCTGCTCGTCTTCCTCCCGCTCGTCGAGCTGACGAGCGGCGACGCGAACGTGTGGGTGGGCCGCGTCTTCTACATCTGGACCTCGGTCTTCAACCTCTTCGTCGTCTCGATCTTCTGGGCGACGCTGGTGGACCTGTTCGACCAGGACCAGAGCCAGCGCCTGTTCGGGTTCATCGCGGCCGGCGCCACCATCGGCAGCATCACGTGCTCGAGCCTCACGGCCGGCCTCGTGTCGGTGGTCGGCACCGGCGCCCTGCTGGTGGTGTCGGCGCTGCTGCTCGAGATCGCCGTGCGCAGCATGCAGCGCCTCACGGCCGTCTCCTCCGCCGCCAACGCGCAGCAGGCGATGCGCGACCGCGAGGTGATCGGCGGCCACGCGCTCGCCGGCCTCACCCACGCCGTGAAGTCGCCCTACCTGCTGGCCATCAGCGGCTACATGCTGCTGTTCACGATCCTCTCGACCTTCCTCTACTTCCAGCAGGCCTCGATCGCCGCGCAGGCCTTCGCCGATCGCGCGGCGCGCACGCAGTTCTTCGCGCAGGTGGACCTCGCGGTGAACGTGCTGACGCTCGCCCTCCAGTTCTTCGTCACCGGCCGGCTGATGAAGGCCCTCGGCGTGGCCGCCACGCTCACGCTGCTGCCCCTGCTCACGGTGTTCGGCTTCCTCTGGCTCGGCCTCGCCCCCACGGTGGCCGCCATCGTCGTCTTCCAGGTGGTGCGGCGCGCGGGCAACTTCGCCGTCGCCCGGCCCACCCGCGAGGTGCTGTTCACGCTGGTGAGCCGCGAGGACAAGTACAAGGCCAAGAGCTTCATCGACACGTTCGTCTACCGGGCGGGCGACCAGGTGGGGGCCTGGTCCTACGCGGGGCTGGCCGCGCTCGGCCTGGGCGTGGCCGGCATCGCCTGGGTGGCGGTGCCGCTCAGCGTGGCCTGGGTCGCCACGGGCTGGTGGGCGGGCCGCCGGCACCAGCGCGCGGCCGCGCAGGAGGCCGCGGCGGGCGAACGGGCGACGGCACCCGCGCAGGCGTGAACCGGCAACGACTTCGACCGCGACACGGGTGGCGCGACGGCCCGCGCCACCCGCACGGTTCCTCGCTCACCGCGCCCGCGGCAGGTACCGTTCGGTGAGCTCGTCCTGGCGCGAGGGCGCCTGCACCTCGCGCCCCTTCACGAACACGTGCACGGCGCGCGTCGCGAACTCGAACGGATCGCCGTCCCACACCACGAGGTTCGCGTCCTTGCCGGCCGCGAGCGTCCCGACGCGATCGCCCACGCCGAGCGCCTCGGCCGGCGCCGCCGTGACGGCACGCAGCGCCTCGTCCCACGACAGCCCGTAGGCGACGGCGTTGCCGGCCTGCTGGCGGACGTTGCGGACGTTGAAGCTCTCGCCGTCGCCCGCGATCAGGACGACGGGCACGCCGGCGGCGCGCAGCAGCGCCGCGTTCTCCTGCCGCTGGCCGAGGCTGGCGAAGGAGGTGGGGATGCTGTCGAGCGCCGTGGTGAACACCGGCACCTTCGCCGCGGCCAGCTGCGGCGCCACCATCCACGCCTCGGCGCCGCCGAGGATCGCGAGGCGCAGCTTCAGGTCGCGGGCGAGCGCGAGCACGGCCTCGATGTCGGCGGCGCGGTGCACCTCGACGAGCAGCGGCAGCGTGCCGTTGACCACCGGCTCGAGGGCCGCGAGGTCGGCGGCCGGCGCCGCCAGCGCGCGCAGCGCCGCGCTCTCGAACGCCGCCCGCTTCTGGGCGTAGACGCGCGCGTCCTCGAGCAGCTGGCGCATGCGCTGGAAGAGCTCGGCGCGCGCCCGCGTGCCCGCCGGCCCGGCGCCCGCCAGGCTGGCCACCATCAGGACCGGCGCCTTGCGCACCATCTCGGCCACCGGCCCGGGCTGCGTGTCCACCGCCGCCGCCTGCCCCGCCACGAGCCCGCCCGACGGCAGCACGCCCACGGTGGTGACGCCCTCGTTGCGCGCCGGCGCCCACAGCGCGGACGCCGGGTTCAACGCCTCCCACGCGCGGAAGGCCGCGGCCACGCCGTTCTCGCCGCGCGCCCGGCTGTCGTTGGTGGACTCCTCCATCCCCACCTCGACGAGGCCGAGCGCGGTGGTGGCGTTCACCAGGCCGGGCGTCACCCACTTGCCGGCGGCATCGATCACGCGCGCGCCCGCCGGCACGGCGACGTCGGCGCCGACGGCGGTGATCTTCCCGTCGGTCACGATCACGGTGGCCCGCTCGATGGGCGGCCCCGCCACGGGGAACACCTTGCCGCCGGTGATGGCCACGGGCTGGGCGGCGGCCTGCGCCGCGGCGCCCGCGGCCAGGCACGAGAACGCGAGGATGCGAACGAGGGCCGTCACTGCTGCCTCCCGGGCGCGGGCACGAAGCCCAGCTCGAAGTCGGTGCGCCAGTTGCGCTCGGGCGCCCGCCGGTCGTAGCGCAGCGCGCCGTCGATCCACACGCGCTCGGTGCGCGTGTAGACGCTGAAGGGGTTGCCCGACCACAGCACGAGGTCGGCGTGCTTGCCCGCCTCGAGCGTCCCGACACGGTCCTCGAGCCCCAGCGTCCACGCCGCGTTCGCCGTGAACCACTTGAGCGCGTCGTCGGCCGTGATGCGCAGGCCGGCGGCGAGGCCCGCCGCCATCGCCTTGGCGGCCTCCTGGTTGAGGCGCTGGCTGCCGGAGGGATCGTCGGAGTGGATCACGGCGCGCCCGCCGGCGGCGTGGACGATGGCCGCGTTGGCCTTCACGCCGTCGAGCGCCTCCATCTTGAAGCCGCCCCAGTCGGCCCACACCGACGCCGAGATGCCCTCGCGCGCCAGCAGGTCGGCGATCTTGTAGGCCTCGATGGCGTGGTGGAACGAGCGGATGCGGAAGCCGAACTCGCGCGCGACGTCGATCATCTGCGCCATCTCGTCGGCCTTGTAGCAGTGGTTCTGCACGTAGACGTTGCCGCGCAGCACCTCGGCGAGCGTCTCCATCGCGAGGTCGCGGGCCGGCGCCTCGCCCTGCCCGTCGGCGAGCCACTTGTCCCACTTGCGCCGGTACTGCTCGGCCTTGATCCACTCGGCCCGATAGCCGGCCACGTTGCCCATGCGTGTGGAGGGCCCGCGCTGGGCGTACACCCGCTTGGGGTTCTCGCCGCACGCCATCTTCAGCCCGTACCTGGCGCCGGGGAACTTCATGTCCTGCACCGTGCGCCCGGGCACCACCTTCAGCACCACGCCGCGGCCGCCGATGAGGTTCGCCGAGCCCGGCAGCACCTGCAGCGTGGTGACGCCGCCGGCGAGGTTGCGCGGGAACTGCGGATCCTGCGGCCACACCGAGTGCTCCGCCCACACGTCGGGCGTGGAGGGCCGCGTGGCCTCGTTGCCGTCGCTCGCGGCGCTCACGCCGGGCGCCGGGTAGACGCCCAGGTGCGAGTGCGTGTCGATCACGCCGGGCGTCACCACCTTGCCCGTGCCGTCGATCACCTCGGCGTCTGGCGGCACGGCGACGTCGGGGCCGACCGCCACGATCTTCCCGTTGGCCACCACGATGGTGCCGTTGGGGATGGTGGGGCCTGCCGCGGTCATCAGCGTGACGTTGCGGATGGCGAACGGCCGCGCCGGCGGGGCGACGTAGGTGCTGGGGAACGGATCGTCGTTGGGGCGCGACACGGCGCCTGGGCCGGGCGGGGCCGGGGTGACCGGTTTCGCGGCGTCCTGCGCGGCGGCGGGCTTCGCCTGCGCCGCGGGGCGCGCGACGCCGGCATCGAGGGCGATCGCGGCGCCGGCGAGCGACAACGACACGGAGAGGGCGACGAACCTCGACACGTGGGCTCCAGGGGTCGGGGCGGCGCGCGGGCGCCGCGGGTCAGCTGGCTGAAGTCGCGACAGTATAGCGAAGCCGCCGGGCGCGCGGCTCAACCGGCGAAGGGGTCGATCACCGGCACGCCGGCCCGGGCGAAGTCCGCCCGGTTCCTCGTCGCCACCGTCAGGCCGTGGGCGAGGGCCGTGGCGGCGATCAGGCTGTCCTTGATGGGCATGGCGCGGCCGGCGGCGCGCAGCCGCGCCAGCAGCGCGGCCCATGTGAGGCCGGTCGCCGCGTCCCACTCCACGCAGCGCAGCCGGGCGATGCCACGATCGAACCAGGCTTCGAGCGCGGCCCGCTTGCGGCCACGCGGCAGCAGGAGGATGCCGAAGCGCAGTTCGCCGAGCACGAACGGGTCGACGACGAGGTCGGGCTCGTGCTCGCGCAGCCACGCCACCACCGCGCGGTCGGGCGCCGGCTTCGTGGGCTCGCTGAGCACGTTGGCGTCGACGAGATAGGTCACAGCGTGTCGGTGGAATCCGAGGGCGCCGGCGTGAAGTAGCCCTTCACTGGGCAGGCGAGCAGCCAGTCGAGCGCGCCCTCGTTGGACCGGCGGGCGCGACGGACCAGCCGGTACTCGCCAGGGCCGATGCGCTCGATGTCGAACTGCTGGCCGGCCTCGATCTCGTCGAGGTGGCGCAGCTCCGCCGGCAGCACGATCTGGCCCTTCGAGGACACGGTGGTCGTCACGATGAGTAAGATACCGTCTTACCTCGCGCGCGGTCAACGCGGCCGCAGCCGCGACGGGTCACGCGGGCAGCGGCTCGCCGGCGAGGAACGCGCGCACGCGCGGATCGGCCAGCAGGCGGCGCCCCTGGTCGCGGCCGCGCTCGAAGGTGCGCATGATGGTGGCGGGTTCGAAGCAGAGGAAGCCCGCTTCCACCTCGTGATCGGGGTGGATCACCAGCAGGCGATCCTCCGCCAGCGCGCGCGTCACCGCCGGGTGGCCGTCGATGGTCCGCAGCCGCAGGCTCGTCTCCCAGAGCCGGCCCTTCGGGTCGCAGCAGAAGATCACCGTGCGGTCGGCGGCCGCCCACCGGTCCAGTGCCCGAAACCTCGGGTCGTCGGCGAACACGGCCATCGGCATCTTCAGCGCGTAGCCGCCGTCGGCGAACACCGCGTCGCGGTCCCCCGGGTACGGCTCGTCGTTGCCGGCTGCGAGCGTGGCCGGCGCCAGCGCTGGGCCCATGGCGATGGGCACCGTGCACGAGGCCTCGATCGCGGCGTGGTAGTTCGCGCGGGTGAGGGGACGCACGAACTCCGACCGCAGGTCCTCGGGCAGCGGCGTGGCGAACACCACCGGGTCGATCGCGTAGCGGGACGGCAGGTACTTGAGCGCCCGCGGCAGCTTGCGGGTGATCGCCATCGCCAGCAGGCGCGCGAGATCGGCGCGCCCGACGGGTCGCCCGTCCCGCCTGCGCACGCGCGCCGTGAACACCAGCAACCGCCGCGCCGCGGCGGGATCGAAGGCGGCCTCCACCTCCTCCGGCCCCATCACGTAACGCACCGACGCGTGCAGGTGCTGGCGGAAGCGGCTGCCCGGCCACTCGCGCGCGACCTCGGCCGCCAGCGGATACCGCTCGACGATGTCGGGGTGGCCCCACTTGGTCCAGCCCTTCATCACGGTGCGCTCGGTGCCCGTGGCGACGTCGGCGGCCGCGTAGCCACCGGCCGAGGCGCCCATCGACACCAGCGGCCAGGCGCCGTGCGCGCGCGCCCACGCCATGAACTCGTGGAGCACGCCGCCCTGCCACGCGCCGCGTCCCGCGCCGCCCGAATCGAGTACCCACGCCGTCGTCACGTCGAGCCTCCGCGCACCGCCCCGCTCGCCGCGAGCGATGCGGCCCCGCGCATTCTAGACCCCTGGAACCGTGATTCCTGGCCGAACTCCCGGGCGGGGCATCCCGGCTGGCGGCGTTGCTCCTCCCTCGAGCCCGCGTGGGTTCAGCGCGATGGACGCGTCGCGCGGGCCGCCGCCTGGCGCGCGCGTGCGAGGTTCGCGTCGATCTCTGCCGAACCCGGTCGCAGCGCCAGGGCCGACTCGTAGTGGGTCACCGCGTCGGCGGGCCGGCCGAGCCGCTCGAGGCACGCGCCGAGGTTGTTGTGCGCCTCCGCCGAGGCGGGCGCCAGCCGCAGCACCTGTCCGTACTCGGCCGCCGCGCGCTCGAAGTGGCCTCGCGCGTAGTGCACGTCGGCGAGCCGCAGGCGAGAGCCTGCGTCCTCCGGGCGAGCCCGGACGCCGGCCTCGAAGTGAAGCACGGCCTCGTCGAGGCGCCCCGCCCCCGCGAGCACGGCGCCGAGGCCGAGGTGGGCGTCGGCGGCCTGCGGCTCGACGGCGAGGATCTCGCGGAAGCGGGCGATGGACTCCTCGGTGCGGCCGGTACGCGCGAGGGCCGTCGCCAGGGAGTAGCGGACGTCGTCGAGCGACGGGTCGATGGCGAGGGCCCGCTCGTAGGCCGGCACCGCGTCGGCCGGCCGCCCGAGCGCGAGCAGCACGGTACCGAGGTTCGCGTGGCCCTGCGGGCTCTCGGGGCGCAGCGCGGCGACCTCGCGATACGCGCCGGCGGCCTCCTCGAGCCGCCCCAGCTTCTGCAGCGCCATGCCGAGGTTGTTGCGGGCCTGGGGGAAGACGGGCTCCAGCCGCAGCGCGGCCTCGTGCTCGACGAGCGCCTCCTCGTGACGTCCCAGCAACTGGAGCGCCAGCCCGCGGTTGTCGTGGGCCTCGGGGTAGTCGGGGTTCAGCCGGAGCGCCTCGTCGAGGTGGGCCATCGCCTGGTCCACGTCCGAGGCGAGCAGCAGCACGGCGAGGTTGTTGTGCGCCAGCCACGCCGACGGGTTGCGGCGGATCGTCGCGCGGTAGAGCGTCTCCTCGTCCACGTAGTCGTGGCTCTGCCGCCAGGTGAGCCAGCCGAGCGGCAGCACGACGAGGCACGCGGCGGCCACCCGCAGCCAGGGCTGGGAGAGGCGCGTGCGCGCGACCGCGGTGCCGAGCGCGCCGGCCACGAACGCGATCATCGCGATGCTGGCCAGGTACTGGAAGTGGTCGGCCACGTAGGAGAACCGGAACGGGTAGACGTCGACGAACCCGAGGGCGGGAGCGAGCGCGATGGCGTAGCCGAGCAGGGCGGCGAGCGGCGCGCGCGAACGCGTGCGCCACCACCAGGCCGCCACCAGCAGCGCCAGGACGGCGAGCGTGTAGCCGTACTGCCACCACTCCTGGGCGCTCACCTCCCAGCGTGGGTACACGAAGCTCAGGTCGTTCGGCCAGAGGAGCGTTCGCAGGTGGAACCAGAACGCCCGGCCGGCGAGCAGCACGCGCTCGAGGGGCGACAGGTCGAAGCCGGCCCCGCGGGCGCCGATGAGCGTCCGCTCGGCCCACACCGTGAGGGCGCCGAAGGCCGCGCCCAGCGCGAACAGCGGTGCCAGCGGCCGCACGTCACGCCGCACGTCGATGCGGCCGCGGCTCCACCAGATGGCGACGAGCAGCAGGGCCGGCAGCGTCGCGGTGACCGTCTTGCTGAGCAGGGCCGCCAGGAAGAGGCCCGCCGCCAGCGCGTACCACGGCCGTCGTCGATGCGTGTCGAAGTGGAGGTAGGCGAGCGCGGCCGCGAGCGCGAGGGCGCCAGACAGCGTGTTCTTCAGCTCCGACATCCACGCCACCGACTCCACGTGGACCGGGTGCAGCGCGAAGATCCACGCGGCCAGCCACGGCCAGGGCACCGCGAGCCGCCGGAGGACCAGTCCCAGCAGGAAGGCCGAGACGGCGTGCAGGACGATGTTCGCGAGGTGATAGCCGAGGGGGGCGTCTCCCCACAGCGCGTGGAAGACCCAGAACGCGGTGTGCAGCAGCGGGTAGTACTGCTGCGTGGCGCCCGGCTCGATCCAGATGCGGCGCAACCCGTCGAGCGACTGCAGGTCGCCGCGCGTGAGGTGCGCCTCGTCGTCCCAGAGCGGGGCGCCGTGCCAGGCAGGCTGGTAGGCGGCCAGCGTCGCCAGCAGCAGGAGGGCCAGCCACCAGGCCGGCCGCACGCCGGCGGGGCGCGCCGCCGCGGTGTCGCGATCGGCGTGTCTCGCCCCGTCCGCGCCTGCCAGTCTGCGCCTGCGGCCGCTCACGGCGAGCGAGTGTACTCAACGTCGGCCCGGGGGAGGCGCCCACGCCCCCGGACGGTCACGCCCGGCGGCGTCGCCGCAGCACGCCGGCGAGGCCCGTGCCGAGCAGCGCCAGCGTGGCCGGCTCCGGCACCTGCGACACCTGCAGGTCGAACGTGAGGCCGCGGATGTCGTAGCCGCCCCCCGTGGTGAGCCCGGTGAAGCCGACGCCCAGCGACCCGCCCGGGGCCGTGCCGTCCCACGGGTTCGGCGTGCCCACGAGCGACGTGAAGTCGAAAGGAATCGCCTGCCCACCGAGCGTGGTCAGGGTGATGACGGCCTTGTCCATCCTGACGGGCGCCAGCAGGTCGAACGGGTCGAACCGCCCGACGTTCGAGAACAGGCTGTCGCCGATGGCGAGGTCGGCGTCAGCGGTCAGCGACACGAGGATGCGGTGCACCCCGCCTCCCAGGTCCTGCTGGCTCTCGCTCACCCTCACGGTCACCTGGGACGTGCCGACGGTGACGACGAAGCTCTCGTCGATGCCGTCGAACGTGATGGGCGACACGCTGACGCTGCCCGTGTACTGGTCGCCGCTGAACCGCAGGTCGTACGTGCTGCCCATGGCGACGATCGGAGCGGCGGAGGCGAGGCCCGGCGCAAGGACGGCGAGCGTCGCGGCCAGGGCGATCGCCCGCCACCTGCTCGAGCCAGGTCCGGAACGGCGCTCGCCCACGGGCGCGACGGGTTGACGCTGGAAGCGGGACGCGGGAACGTGGCGGCGCATGGCGATCTCCTCGGACGGCCCGGTCGTCGAAGCGGCCGCCGACCACGTCGGTCGCCGGCCGCGGTGCCGTCTACTGGAGGAATCGCAAGGCGGGCGGGAATCCGGACATCGCCTCGCGACTGGCGCCTCGCGCGCGGCGCTTGCCGGGCCGACCGGCCCCACGGTAAGCTCGCCCGTTCTCGACAGTCCTGGTCACCCGCGCGCGGCGCCACGCTGCCGCGCGGGGCGTCCGTGATCGAGTCCCCAGCGGAGGTGTCGCGATGCGAGGCGAGAAGATCTACGAGTACGACGTCGAGGTGACGGGGATGACCGACTTCGGGGTGAGCCTCGCGGCGATCCTGTCGGGCGAGGCCGCCATGCCGCCATCGGGCGTGCGCGTGGACGTGGCGTTCGAGGGCCGCGCCAGCGGCCGGCTCGCGGGGCGCGTGGTGGGCGTGGACTACGTCCGCATGCGTGCCGACGGTCGCATCGACCTCGACATCCGCGCCACCGTCGAGACAGACGACGGAGCACGCATCGCGCTGGCGGCCGACGGCGTGGCGACGCCACGCGCCGGGTCGCCCATCTCGGACCTGTGCGAGAACGTGCGGCTCACCACGGCGGCGGCCGCCTACGCCTGGGTGAACGCGCGCCAGGTCTGGGCCTGCGGCACCGTGGACTTGTCCACCGGCCGGATCCACATCGACGCGTACATGCAGTGAGCGCGCGGCCGGCCGCCACGCCTCGATCGGCACGCGTGTCACCTTGCGCCTCTCACGAGGCGGTCGTCCGGTCACCGGAACAGGCCCGGCTCGAGAACACTCTGCGATCCCGGCGATCGCGCTGCCTCGCTTCCGCGACCGAGCCGGCGACGAGCTGCTCGAGCACCGGCGGATCGAGGTCGGCCGGCTGCTTGAAGTACAAGCAGGACTTCCCCATCTTGTGCTTCCCGAGGCTGGACAGCAGGGACTTCTGCTCGTCGCTCTCTGCCATCAGGTACAGGACCAGCTCCCGGCCGCGGATGGCGAAGCCGGCCAGCGGGGCCTCCCCGGAGCGACCGCTCTCGTAGGTGTACCGGTAGACACCGAACCCGACGATGCTCGGTCCCCACATCGTCGGGGGCTGTCCGGTGACCTTCCGGAGCAACGCGGTCAGCGTTCGGCAGTCGGCGCCTTGCTGCTCGTTGGCCCGCGAGGCGATGTAGTCCTCGACGCTGGCGTCAGTGGGCCTGGTCTTGTTCTCGGCCATCGGTTCGTCCTTCGTCGCGGCTCAGATGAACTTCAGCCGGCGCAGCCAGGCCTCGAAGGCGTCGGGCCATCGTGATGCGGGATGATCGGCCGGGAGGCTGAAGCCGAAGCCGTGGCCGCCCTCCTGGTAGACGTGCAGCTCGGCGGGCACGCCGGCAGCCGTCAGGGCACGGAACATGTCGAGGCTGTTGGCCACCGGGACGGTGCGGTCGTCGGCCGCGTGCACGAGGAAGGTCGGCGCGAGGCCGGCGCGCACGCGCTCGTCCAACGCGCGACCGGTCTCGGCACTCACGGCGATCGTGCCACCCGGGCGCGGCGCCACGACGTTGAACGCGTAGCCCAGCATCACCACGTCCGGGCGCGCCGACTCCCGGTCGGCCTCGTCGACGGCCTCGTAGACCTCCGCGTCGTAGCGGGTCAGCGACGCGGCGGCGAGGTGCCCGCCCGCCGAGAAGCCCATCACCCCGATGCGGCGGGGATCGACGCCCCAGGTCGCGGCGTTGGCGCGCACGAGGCGCACGGCGCGCTGCACGTCCTGGAGGGCGGCGTCGTATCCGGCCGCCCACCCGTCGGCGGGCAGGCGGTAGGTGAGCACGAAGCAGGTGATGCCCGCGCGCGCGAGGCGTCGCGCGCCGCCGGCGCCTTCCTTGTCGATGGCGAGGCGGGCATAGCCGCCGCCCGGCAGGATCACCATCGCCGCGCCGTTGGGCGTCCCGGGGCGGACGACTTCGAGCATCGGCCGGGTCACCCCCGTGACGCCGCGGTCGTGCGCGTCGGCGGAGCCGCGCTCCTGCACCTGGCGGGTGGCGGTGACACCCGCCGCCCCCGGGACGCGGCCCACCGGCCAGAGTTCCACCACCTCCTGCGACAGCAGGCCCGCGGGTTCCGGCGGCGCGTCGACGAACAGGGGTGCCTTCGGCGCGGCGGTGTTCGCCGCCGGCGCCGATGCCTGCCCGCCGCGCGCGGCGCCCGCGAGGAGTACGGCGAGCGCCCGGGTGACCACCAGCACGCGACAACCCACGACGCACGCCAGCGTCGCTGTCAGGTGCCGAGCCTTCACGCCGGCGGTCCTCCCGTAGCTGGTCCCGCCGGCCATGCGCAGGTCCAGCAGACGAACGATTGACATGGCCACGCGCCGCATCGAACTGGCACATGGGATGACACCCGGCGGGTGGCGTCAAGCCGCACCGCCCCCGGGCGTCGCGCACCGCTCGTCCGCCGCGCTCAGCGCCGGCGCACCAGCCACACGACCAGCGCCAGCAGGATCAGCAGCAGCCACCACCAGCGCCACCACCAGGGCGCGGAGCGATCTGGGCCGGCCTCCGGCGGCAGGTTCAACGTCAGGCCACCAATCGCGAACGGCGGAGCCGCCACCCCGCGCTCCACGTAGCCGACGACCAGGGTGTAGCTGCCGTCGAGCCGGTCCTCGATCGTCCCGACGACCTCGGCGCCGCTGCCCGTGAAGCCGAAGCTGGCGGCCTTGCCCGGGCCCACGAAGTTGCCGGCCGCGTCCACCGGCCGCAGCGTGAGCTGCTTGCAGCCGCCGGCGAACCGCGCGTCACACGGCATGAAGGCGGCGATCTGCATCGTCTTGGCCGTCGCCGCGTCGTCGGGCTGCACCGGGACGTAGCGGTCGGTGCTGAACACGCGGGTGAAGGCCGCGTTGCCGGCGCTCGTGCCCTCCACGCGGAAGCTCACGCGGTAGACGCCTTCCACCACCGTGGCGGGGAAGGTGCCGGTGTAGACGCCCGGGCCCGTCTCGGTGAGGGGAATGCCCTGCTCGGCGCCGAGGTCCAGCGCCGCGAGAATCCTGGCGCGTTCCGTGGGGTCGGCCAGCATCGCCTGCACCTTGCGCGCGGCCGCGCTGGTCGGGTCGGTCGGCGCCGGGTCACCCGGCTTGGCCGTGGAGGCCGCCAGCACGTTGCCGAGCCCCTGCGACGGCGCCCGCACGAAGGCTCGCACGCTGCCCGCCGCCAGGCCCGCCAGCGGACTGCCGGCCTCGGTGAGCGTCGCGGTGAACTGCAGGGGCTGGCCGATGCCGGCGGTGGCCTGCGTCACCCTGAAGCTGGAGGCCAGCGTGGCGTTGTCGCCGACCACGAAGAGCGACCACGCGCCGTCGCCACGCGCCATCGTGCGCGCCACGCTCAGCGTCCACAGCCCGTCCGGCGTCACGCACTGGCGTGCGGCGTTGCAGTAGGGCGCGCGCAGGGTGAGGGCCACGTGGCGCCCGCCGCCGGTGACGAGCACGTTGGGGTCCTGCAGCACGTTGAAGTCGACGCCGTCCTTGGTCAGCTTCAGCGCGGGCCGGCCTTCCACCTGGAAGCCCGGGTCCCACGCCAACAGCGCCGTGAAGGAGAGGTCCATCTTGCTGGTCGTGAACGGCAGGGAGAGCGGCGGAGGCAATGCGCCGGTGGTGGCGGACTGGCTGCCCTGCCTGGCCAGGATCAACTCGAGCTTGTCGCCGATCAGGGTGTCGTTGAGCACCTGCAGGAAGTAGCCGATCAGGTCGGCCGGCAACGCGTCGAGCGTGGCGGACGAGTTCATCAGCCCGCCGCACCCGCGGTCGGCGATCTGCTGCAGCGTGGTCGTGCCCGCCGGGCCCGCGGGGTCGTCGGCGCGCAGGCGGAACGTGCACAGGCCGATGGTGTTCCCGGGTGGCACCCAGGGATTGCCGAAGGGCTGGTTCTGCGTCGCGTTGATCAGCAACTGGGTGCCGTCGCTCACGAGGAACGGGGCGGTGTTCTGCTCGCCGTCGGTGAACACGAGCGTCGTGTTGGTGAAGTTGGCGTTGTTGGCGACTTGCCCGGCCTTCAGCCGCTCGACGCCGGCGCCAATGGACGTGTTGCCTCCAGGCGCGCGGCCGGCCAGCGCGGCGTTCACCGCGTCGAGCGTGACGGTGGTCATCGCCGCGATGCCGCCGGTGTCGGTCGCGGTGCTGTCGAAGAAGGCGACGCCGAGCTCGTCGCCCGGAAGCGCGTAGGCCTTGGCGACGTTGACCATCTGGGCCGCGGCCAGCTTCAGGATCTCCCAGCGCCTGCACGCCGCGATCGGCGCGTACAGGGAGCCGCAGGCCGGTTCGGAGGGCTTGGCGGACCAGTCCATCGAGCCCGACTTGTCGAAGACCAGCACCAGGCGCGCCGGCTTGCGGGACAGCGGCGGCGTGGTCGATGGGGCCGGCGGCGTGCCGGGCAGGACCGTGTCGCTGTCGAAGGCCGCCACGGAGTTGCCTCCGACCGCCGGCGCCAGGCCGGAGGCCGTGTAGCGGATGTTCCCGCTGAGCAGGCCGAGGTAGAAGATCTCGAGGGTGTCGCCCGGCTGGCCGCCCGTGGACGTCGTCCGGAACGTGCACGTCCCTGCGTTGGCCGGCGTGAGGACGGGCGGCGCCGCGCTGAAGGTGCACGAGACGGCCGCGCCGCCGGTGCTGGGCCGCAGCGTGACGGTCGCGCCCGCGGCGTTCAGCGGGAACCCGGCGAAGGTGCCGTCGTCCGCGACGTAGAGCAGCTTGATCGACTTGCCCGCGTTGGGCACGCCCTGGGCGTTGCTGAACGGCTCCCAGGCGTTGCCCGCGGCGTTGAGCTTGGGCGTGGAGGTCGAGGCGTTCGTGGCGTTGCCGCTGTAGACGGCCGCCTGCGCCCCGCCCACCCACAGCAAGAGTCCGGCGGCCACCGACCAGGCCGTGCGGGAGGTGTTCGACATCGGGTTCTCCTGAGCGTGACGCTCGGTTGGCGGACGGTCGGACGACGGCTAGAGCCGCTGCACCAGGCCCACCTGCTGCAGCTGCGCACCGTTCTGGAAGTACAGGCTGGCGTTGCCGGCGGCGTCGACGGCCAGCGACGGGAACCTGGCGGTCTGGTTCGCCGGCAGCAGGTCCCTCACCTCGACGGTCCCCGGGACGACGCGCTTGGCGCGCAGCACCGAGAAGCCCGGCGCCCCGGCGGTGGCGTAGTAGACCCAGAGCGACCCGTCGACGGCATAGCCGGCGGCGAGGTCGATGAAGGTGTCCACGGGGATCATCAGGGTGGTGTCGGTGAAGTTCAGCTCCCACGCCCCGCCCACGAAGCGCTTCTGGAAGATGCTCCAGTTGGGCACCAGCGGGAGCGGCTGCTGCACGTAGACGATCTGCGGCGCCCCGGCCGCATCGACCGTGACGGCGTGATCGCCGGGGCGGGTCATGACGCCCGCCGAGGTCACCGGGCCCGGCGCGCCGCCCACCGGGTAGCGGATGGTCTGCGCGGTGAGCACGCCGGCGGTGTCGCGCCGCCACGCCGCGATGATGGTGCCGGCGGCGTCGACCGCGCAGCTCACCTGCGTGTTCTGGTCGACGATGTCGACCACCTCCTCGGCGCCCCACACGCCCGTGAACCGCCGGCTGAAGACGCGGTTGTTGCCGGCGAGCGCGGTGTAGAAGACGCGGAGGGACCCGTCGGGCTGCGCCGCCGCGGCGACGCTGCTGACGTTGAGGACGCCGACGAACTGGAACGCGTCCGCCGGCGGCGTCCAGGCGCCGCCGACCCGGCGCGTGAACGCCAGGAAGCGGTTGGGGCCGGCCGCCCGCACCCAGAACACCCACGGCACCCCGCCGCTGTCGATGGTCGCGGCCGGCGTGTTGTGCGGGCCGCCGCCCATGACCAGGACGGGGCCCACGGCCGCCGGCCGCTCGCGCAGCATCGCGTTGATCACGTCGCGGATCGGGAACACGAGCTGCGGGACGCCGGTGCCGTTCACGGCGTAGCCGCCGCCGAAGGTGTCGGTGAGCACCTGGTTGAAGTCCATCACCGACGGGAGGGCCACGCCGCGGCGGCGCCGGTCGGTGAGCGCGGCCGCGTCGATCGTGCCGGCCGCGGTCTGCGTGATCGTGGCCAGCAGCGCGTAGCTGTGGCCCGCGAGGAAGTCCGGGTCGCCGCTGGCCGGCGCGGTGGCCGCGGTGCGCACGCGGACGACCCACTCGCGGCGCAGGCGCGAACAGGTCTCCGTGCCGAGGCCCGCGAGCACCAGCGTCGGGTCCTCGGCCAGCGTGACCAGCCGTTCCCACACGTCGAGGTAGACGGCCAGCGTCCGGGTGGCGGGCGCGACCGGCGGCGCCGGGATGGCCGCGATCGTCGGCACGCCCCACGCCGCGGCCAGCGCCGCGGCGCCTGGCTGGCTGGCGTGCAGGGGCTGGGCCGCGAAGTCGGCGTCGGCCGTGACGAATGCCTCCAGGCCGTCCACCAGCATGCGTCCGGCCTGCAGCGCCTGCGGGCCCACGCCACCGGCGGTGATCGTGAAGGTGGTCGCCGAGTTCACCGCGGTGATCCGGAACCCGTCGTTGCCGGCGGGGACGCCGTCGCCGACGAACCAGCGCAGGAAGGCGCGCAGCTCGTAGCGGCGCATGTCGTCGCCCTCGTTCCAGTCGGCGTCGGCCAGGGGAACGCCCTGCGCCAGGCGCACGCTGACATAGCGGCGCAGCGGATCGAAGGTGTCGGGCGAGATGATGGCCATCGTGGGCTCCCCGTTCGCGTGAACTCAGAAGACGAGCCAGATCGTGCGTTCGAGCGTGCTCAGCGGGTCCTTGGCGATCACCGGGTGGCGCACCATGTTCACCAGGACCGGCGCACCGCCGAGCTGCGCCACGAGCCCGAACTCCCGCAGGTTGCCCGCCGCATGGTTGGCGTCGGGCCACGGCGGCACGTTGGGCCCCAGCGTGGCCACGATCTGCAGCCGGTTGGTCGGCGCCACCGAGGGCACGTTGCCGCTCAGGTAGGTGAAGGTGAGCGCGCCCGCCGGCACGGTGAAGGCATTGGGGTCGGTCAGCGCGACCTCGTTGCCCGCGGGTGGCGCGGGCGGCGCGGCGTCCCACGCCTGGAGGCCCGCTCCGACGGCGAGGCCCTGGACGCCGAGGGCCCCGCCGCTGCGCATGAAGGCCGCCAGCAGCCGGCGGCAGTCGGCGAGGATCGCGTTGCCGGCCCAGCCGCGATCCCACACGACGCGGCCCGTGGCGTCACGCAGGACGTCGCGGTAGGTCCCGCGGGGCGTCGGTACCGGTGTAACTCGGGGCATGTGCAACTCCGGTGTCATGACGGTGGTGGGAAGACGGTGCGCCGGCGCAGGGTGGTCAGGTCGCCGGGGTCGGCCGACAGGCTCACGAGGTCGTTGCTGAGCAGCACCGCCCAGTCCGGCAGCGCCGCCGCCCAGGTGTCGACCGGGGTGCCGAGCGCGTCGACGAACGGGTAGCTGTCGGCGTAGCTGTCGGCGAGGTCGGCGCCGGGCCCGTACACCAACTCGATGGCCAGGTCGGGCGCCAGCACGATCACCGCGCGCAGGTTGATGGGCAGGAACTCGGCGAGCAGCTGGCGCAGCCGGGCCGCGTTGGCGGCGGTCAGCGGCTGGCCGAAGCGGCCGCGCGTGACGTACAGCCCCAGCGTGCCACGGGTGTAGAACTCCGCGGGGGTGAGCGGCGGGTCGTCGGGGCGGCCCTGTGGCCGGTGCGGCGTGCAGCTCAGGAGATCGCCCCACTGGAGGCGGCGCGCGTTGCGCGCCGCGTGGAGCCGCACCACGCTGGTGCTGCCGGCGTGGCGGCGCAGGGTGGCCGCCTCGGGCACGCGCGCGCTGCGGCTGGCCGGCGCGGCGCCGGCCAGCACGGGCGCGAGCTGGTCGGGCGCGGTCCAGCCGTCGGACCGGAAGATGAGCATCACCGCGCCACCGGGCAGCCGCACCGGCAGCGGCGCGGTGTGCGCCTCCTCACCGGCGGGCAACGCCAGCGGCGCGCCCGGCACCAGTCCCGCGTCGACCGACACCTCCCAGAGCGACGGGCCGCCCGAACGATCCGCACTGAAGAAGATGCGCGCGCCGCCGGCGGGCTGCGCCAGGGCGGCAGGCTGCACGTCGGCGCTCCCCGCCGGCAGCGGCTGGGTGACCACGCCCACGGCGCCCCAGGTGTGGGTGACCGGATCGAACCGGCGGACCCGGAGCGCGCGGCGGTCCTCGCCGGCGGCGCCCGCCAGCCAGCGCGACCAGACCAGCAGCACCGTGCCCGCGGCTTCCCGCACGAGCGCCGGCTCGCGGTCGGCGCGCGTGCCGGCGGCCGGGAGGGTCAGCCGCACGGACGCGGACCACGGGCTGGCGCACGCGGCGACGTCGTTGCTGGGCAGGCCGCCTGCCGCCTGCCAGAGCGTGATCGCCCCCTGGGCGTCGATGCGGACGGCGCCCGCCGGCGTGGCGAGCGCGACGCTTTCGTCGGCGAGTTCCACCAGTCGGCGCACGTCGGCGCTCGGCACGCCCTGCGCCGGGCCGAACTGACGCCACGCGCCGTCGTTGGCGCGGCGCCACGCGCCGGTGGCGGCCGCCAGCCACAGGGCCCCGCGCCCCGCGCGCACGGCGCGCAGGTCGACGCCAACGCCGGCCGGGATCGCGAAGGTCGACCACGCGCCACTGGGGTCGCGCACGCCCAGGCCCGCGGCGGTGGCGGCGAACACTCGCCCGTCGGCGGCCACCGCGACGTCGCGCACGTCGTTGGACGGCAGCGTGGGCGCCACGACGTTGGCGAAGGTGAGGGCGGCGTCGAGGCGGCTCACGCCACCGGCGGTCGCGATCCACAGGGCTCCGCCCGCGTCGTGCGCCATCGCGCGGACGTCGTCGCTGGCGAGGCCGTTGACCGTGGTGAGCGCACTCACCGCGCCAGCTGGCGTGATGCGGCCAAGTCCCCCGGCGGTCGCCACCCAGACGTCGCCGCCCGGTCCTTGCGCCAGCGCGCGGGTGTCGTTGCTGGGGAGCCCGGCGACGGTGTCCACGACGGCCCACGTGCCGTCATGGCGCCGCCGCGCGACGCCGGCATCGGTGGCCGCCCACAGCGCACCGTCGGCGTCGACCAGGGCGTGGCGCACGGCGTTGCTCGGCAGCCCCTGCGCGGTCGTGAGGACCGTGATGGTCCCATCGTCACGTCGCAGGGCCAGGCCAGCCGCCGTGGCGACCACGTCGAGCGGGCCGAGCCAGGCGGCGCCCTGGAGCAGCCATCGCCCGTCGACGAACGCACTCCAGGCCAGGCGCAGGCCCTGGCCGTCGGCCAGCGCGGCGAGTTCGGCGGGCCGTGTGCCGTGCACGACGGGCACGGTCACGGGCGCCGCGACGTCCAGCGTGTCGTCCCACCGCCCCAGCGCGCGGACGTTCGCCTGGGCCAGGCCGAGCGCCCGCGAGCACGTCGACTGCGCGAGGTCCACCGCCAGGAAGGCGTCGGGACCGGTCGCGGTGCTGGCGAGCCGCAGCGTGCCGTCGGGCGCGACGCTGGCCACGGCCTGCGCCAGTTGCGCATTCATGGCCGCGACGATCTCGACCGCGGTGGCCTGGGCCGGGTTCGCGTAGTCCGGCGCGTTGACGATGAAGACGTCGGGGCCCGCGGAGCCGACGAGCGTGAGCCGGGTGCCGGGAGTGAGCGCGAAGCGCCCGGCCTGCCGGCCCTGAATCCTGGCCGGTTCCGCGGCGCGGGCGCGCATCAGCGTGAACCGCGGCGTCGCGAGCGCCGAGTGCGGCGCGTCGATCCAGGCGAGGCCCACGCGGCCGTCGGCCAGCAGGGCCGCGGCCGGGTGGCCGACCAGCGCCGCCCCGTCGGCCTGCGATCGCGCGCGCGCGGCGTCCAGCCGCTGGCTTCCGCGCCAGCGGCCGCCAATCCAGGTCTTGCAGACCAGTTCCCCGGGGGGCGCCAGCTCGTCGCGGTCCTGGCGCGGGTCGGCCGTGGGCGGCACACGGCTGCCGAACACCCGCAGCCGCCCCAGCGCGTCGAGCACGGCCGCCGGCCGGTCGAGCGCGGCACTGTCGATCGTCAGGGGCTCGCTGTCGCGGCCGACCACCGTGAGCTGGGCCTGGGGCCCGGTGCTCCGGCTCGCGATGACCACGCGACCGGCGGCCACACCGGCGATCAGCTCGCCGCCAGCGGCGTTGACGGCCGCCGCCACCTCGGCGGCGGTGGCCGCCGCGAGGTCCGCGAAGTCGGCGGTTCCGAAGCGCACGCGCCACGCCGGGCCGCCGTCCACCGCCAGGCTGATCTCCGCGCCGGGAAACAGCGCGTAGGGCCCGGCGGCGCTGCTGGTCAGCGTGGCCGGCAGCGCGCCGGCGCCGAAGGCCTCCGCGTTGCCGGGCCCGAAGC